>Ga0172381_10001885_pt1 | contig 23980 bp, 37 predicted proteins | sample Leawel6488metaG_FD_119754 | JGI IMG/M metagenome (GOLD analysis project Ga0172381, IMG submission 119754) | Leachate microbial communities from a municipal landfill in Southern Ontario, Canada - Leachate well 64-88 metaG | ecosystem: Engineered > Solid waste > Landfill > Unclassified | place...
AAGATTTCCACCTCAGGCACTTACAATTCAACCATCCGGTTCCCCTGGTTCAATATCGGAAAGAAATTCAGGATTGAAAAAATCCAGATTCCCCTTGCCGTTGCGGTGGCCGCCAACATGAGCGTGACTCCCAAAATCTATGTGGATGATGAGGTGACTACGGCCCATCAGACCCTCACGGAGATCAACAACACCAATTATTCCGGCAAGAAAAATGTCATTTACAAGAATCCCCAGCTGACGGCAAACGGAGAGCATAATTTCATGCTTGAACTGAACTTTGCAGGAAGCGTGGCCTGTCCGGTCACCTTTCCGATCCTCATATTTGTTGACATAAGAGATGATGAGTCAGCTTAAACCAAAAAAACTCAAAACGGCCAACCTTCCGGTTTTCGGAGAAGGTCTGACCAAAGAACAGGAGGCTCAGGTGCTGGCACTCATTGATGCCTATTTCAACAGCAACAACCTGAGGCTCAATACCGGAATTTCAGGAGCCGGAGGCTGGGCCATCTCAGCTGACGGAACTTTCACCACCAGCAAGCAGATCATTTCCACCCTTCCGGTGGGTACCGCTCCATTCTCTGTTGTCTCCACCACTCTTGTGACCAATCTGAACGCAGACAAGGTGGATGGCTATGATCTGAATCAGGCAGTGACCACAGGAGGCTCACCAACCTTTGTGAAGGTCACTCTCAGCGGAAATCTTATCAACATTGCCACCGCCAAGACTCCGGCCAATGCCACGGACACAGGAACGGCAGGGGACATATGCTGGGATTCAGATTTTATCTATGTTTGCACCGCAACCAACACCTGGAAAAAAGTGGCAATTGCGACCTGGTGAGTGATATAATTTAACAAAATAAATCTATGCTCCGACACTACCATCACACCGCTGAATTTTTCAGAGAAAAGAGGCCAATTGCTTATATGGCTGGGCTTTCTCAGGGTAGTTCTTACACTCAGAGCAGAGCCGTTGGAGGAACCGGAACTGTCAAAAAAACAACCATTCCCACTTCAAAAGCACTGGCCGCCGCCGCTTCCGCACCTCCAACCACAACCCAGAACATTGTCAAAATCGGTGAAAGCGCCAGAGGTGTCAGAGATGCCAGCGGAGCGGTGACCAATTATGTGGGAGGCAAAGTGACCGGAGTGACTCCGGCCCCATCCGCTCAGCCTTCATCTGAAATAAAATTTGGTTCAGACCTTCTCAAGGCCATCAATGAACAGCCTGCCACAAGTCCTTTCAACATCAAGGCCGCCCAGAAAAATCCAAGTGTGCAGGCTCAGGTAAAAGCTCTCACACCCAGCGGAACAGGCCGGATAAATTTCAATGTGAACCCAAGCGCTACTGGCTCTCAGTCAGTAATCAGTTCCTCTGTTACTCCTGATCCTTTTCAGGTCAATACCGCTTCCAAAGTGAATGTTTCACCGGGTATCACAAAAATAGGGGAAGGTGCCAGAGGTGTCAGATCCGCTGATGGAACCATCACGGAATATGTCGGAGGAAAAGTGACCAATGTCCTCCCCGGTGACTTACAGGATGAGGAGGAGGAACAGCCACAAGAGGAGCCGATTTCAAATGATATTGCTGGCATCCAGAACCAGATTCTTTCCCTTGTCCAGCCAAGTTCTGAGGAGCAGGCAGTTCAGGCCCAGCTGGACCAGGAACTTTCCGCCCTGAATCAGGGGCTTGTTGAGGTGGAGGACAGGCCAGTGGCACTTCCTTTTATTACCGGAATGTCATCCTCACTTGAAAGACGGTCCTCAGCAAGAACAAGTCCGCTTGAGGCAAAATTGTCCAGACTGCAGGAGGCAAGATTAGGAAAATTGCAGGCCATGCAGACACAATTGGGCTTCAAAAATGATGAACTCACACGCCAGTTCCAGAAATCACAGTCAGACTTTTCAAACAAGGTAGCTCTGGCCACAAAAGGACTCCGCTATGATCCTGCCAAAGATAAATTTTACAAGGATGAAAGCCTGTCAGCTCCGGAGGACCAGAAAGAGATCACCAATCTTGAACAGGGTCTCAGAAAGGAATACACCACCAGCGCCAAAGATTTTGAAACGGTGCGTGACGCTTACGGAAGGATTCAGGCCGCCGCCGCCGATAAAACAGGCTCCGGTGACCTTGCCCTGCTTTTCTCTTACATGAAGGTGCTGGATCCAAACTCTGTTGTCAGGGAATCCGAATTTGACAACGCCGCCGCCGCAATGGGCTATGTCCAGAAGGCGCTCAACATTCCAAGCCAGATCATCAACGGAACAAGGCTAACTGACGCTGGCCGTGCCCAATTCCTGAACTCCGCTCAGAATCTATACAGCGCTCAGGTCGCCCAGCAGAAACAAAGGGCTGAGACTTACACTCAGATTGCAAAGAACGCAGGTCTGAATCCTGCCAATGTGGTCATTGATATTGGTCTTGCTCCCGGAATCGGCTCAAATGCCGGAACAGGTGGCAATGCCTTTACTGGCGGTGAAATCGGTACCTCATCCAAAGGCGGTGATTTCCAAAACGCTGAGGCTAAAGTTTCGGCCATCATTCTTGACATTCAGGATGGTTACAGCATGAACCAGATTATGGATTACTACGGCCTCACTCAGGATCAGTACCTTGCAATAACTCAACAATTATGAGCACACGCTTAGGTGACTCCGGAATCAAACCGGAGGGCCAGACAAATGTTCAGCCAACGGCAATCAAAAGGCTTGGTTCATCAGGCGCTAAACCAGCGCCTGTGACTGGAGCCCTGATCCTTGATGAGCCTCTGAAAACCGTCAAAATCAACGGAAAGAATATCACCGCAAAAGAATCAGTGGTTACCGCCTTAGTGCTGGCCAATGAGGATTACAAGGCAGATACAGGCAAGGAACTGGACATCAGGGATTCTTTCAGATCAGGAACCGCTCAGGCAAAAGCTTACGGAAATCTTGAGGGGGGAGCCAAAGGCCGTGTTGCCGCTCCAGGCACTTCTTTTCATCAGTCCGGACAGGCGGTTGACATCAACAACTGGAAGGAAGCTGAACCTTACCTTAGGAAATACAATCTGGCCAATGATCTTGCTGATGATAAGGGCCATTTTTCTGTCGGAGAGTTCAACGCCGCCAAACCCATCACCACCCGGGATCCTGTGGCCCAGCAGGCTGAGAGGATAGTTTCTGGAAAGGAGAAGGGGGTGATTGATTTTGCATCAGGAAAATTGGGGGAACAGAAAGCTGGACTGGAAAAATTTGCAGAAGCTCTCAAGGATGACAAAAAAACTCCATTCAATCCATTTTCTGACAAGGCATTTACTGAGGGTTTTCTTGCGCTTCCGAAAGCCGTGCCAGGTCTTGCAGTCTCCCTTTTTAAAAGGGGCTATGCTGTCGGAGAGTCCGCTGTTGACCATGTTCTGGCCGGAAAAGTGGCCATCAAACTAATGACCGGACAGCCCATCACTCCGGAGGAAAGGGCCCAGATCGAAGGCTCGAACACTGAAATGATGAAATCTCTTGGGGACCTTGTTGAACTTGTCCCCACTCCAGTGACTCAGTTTGCAGGAGGAACGGCCAGTGAGACAGCCAAATCATTGCAGGAAGGAAAAACACCCGGAGAATCCCTCACAAGAGGGGTTGTTCAGGGAACTGAGCAGGCCATTCTCATCTCTGTCCTGAACCGTGTGATAAACAAACTCACCGGAGCGGACAAGAAAAAGATCATTGATGAGGCCAGAAAAGCCGGAATGGATGAGCGTGACATTGATACCATTGCCAACAAAAAGATGTCGGCTGATGAGGCAAAAGCCTATCTGGAAGCCGCCAAAAAAGCCAAGACAAGCTATAAGGCCGAAAGACCAATGGAAATCCCCGGCAAGGATTTACAGACCGCCCAACAGCAGTTTGCCGATAAGGCTGATGATGTCGGAAGCCAGATTGGTGAAATCACTGACACAATCGGAAAAGCAAAGGCAAGGTTCGGAGTGGGTGATCTGGCTGATGATTTTGCCGCCGATATGAAGCGCCTCAACATCAAAGTGGCAAAGAACGGCAAGCTGGATTTTTCCAAATCCGATATTGCAGGAAAAAGTCTGGGCGCTGACCGTGATCTGATTCAGTCAATCTGGGATAGTGTCAAACCGGATTATTTCATGGGCAAGACAACGCCAAGAACCATGAATGTCAGAGATGCCATAGCCGAAGCCAGAAGTGTGGGCAATCAGACTTTCAAGGGGGCAGTCAATCAGGAACTGACAGTTGCTGAGGGTCTGGCCGCCAAATACCAGCAGGCTCTCAGAGGCAAGGTGAATGGTTTTGCTGAGCAGATCGGCTCCCCTGAACTTGCCAGTCTCAATAATTCCTATCATGAACTTTTGTCATTTGGCAATACGCTGAAAAGAGTCATCAAAGCAGAAGGTGTCAGGGCCCCTGAGTTTCTCCGGAGAGCTTTCTCCAATGTCGGAAGTGAACCAAACAAAATCCTGAGTCAGCTGGATGAACTTGCCACCAAATATAACATTCCGGCAGGACAGGGAATCTTTGACAAGGCTTCCATGTCCATTGCCGCAGAAAACGCCGCCCAATTGCCGCCACCGCCAAACAGCCTGAAAGGAATCATTTTAGATGCAGGAAAGACGGTAGTGGCTCCAAAAATGTCACTTCTTGACAAACTTTTTTCAGTTAAACCTCAGAACACAACGGATATTTTCAGCAGACTGGTGGATGCAAACATCAAGCCAGCGGACATTTCCTCCCCATTCCAGTCATCCTTTGACTATCTGCCCGGCGCTCTGCAGGGGATGGGTCAAAAAGTCTTTTCACAAATCGGAAGTTCAGGAATCGGAATGGCCGGAAAATCAATGCTGGGTGCCGCCCCTTCCGAAATTCTGGACAAACTCCAGAGTGTCGGCCTGAAAACAAAGAATCAGAGCATGATCAGTGAACCTCAGGCCAGCAAGCCGTTCAGTTTTATGGACATGCTTATTCCTGAGGCCAACGCCTCCCCAAAACTTCCAAGCCTTCCTGCTGCTCCAAAACTTCCTACTGCGGCACAGAAATCGGAATATACTCCCCTAAAAACTCTTGGTGAGTCTTTTGTACCGGGAATTTCCTCACAGATTTCAGGACTTGGTGAGATGGCCAAAAGATTGGGCCAGCTTACCCCTGAACAGCTTTCCGCTTCCACAACGCCTCCAAAACAGACTGTGGAGCAGAAACATCCGATCCTTGGCAGGATTCCTATCATCAAAGATACTCTGGTTGGAGATGCGGAGAATAAACTGCTCAGCCGGACCAACACCATCAATCAGCAGCTGGCTCAAATTGACAATGAAATGAAAGGTGTCAAAAAGCCTGCTCCCGGTAAAACCATTGCCCAGATTTACAATGAATCCGATACCAAAAAGGCCATTGCCACTGCCACGGACATTTTCAAAAAATCATTCAATCTCAAATAATGACATCCGAACACCAAATCAATAGCCGATCAAGTATCAGCCTGAGCTTGGCTATCACCTTATGCGGTGTTGCATTCTCAGGAGGAGCGCTATGGATCAAGATCAATACCTTTGAGAACAAACTAATAGCCCTTGAGTATAAGATTGATCAGGTAATACAATATCAACGGAATGAAACACTTAGCTTCAACAAACCATGAGTCACAATCCATTTTTCGGCGTTATAGGGGAGGAATCAAAAGAATCTGACTACCAGATAGGCTCCGGCCTTGAAATCCCTAGGGCAGGCATGAAATTTCAGGATAAACAGATCCAGTATAACCAAAAGGATGTTTCCGGCGTTTCCTGCACCCTCCATGGGGCCATAGGAGCGTTTTCAGACCTGACTGGCTATGTTTTCCCACTGGATGAAAGAAAGGCCCTCTGGGAGGAGGCATTGAAACTTGGGGCCGATCCTGAGATAGGATGGTATACCAACAGAGCGGTTGATCTTGTCCGCAAGCATGTGAATAAGGATCAGAAAAAGGTGAGCACTTTCAGGGTCAGTGTGGGAAGTGAGCAGTTTTTTATGGCCCTCCGGCTCGGCTATTCGGTTGTGGTGAGCCACCGTGGAAATTCAAAGTACAATGATGACAAGAATGACGGAATCCTTGAGGGACTTGAATTTGGCAATACCACTTACGGCCACTGTCTCAGAATCAGTTACAGCGTGGGGGATGAATTTGAACTGCTGGTGAATAATTATGTGAGTCACCCCGGAACTTACAAAAACATTTACAAGGTGCCCTCAGACCATCTGAAAAAACTGGTGGCCAACAATGTGTTTTTCCCATCCGGTTACATTTTCACGGAGGATTTTGCCCATCAGATGATCCACAAAGACAATGTTCCGATCTGGGCCACCGTATCATGGGAGAAGGCCCTAAAAAAAGGAATCATTGACGCTTCCAGTGAACCGCTGACGGAGATTGGGGATTATTTCATTGAAAAGACCCTTTTTGATTGCGGAATCCTGAATAAAAAAGAGGGAGGAATCACACTGGCCAGATGGGTGGTGGCGCTGGACCGCATGAATCAACTCTAAAATGACCTATCTCAGACAGCTTGAAACCATTGAGCAGGAAATAGGCCAGCTTCCATCCGGAGATGAGAGGGCCAGAAAAGCCGGAATCATTGATCAGGCAAGAAAGGAAATCATGGTGCTTGAGGCTCACAGGGCAAAAAGGAAGCCTGTCACAGGAATTGAGGACAGAATCGAAACCTTGTTTTTATCACTTAAATTACAGCCAAATGAATAGATCACTTACAGTCACGGCGCTCTTTGCCAGCCTCCTGCTGATGATCATGCAGAACAGCGGAATTGAGGTCACCAACATCCAGATTGAGCATTTCATTTATGTTCTTGCCCAGATCATTTCCCTTGTTCTTGCATGGTATGGAAGGTACCGGACAGGGGACATCACCTGGTACGGTAAAAAAAAGCCTGTCCAGCCAGCCCCACAGCAATAAACAGAATAATGATCATCATTGGCCTGTTCCTGCTTCTGGCTTCGGCCCTTGCAAGCTGTGTGCAGAACGCTTACTGAGTGCGTTTCATGAGGTTTCTGCATAACGGCCTTGCCTCCCAGCCGGGACAGACCCAATGGCCACAATTGCAGGGTAATATCAGTACCATTTTCAGAAAACGCTCCACAGTCATCTGTGATCTTGAGGCTTCTCTTTTTATGAACTGCTCCTTGGTCAGGAGTCTTTTCTGCAAAACTTTCTTAGCCATTTGATAAGGATTTTACTTCTTGTCGGAGGGCAAGCAGTATTTCCTTTTTGTCGGATTCAGTGTAGTGGGTCTCCTCATTGGCCATCCTTTCAAGCAGATCATACATCCGGCTGCCAATTTTGGCCCGGAGCATCTTCTCAGCTTCATTTGGATGGGTCTCCTCCCATGAGTGGTGCTTCCGGCACCCTCCCAGACCGTTATTGATGAGCCATCTTGTCCGGAGGTGACTTCTCCTCTGGATGTGGCAGGCATCAGTGGATGGCTGTCCGCAACCGGGGAACCAGCAGAACGGATTGAGGCGCTTCACAATCTTTCTCCATTCATCATCCAGCAGTTCATCTGTCAGCTTCATAGTTATAGTATCATATATTTTAAAATGCGTCAAGAGCTGGATTCTGAAAGCCTGTGACCGCATGACTGACAGACAAAATCCTTGATCATATCCTTGCTTGTTTTTGCCGGATGACGGTTTTTATGTTTTTCAATGAGCATCTCAGCCATCCTGAGTTTTTTGCATTTCGGGCACGCCAAAAATGGATGAAATCTTGAGGTCATTTCATTGTTTTCATTATTTCAAAAGCAACCTGCCAGACTATGGCATTGCCAAGAGCTTTCAGGCGTTCCACCCTATGTCTTGATTTTGACAGTTTAAATTTGTCCAGTTCAACGGGAGCCCCATCATCCATTCCACAAAGTTCGGCTGCAACCTCAGTCCAGTCCTCATTCCAAGAGCGTTCGGCAATTGGTCGTGATGGCCTCGCTCCCTCTCCAGATGTTCCTGACTGTTCATTCCATTGTAATCTCTGGTTGCAGGTGTCGGTAATAGGGCAATTTCCGTTTCCAGCCTCCTTTTCGGATTCCCTGCCTCTATTTCCTTTCTGCTGGGTCCGTTGCCTGCCGACACCCAGGGTGTCGGCAGCATTGCTAGCACATCTTTCACTTTCACTCCGAATCTGACCCCTTTCTGGTTCATTCTTGACCATGATCCGTTCCTGAACTCCGCATTTTTCACAGGTGCTCCCTCCGTTTCCGAAACCCTCGGAGTGGGCAACAATCCAGACTCGATCTCTGCGGTGCGGAGCGTTGACGGCGCAAGCTGGAATAATAAACGGCTGGACTTGGTAACCAATGGCTTCCAGGTCAAGACACACCTGCTCGAATACCACCCCCCCCCCAATACTAAGGATTCCACGCACATTTTCACCCAAGATCCAATGTGGCCTGCATTCTTTAATAATTCTATACATTTCCGGCCAGAGATGTCTTGAATCTTCGGCTCCTTTCCGTAATCCAGCCCCAGAGAAAGGTTGGCAGGGGAAGCCTCCTGTGAGGAGGTCAATTCTGTATTCAGGGCGCTCGGCAGATCGAGGGAGTGTTTTGTTCCGTTCTGCTGAGTTGATTTCATCCCCCCTTTCCAATGATCCGCTGCTGTCGGAGTCGGCAATAAGCCGTTCTTTGGTAAGTTCTCTGATGTCCCCATAAATTTTGGTATTAGGAAAACGCAATCTGAGCAGTTCTTGGCAAAAATTATCAATTTCACAAAACCCTGCACATTCATATTCTGCCCCCCAGACTTTTTTTGCCGCAACGGCAAATCCACCAAGTCCGCTGAAAAGATCGAGGTGTTTCATTTTAGTATTCAAAAGGAACTTCATTTGGCTCCGGCACCCATATTCCGAACTCAATGCTGGCCCAAGTCCGTATTTTTGACATCAGGCTTTCAAAATCATTCACAGAAAGGCTGGCCGTGCTCCCCGGAATCATGATCAGCTTTTTCACCTTGTCCATTCCTTGTCCTCTGATGATTTCCTTTGGTTCAGCAAGAAACTGGTATTTGATGGCTTCATGCATCTCATCAGGAGTATACCCCAGATCATCCGAAAGAATTTTGACCACCACGCCCCAATAGTAGCGGTTTTCATTATTTGAGCGCTGATCATATTTCCTGAACTTCCTGAGGGTGACAATGACCTCCTGACTCTCAAATCCTCTGACATGGTTCAGGAATGCATCCGGCTGGTCCGGCACAAAATGTCCACCTGTCACTTTCCCATGAAATTTGAGCGGCTGCTTGTCCATTTATTTGAAGTGTAACATTTTATCCCACTTTGCCCACTTAGTCAATCGGCATCTGTAAGCTGGCTTGTTCACCTTGCTGTCATTTGCTGTCACCTGATGGCAATTGGCTTTGATTTCAGAGGCTCTGACAATGCTCATGCGGTTTGGAGTGGCAAAGAGTATCACGCCCCCTATATCGGCCAGTCTGTTGACCTGGTGGGCCTTGAAATCCTGCCAGTCATTTTCAGAATGTGTTGCCTTGATTTCCACAGGTACCCATTGGTCATGGAGGAGCAGGAAGCAGTCCGGCTCATATCCTCCTCCATCCCCTATGTATCGCTCACCATTCAGCCTGAATTTTTGGCATTTCATGGCCTTATACACAAGTTCCTCATTATAATGGCTGTTCTCATACTGTTTCCTGAACTCCTCCGGTGTCCGGCTGTCCATTGCATATTCCAGTCTCTTTTGGTTTGATTCCGTACATGATTCCATATTTTGCCTGATGACTTGGTAAAAAAAGAGGTCCACCCTGTGTTAGAGCATACTGGCGGTCAATCGGAGCATAGTGGAGGGAGAAGCAAATCTGGCAAATTGGATCCCGGCCAATCTGCTTCCCCATATCATCAATGTCCACTATGTTGGAATGTCCGCAGAAAAACTGTTTTACTTTTTTCCTGAGGTGGAGCGGTCTTTTACTCATAATTTCATTACTCTTGCCCAACAGCTGGTGTTGGTTGATCTGGTAAGCTGGAACATGTCCCCCCTGTTCTTATATCTGGGGTTCATGGTGTCCTCGATCTGGAATATACCATTGCACTCAGGGGAATCGGAAATCAAACGCACCTGCTCACCGTATCTAAACATTTTCCATTCCGCACGGCCCACCAGGTCCTGAGACAGGGCAATGACCCTGATTCCCTTCTTGGAAAGCTCACAGATGTTGGTCATGCCTGCCCCCACGCACGGCCTTCCGTCTGTCTGGCCGATCTCAGGGTTATAAGAGGTGAAAAAGGTTCCTTTCAGACTGATTGGCTTTTTGTGGGCCGGATCATCCTGAATAGACTTCCTCAGCATGTCTCCAAACTCAAGCTCATTAAGGATATTTCCGTTTTCATCCACCGGATAGCATTCCGGCGCTCCCTTGCAGTATTCCTCAAGACTGCTTTTTGCCGTCACCGATCCCACGGTAAATTGGCTTAACTGTGAAGCCAGCAGTATCAGCGCTATTGTCAGCCCCACTTTGTCCATCCAGTTTTGATTTTTCATTTTTGTAAAAGTTAATAAGTATGTCGGAGCCGATAGCCATTATTGTGGCGGCCATCAGGCCATTCAAAAAGTTTTGCATTTGGTCTTTTTTATTGAAATAAATTTGTTTTTGTTTTGGAGGATGTCACCTCTGTTTAAAGATTTAAAGTGTTCTCTCTGATGTATTTGGTCACTTTGAGCATCAGCTTGTTCACGCCCTCCACAACCGCCTTTCCCTCCTCAGTCTGACAGTCCGGCATCTGGATGGAGGCAAGTCTGATCTCAATGTCTTTCAGCTTCTCTCTGTCCGGGGCTTTTGCTTTCTCCTCCGCTTCCTTTCTTACCTTTTCAGCATCCTCTTTTTTCCGGCGTTCCTCCTCGGCCTTTTTCTTTCTTTCAGCTTCGGCTTTCTTTTGCAGTTCATCCTCCAGTTTTTTCTTTTCCTTGCGCTCAGCCTCAAGCTCGGCCTGATGTCTGGCCTCTTTCTCCTGCTCCTCTTTTTTTCTTGCCTCAGCTTCGGCTTTCAGCTTTGCATTCTCTTTCTCAATGGCCTCCCTTCTTTCCCGGTCCTCCTTCTCTTTTCTGATCCTGTCCTCCTCGGCCTTGCGCTCAGCCTCTTTTTTTGTCTCAAAATCCTTCTTTGCATTGACCAAAAGGGCCTGATAGGTTTCCTCTGCCATTTCCCTGAGTTTGTACCATGAACAGTCAACCTCCAGCGCTGAAAGCTCCTGCTTGCGCCTCTCCTCCATTTCATCCATCCGCTTTTCCTCCATTTCATGAATAAAATCCTCATCTTTCTGTAGTTTTTCCTCTAGCGGAACAATCAGGAATTTGATGATGTTGAACATTCCGTCAACAGCCTTTCCTTTCCGGAGACTCTCCTCTTTCATTTCCTTGCGCTTTTTGTCGGCTTCAACCCTGGTATCTTTTAGCAAAAGCCTCAGTTTTCTGGCCTGCTGCATATCCTCGATCTGGTCCGGACTGGTCACTTTGATGGATTCGGCCATTGACTTCCATACCTGAACCTGTTTCAGCATAGGGCCAAAGACAGACTCAAGCGCCTGAGCTTCGGAAGGGGCAATTAGATTCTCCTTGAGAACCAAAGCAAATTGATCCTGTGTATTTTCCATAATTTTGTCTGTTTAAAAATAAGTTCAACCCCATTATAGCAAATTCTGAACAAGTGTTCAAGCAAAAAGTATTGCTCAAGTGGATTTAATAGTGTCTGGTATTGGTTCCTCATGGTCAGGATAGAGCCTCTCAACGCATGGTTCACAAAGCCCATGACTGATGATGAACTCAACCCTGCCTCTTTCGGCCACAATCAATTCTGATGCCTCATCCAGCCAGCTGTGGCATTCACAACACTGCCGGACAATCGGAACATTCTTGTGCTTCTGAGAGAGTTCAATGGCTTCTTTGAGGTTCATTGCATCAATTTGTTAAGCGCCTCGATCTTTCCCCGGCCAATCTCAAAACCTTTTCTCAGGGCATCCATTTTGACCGGATCCGGCTGGATTCTGAAAATGATCAGAGTCCTCTTGAAATTCGGATTGTAAAAAATCAGATCCCACCACTTCCGGTCCGTGATCAGCATGTTCATCTGACACTGCCAGATGTAGCCTGAATCAATCTCACTGGCCCCATTGATGAGCATTTTGGTGTGCTTCACATCATCATGGCATTTGATCTCACAGCCCCCATCCTCATTCACCAGCCCATCAGGACTGCATCCAACACACTGGTCCATTTCAATGAAGCCCACCTGAACCACAGTGACATTGTTCTGGAGCTCATACATGGCCCTTGCCTGTCCTTCCAGTTCCTTGCCTCTTTCCATGTGCTCATTGGAATAATTGGCCTTTTCTCCGCTGGAAAACTTCTCTGCCAGGATTTCAAAAATGTAAGTGTCCAGCCCCTTTCCGGCATTTCCGATTGCCTGAGAATGTGAGGCGGTCATTTTGCCCTTGCGGACCTCGAACCATTCAGGGGTTCCCTGATCAAGCTGATGTATTTGCATATTTGTGGGTTAGTCAACAAATGAATGAGAACAGTAAGGACATCCGGTTACAATTTTAGAGCCGTCATTCCCACGCTCCAGTTCTTTCTTGATGACATCCCCCTTGCAAAAATAGCACTTTTCCAGCAGGAAATAATTACTGAGAGCCTTTCTCTGGTTCTCTTTGAAAGCCTTTCTGGCCTCCTCCGTCACCTCAATTGGTTTGTTCCATTTATTCAGCATCCTTTTTCTGGCTAGTGAGTATCTGATCTTTTCTCATGGTCACATATTTGTCAAATTCTTTTCCACGGCCTCTGTTTTCCATCCAGTAAACCCTCAGCGTTTCAAGATCACTGATGGCTTCGATCTCCTGTTTCCACTTGAGGTCCAGACTGAGAGGGATTTCCAGATCATAATTGTCATTGTCCATCTCCTCAATGTTTTTGTAAATATCCTTGAAATGCTTACCGCAAGCCTTTTTGATGATAGTTTTCAGCGCCATTTCTTTGGGCCACTGCTTCCAGATTGAATCAGTTTTGGCAACCTTCCGGTGCTGGGCAATATCATCCGGTGACATGACAGTAAGAAACTCACCACGCTTGTTCTGAATCACGCAATAACCGCCAATGATCTCCTCAGCCTTCTGGGTGAACGGATTGGAGATTTTGTGGGAATAAATCACAGAACCGGATTCTTTGGCAACGCTGAACTCATCCCCCTTGTATACCAGTGACACATCCACCTTGCTTTCAGGATAGGCCAGAAGCATCTTATTTTTGTATGCCTGGTAATTATAGGAGATTCCGGTGCTCTGGAGTGTAATATCAATACCATCAAAGACCAGTCCCTCATTGGCAACCCTGCGGAAAAGTTCTGCCATTTCAATCTCAGTCCTGTTCAGAATCCAGGGGTTTTTCGGTTTGCCAGTCTGCTTGTCTTTTTCCTGAGTGAGCCGGATGATATAGGCGGCAAATTTCTCCGCATCCTCTTTGTTGTGATCTTTCAGAAGATCAATAATCTTTGATTTCTCCATATATTGTCTGGGTTACCAAATGAGCAAATGCTCAAAAATACAGTTTTTTTTCACTTCCGGCGGAAGTGTTTTTGAATCATCTTGTGATAGAAAGGCAGCATTTTCCCATTCCTGATCCACCTGTTGATTGTCTGAATGTAGAGGCCGTACTTTTTAGCCAGAGTGTTTTTCTCTTTCTCTATGGCCTCTAAAAGCTCTTGTTCGATTTTCATGCCGGAATTGTATCACGGTTTGAACAACTGCTCAAGTGTTTTATCTTGCGAAAGCATTTGAGTGTTTCCAAATACCATGTGGATTCCGGTGGATGAATTGTGGAAAACCCCTTTTGAGTTTTCCCCATCCCCCCTCCACTTTTCCACATTTTATCCACATAATTTGGAAGTTATCCACATTTATTTTAAAATATATTTTTGAAGCTTTCTTGTCTGCCTCTTACCAAAAATCATTCACAATAAAATTGAAAAAATGCAAATGTGTGGAAAACTCAGCCCTTCTACTACTACGGATTATTTTTTAAAAAAAATATAGTAGAAAATGAGTACTCAGGTATTGCAAGACTAAACACTTGTTCAATAAAAAAAATTACTTTAGTCTGAACTCAAATTTAATTTTTGAAACTATGTCTGACAAACCAGATCCGCAATTGCAGAAGGAATTTCAGCAGATGTGGAAAGACTTTGTGGCGGCAGTTCAGGCCAAAGGCCATGAGATTGTTCTCATGCCAGTTTTGAGGCAGGATGTTGCCGAATCAGTCAACAAGAGAGAGCAGAATCTTGTGGCAATCATTGCCAACACTTACCTGACCGGAGCTGTTCAGTTCATCTCACAGGAACAGCTGAAAAAGAATCCGGCCCCTGCTGAACCTGAGGACAGGATTGAGCAGGCAGTTAAGGAAACCATTGAGGAGTTATCAAAACCTGAATAATGACTTTAGCTTTTATCGGCGGCCTTGCAATCGGCTGTATTCTTGGCGGATTGCTGGTGCTGGCCGCATTCACTTTCATTGTTTATCTTGATGAGAAAAATTATCAACCTGAGGTAAAAATCAGGGAGATTGAAAAGAAGATCAGGAAAAAGGTGGACAAAAGAGAGCCAAAAATTTTCAATTCACCATCAGATCTTGAGCTTGCTCAGGACAAAATAATCCAGGAACACACAGACCGGGGGGAGGACACCCCACTTGAACAATTATGAAATTATGGAACAAACACTTTTAGAAAAAGGGTACACCCCATCAAAGGGGAGGCCCACGCCAAAAGACCCCACGCCAAGGAATTTCATCAGGAAAATGATGGGGAAAACTCATAATGAACGGAATCTGAAAACCCTCCGCATGAGAAGCACTCAGAGGAGTCTTTGCATAAAAAGACAGCGGATTTCACTTTTGCAGAAGATTGTGCAGACTGGCAAGACACTATTCAATACCACCAACCTCAATGACTGATTGGGATCATCCTGATTACACATGCAGGGAGGATGGATTTTTTCATGACTACTCAAGGCAACTGTCCTCAGATAACCAGCAGAAAATTGTGGAGCAGTGCGTCAAATGCGGTCACATCATTGAATTTCAGGTGGTGAATGGCCGGATTGACAACACCAGGTATGTGAACAGCCACGCTTTGTTCTTTCTCCAGCCGGATGATCCTGTTTACCGGAAATTCTACGGCAGAAAGAAAGCGGTCCCCAGAATGCATCCATTGGCCAGAGCTTCCATTGGTGACAAAGCGGATTACTTCGGAGAGGAACTGAATAGGGGAATGCAGGAGGCACGGAGACAGACGCACTTTGGAACAAGCTTAACTTAATCAATAATTCAACCAGTATGAAAAAACAGACACTAAAAGGGGTAGAGGCCAGAGATGCCCTCCTGAAAGGTGTGGAAAAACTCACAGATTTTGTGAGCAACACAATGGGCCCCAAAGGCCGGAATGTCCTTTTTGGAACTCCATGGAATCCGACCATCACAAATGACGGTGTGACCATTGCCAAACAGTGCTACTGGCCTGATGAATTTGAAAACATGGGGGCCACCATTGTCAAAGAGGCGGCCAGCAAGACAAACGGACAGGCCGGAGACGGAACCAGCGCCTCAACCGTGCTTGCTTACCAGCTGATGAAAGAGGGTGCCGGATATGTGAACAAAAAAAGCATCAATCCGGTCATTCTGAAAAGAGGCATGGACAGGGCCGTGAAAATTGTGACGGAGGAACTGGACCGCATGAAAAAAGACATTAAAACCAGAGAGGAGATGGCCGACATTGCCACAATCTCCTGCCAGGACAGGGTGACCGGAGAAATGATTGCCGAGGTCTTTGAAAGAGTTGGCAAGGATGGTGTTGTACAGGTGGAGGAAAACAAGACTGTTGGAATGACCATTGAAATGGTGGATGGCCTGAAATTTGACAACGGCTTTCTGTCCCCTTACATGATCACGGATCCAAACCGGATGGAATCTGTTCTTGAGGATGTTGACATTCTACTGACTGATTACAAGATCACAACCTATAAGCAGATCATTCCTCTCATGGAGAAGATGAACAAGGCCGGAAGGAACAGGCTTGTCATCATTGCCGAGGAAATTGAAGGCGACGCTCTGGCCACCATCATTTTGAACCGGATGCAGGGCAAATTCCACACTCTTGCCGTGAAGGCCCCGGGGTTCGGAAATGTCAGAAAGAACATGCTCCAGGACCTTGCCATCCTTACCGGAGCAACTCTGGTCACAAAAGAGACAGGAATGAGGCTGGAGGACAATTCAGACACTACCATTCTTGGAAAGGCAAAGCGTGTTGTGGCCTCAAAGGACAGCACCACCATTGTGAATGGAGGCGGTGATCCGGAGAAGCTGAAAGAACGCATTGAAATTCTGAAAAAGGAATATGAAAACCCTGAGACAACCCAATATGAAAAGGACAAGGTTCAGGAAAGGCTGGCCAAGCTCACCGGAGGGGTCGCCCTGCTGAGAGTGGGTGCCATGACTGATGTGGAGCTCAAAGACAAGAAACTCCGCATAGAGGATGCCCTGAGTGCCACCAGATCGGCCATTGAGGAGGGAATAGTCATTGGAGGTGGCTGTGCGCTATTACAGGCGGCCAACGCCATTGATCTGTCTCAGTTCAGGGATGCTGAGCTTATCGGAGCTTCCATTGTCAAAAAGGCCCTTTCCGCTCCATTCACTAGCATTGCCAGAAATGCCGGAGTGGAGGACATCACTGATCTCATTCAGAAACTGAAAAAGATGTGGCATGAGGAAGGCAAATACAATCAAGGTTTTGATGCGGACAAGGACATCACTGATCAGAGTGCCTGCCTGGTGGACATGTTTGAGTCCGGGATCATTGACCCAAAAAAGGTGTGCAGGTGCGCTCTTGAAAATGCCACCTCTGTCGCTGCCATGTTCCTGACTACGGAGGGAGTCATTGTTGACCTGCCTGAGGAGGAAAACAAGCCACAACTGATGTAATTTCAGCACTACTTTAAAAAATTAAGCACTACTTATGAAAATAGAGCCAATGAACATGAATGTCATCCTGAGGCCGATTGACCCAAAGGAAACCACTGACTCCGGCCTTGCCATTCCTGAGAATGCTGAAAAGGACATGCCACAGGAGGGAGAGGTGGTGGCGCTGCCGGAAACTTTCCAGAACATGCACGGAATCATTGTCCCCTGTCCTCTGATGGTGGGTGATCATGTACTTTACGGCAAATACAATGGGGAGGATGTGAAGGTGGATGATGAGGAGTTCAAGATTGTGGACATCACCCACATCCGGGCCAAAATTGTGAGGAACAAAGAATGATACTTGAATCAGCAATATCTCAGTTCAAAAATGTGCTCGAAAAGCAGGGTTTTATCATTCTTCCGGAAAGTGTGCATGGTGAAGTGCTGGAAGCCCTGAAAAATGAAGGAATAGACACAGCCCATGTCTATTGTGATCCGCCTGACAGCTGGGGGACAGTGGTGGGGGAAGGAAAATGCTTTGAAAGTCAGGACATGGAAGGAACGGCAAAACTGGTGAATACCTGCTGTTGCAGAAAAAATGAGAAAACGCCACCAAATCAGCAAGAACAGAGTAGCCCTGCTACTGCTGGACAAAGAACGGATGAAAAAGCATGAGAAAATTCAGGATCAGAAAAAGTGGAACCCAATAACCATCAGGAAAATGCTGATAAAAACAATATGCAAATGCGGAATTGCCCATGAGGTTAGTGAATTTAAAAAAGCTGAAAGATGTATGCTCTGCAAAATGCAGAATAATGCGGAATTTGCGAACAGGGCAAATGAAAACGGTTTTGATGCTGCGGAATACATAGCCAAATCAGATGCGCTCAAGGAGGAAATGAAAACAGGAGAGCCCACTTTTGAGGAAATGGATGAGGAGCCGACTGATGAAATTCCGGTCAAAAAACAAAAAAAAGAAAAATCATCTCCTAAATTTGAGGAGAAAATGAAGCTTTTACTTGATGCTCTGGGAAATAAACAGGAATGGAGGAAAAAAACTGAGGTAGCTGAAAAACTCACTGGCAGAAAATACGGACTGAGTGCAGGGACTTATACAAGGATTCTATTCACTCTTGTAAAAAAAGGCCATATTTCCCTGAAAAAAGATGAGAGAGGTGTCAGGTACGGAGTCTATCTGAAAAACAACGGAACCTATGTGCCGGGGATGGAGTTACCTGAAATCAGGAAGGTATCTAAGCGCCCTGACAGTTCTCCAGCGCCTGTAAGGACCAAGAATGAAATTCATGCACCGCTCAGTGAGGGTGGGCTCAGGAAAGACAAAGACATTGAAGATCATCCTTCTCTTGGCAATGATCAGGATCAGCCTGCAGAGGGAAGGGAAGGGAAGGGAAGGGAAGGGAAGGGTGGACATGAGGATAGACATTTGGGCTTCGGTCATGCAAAAAAGATTGAAATTCAGTCTGATGGTATTATGATTACTGTGTATTTTTAATATCTCTTAATCTGAAATAAAAATGAGAACAGTCAATAAAGTCATCCTGATTGGAAATGTCTGCAAGGATGCCGAAATGAAAGAACTGCATGACGGACAGATTCTGACACTTTTTACACTGGCCACTAACAGGGAATGGCAGAACAAGACCGGAGAACAGAAAAGCGTGACTGAGTTTACTTCTGTGGCTGTGTGGGGGAAGCTGGCAGAACTGGCCAAAGATCATGTGAAAAGAGGCAAGGCGGTTTACATTGAAGGCTACCTGAGAACCAGAAAGTGGGAACAGGAGGGGGTGGAGGTCAAAAAAACTGAGGTGATCTGCACTGATCTTGTTTTTCTGGACAAAAAGGAATGTCCGGAAGGAAAAGAGCTTGAGTCCGGAGAGAGTGATCCATTTGGTAACCTTGAAATATGAGAGAGAAAACCACACAAGCCTGGCTCAATCAATACCTGCCTGAAATGAGGAGGCAGTTTGGTGAGAAGGCCAGAGAATTTGAAAAGAACCGTGATCCTGAAAACAAGGGCCAGAATTTCATCATCATGTGTCCTTTTGATCAGAAAGACCCTGTGTCCCAGATTGCCGTGATTGCCATGCTGGATGAACTGCATGACCGGATTGTTGATCTGGAGGCAAGATGCCAAAGGGCTGAGGATGCTCTGGCTGCCTATGTTTTACCGCCTGACGCTTTCAAAGATGCCGAATAAAAAATGGAAACAGCATGAAAAAGCAGGAAGGCCGCACACTTATCTGCTCAAAGTAAAATTGAAAGGCCACACCACATGGAGGGTTCTGATTCAGAACAGAGACCTGGACAGAGTTATTGATGAAATAGGAAAGCAGAACGCCATTGAGGCATGGGAGATCGAACAGATGGATGGATTCACCGGAAAGATGACCGTCATGAAAAAATGAAAATATCTGACAGAACATTTGAGGAGCTTGCCAAGACACTTTCATTGCTTTGTCAGAAAGTCCACAAAGAGACCGGACTCGCCATTGGAATCCAGTTTGGTATCATGGACATGGAAGGGGGAGAATTTCAGACCGGATGTGCAGGCTCAAAGGACATGACACAGGATGATTTAATCTTCATGATGGAGAGCAATCTTGATTCAATGCAAAATGAAAAACCTCAATCAAACGCCGGAGAAAGGGAAGATGAATGAAATGCTGACAGTTTATGGTTATCAGGCACCGCCTCAGCCCCTGATGGTTTATGGATTCGATCTGAGGCAGGCACCAAGATTCATATATACACCAGGGACATGGAGGAGGGAAGTGGAGGAATGTCTGTGGGAACATGAAAGGAGGCAGGGGGGCCCCAGACTTTTTCACGGAAGGAATGTGTGGGAAGCTATCGGTAAACTTGAGGCGGCATTCACCGCCGGATGCACAAACAGAGAAGCTTGCATTGATGCTGATATTTCTGAGAGCCAATTTTATGATTTTGTCAAAGACAAACCAGAGTTAGCTAAGAGATTCAAGGATTTACAGGAAACCCCGGTGATTGATTCAAGGAAAACTGTGGCCAAAGCCGTGAAAGAGAACAAGTCTGATGCATGGACAATGCTGCAGAAAAAGCGTAAACAGGAGTTCGGAAATTCAACGGACATCAATCTGAACATGTCCGGCCAGTTCAATTCCATCAACGCCCAGCTGATTGCCATCAAGACTGAATTTGACAAACGGCTTATTAACAGCATAAATCAGGCTGATCTGAATGGAGAGATACCGCCATCAAGTGATGATTACCAGATACCGCCTCCTCAAAAACTTCTTGACCAGATGTTCAGAAAAGAGATAGACTCTGAGAAGCAGGAAGCTCTGGTGGGCAAATCCGGCTCATAACCGGACCCGGGATGGTTCAACTCCATCTCCTGCAACCATTTAGTTCCTAATTTTTGTATCATGGAAAAAGAGATTTTGCTCAAGTTAATTTCAATGCTGCTTTCACAGGAAACTGCCGATCCTGCAAAAGGAATCACTGATTTAGGGATGGGTGAGAAACGCATTGTAATTCTCCAGCGTGGGTGGGTTTATGTGGGAGATTATTACAAGACAGGGACTGAATGCAAACTTGAAAACGCATCATGCATCCGAGCCTGGGGAACCAGCAAAGGTCTTGGTGAGCTTGCTGAAAATGGCCCTCTTTCAGGAACAAAATTGGATCCATGCCCCACTGTGAATTTCCATCATTTTGGTGAGGTACATACAATTTTATGCAACAAGAAATCATGGAAATAATTTTAGAGGAAGTTCAAAACACAGGTATGAAGTCCGGCTACGGCTACGGCGACGGCAACGGCGACGGCTACGGCAACGGCAACGGCGACGGCGACGGCTACGGCTACGGCGACGGCAACGGCGACGGCTACGGCAACGGCAACGGCGACGGCTACGGCAACGGCAACGGCTACGGCTATTAGTGAATTTTATCCCATAACCCACTACTAAGATGGAAGATGAAAAAACTACCACGGAAACGGAGACTGAGGAAACTCAGACTGCCGGAGAACCGGAGCAGGACACGCCTGCAGAACCTCAGGAAAAAACTGAGGATGTTCCTGCTGAGGAGGAGACTCCAGATGAGGAATAAGGTTAGAAGCCAAATCTAGCGGTGGGTTTTTCCCACCTCTGGAATTTTGTTTTTAAATTATGGCTGATCTTCTCTGCATCTTTGCCGTTGTTTACACCTTCATCAAGTGGGGAATTCTCTGGGGCATCCTCACTCTTTTTATTGGGCCATGGGCGCTGGTTTTCCCCATCATTGATCTAATCCACCTCCTTTCCAAATGAAAAAATGGCCCTTCTCCTTGTTGGAAACTCTTTGCATGACTGTCATTTTCATGCTTTTTTGTATTGTGATACCACTTGTTTTGTTCAAAGCTTATTCAGACAGTGAGGCCGTTTGGAAAAACAATTTAGAGGAACAAGAATTTTGTGAACTGCAGTCCAATTGGCCAATCAATGAGATAAAAGCTAAGTGTTTAAAATTCTTTCTCCAATGACAAACTTCTTTGAAAAATTTGCTAAGGAATCCAATCTCATTGAGGGTGAGAAAAAGGTGACAAGAGATCAGGTCTATGCGGTTGAAAAAGCCATTGATCTGCCAATGACTATGGAGAACATTCTTTTTTTGCATTCCCTCTGCGGAAAACATATCAAAGCGGAATGGGTCGGAAAGCTTAGGAAATGTCAGGTCTATATTGGCCGTTACACCCCTCCGGCTCCTGAATATGTCCATGGTCAGATGGAAACGCTTGTCAGACAGCTTCCAATGATGGATTCCTGGCAGGCTCACAATCTTTTTGAAAAAATCCATCCATTTGAGGATCTGAATGGCCGTGTCGGAAGATTGATCTGGCTCCACAAGGCTTATCAGGAGGGCTATGATTTCAGCATCAGCTTTTTGCACAAATTTTATTACCAGACTCTTTCTCATGTGGAATGCTGAAAAAATCAACCAACATTCATTCCTGTTTAAAAAAGTGTTTTCCAACCAGGAGGCTGGCAAGACAAAAACTGAAACACCTGAAATTCGGAATGGGGTATATTGAGCTACAGAGGATTTACAAATGCAGAAACTGTCAGAGGTATCATCTTACCAGCCAGAAAAAAAGACCAAAGTATGAAAACAGATCAGCTGAGCATTCACGGATGGCTGTTGGAGCATAACATCAAGAATGAGCTAGGAATGCCCATCTCTTTTGATAACCACAGATTCCTGTGGGAGATTTACGCTGACACCGCTGATGACCTTGTTGTGATGAAGGCCGCCCAGATCGGAATGAGCACCTGTGAAATCCTCCGGATGCTCTACACGGTCAAAAGTGAGGGCATTGATATTATTTACACCCTGCCCACTGACACGGATGTGAATGACTTTGTGGGAGGCAAGGTGAACCGTATCATCCAGAACAACCCGGTCCTGCAGGAATATGTCTCAGACAAGGATTCTGTTTTTCAGAAGCAGGTTGGAAAGTCTATGGTGTACTTCCGGTCCACATGGACAAAGCGCCGTGCCACCATGGTCACGGCTCAGCAGCTGATCCATGATGAGATTGATGCCTCAAAGGCTGATGTTGTGGAGCAATACCAGTCACGCCTGCAGGCCCAGAAAAGAAAGCGCCGCCATGTTTTTTCCCATCCATCAGTTCCAAGCTACGGAGTGGACATCTTCTGGGAGCAGTCAGATCAAAAGCACTGGTTCATCATGTGCTGGCACTGTGAAAAAGAGCAGTATCTGGACTGGCCGGAAAATGTGGACATGAAAAACAAATGGTATGTGTGCAAGTTCTGCGGTGGCCGCCTGAGTGATTCAATGCGGAGAGTGGGAAGGTGGGTGCCGAGATACAGAAACAGGGCTTTTTCAGGCTATTGGGTAAATCTGATGATGTGTCCCTGGGTTCCGGCCAGTGATCTGGTGACAAAGTGGAATGATATAAACACAACAAAAGAGTATTTTTTCAACATGATTTTGGGGAAACCTTATGAGAGCAAAGAGGGTTCCATCACCAAATCAGACATCCTGCGGAACATTTCAGAGGACATGATTGACAGGAACCGCATTGTGATTGGCTCAGACTCAGGAATCATCAAGCATTATGTGGTGGGCACGGCCAACGGCATTTTCCATTACGGCAAAACGGTGAACTGGAATGACATCACCGCCATCCTGAGGATGTATCCTCAGTCAATTCTGGTGGTTGATGCGCTTCCTGACATCACCGGGCCAAGACAAATGATTGAGGAGTTTCCGGGCCGTGTTTTCCTTTCATATTACATGGAGGACCGCAAGACCAAAGAACTTGTCCGGTGGGGAGAGAATGAGAATGATGGCGTTGTCTACATTGACCGCAACCGGATGATCCAGCATGTGGTTGAGGAGTTCAAAAACATCACCATTCCGCTTGAGGGAAAGAGAGGGGATTGGGAGGATTACATCAAACACTGGATGAACATTTACAGGATCAGCACTGTGAACAAGCAGGGCCAGACCATTTTCAGATGGGAGAAAAAGACCACTGAGGACCATTGGGTCCACGCCACCAGTTACTGGAGAGCCGGAGTCTCAAGGTTCGGAGAACAGGCAAAGATTGTGAATCCTGATGTGGCAATCATTGAAAATTCCTTTGAGCTGAACCCTGTCACCAACAAAGTGGCAATGGATCCAAGAGACTTTCTGAAAGGCGGAGACCCAATTTGATGTGGCTTTTGTTTGTGATATAATGTCCGCAATTAAATACAAAAGCTATGGACCTTCTCAATGGACTCCTTTCCATATTCCAGGGCAGCCCAAACAAGGCTGATGAGAACGCTGATGACAAGGCTGAGGGCATTGTTTCCTCTCTCACCCCTGAGCTTACGCTGGATGAAAAGGATGAGGACCTTTTAAAAATGGCCAAGGGCTGGAAGGCATCTTTTGACACTTACCAGAAAAAGGGGATTGATAAAGTTCAGGAGGAAAATGAGAA
>Ga0172381_10001887_pt1 | contig 23954 bp, 35 predicted proteins | sample Leawel6488metaG_FD_119754 | JGI IMG/M metagenome (GOLD analysis project Ga0172381, IMG submission 119754) | Leachate microbial communities from a municipal landfill in Southern Ontario, Canada - Leachate well 64-88 metaG | ecosystem: Engineered > Solid waste > Landfill > Unclassified | place...
GGCAAGTATGATAAGAGACAGGATTTAATTGATTATTTAGAGGGAGTTGAGTGCTTATTGATTGATGAAGTGCACCATGCCGCAGCGAAGTCCTGGAAGATGGTTATAGACAAGGTAAGAAGAGCGGAATATCGTATAGGATTTTCAGGTACAATAGCAAGGCAGAATAGTTATGAAGGCATGAATGTGCGGGCAGTATGCGGAGACATATTGGTGAAAGTAAAAAATAAGGAGTTAATTGAAGCAGGGTATTCTGCGACGCCTGAAGTTAGATTGTTAAGTGTTGATTGTACAGATGAGATAGAGGAAGCAAAGATGGAATTTGATGAGAAGTGGCGTATAATGTATGAAAGGGGCGAGGCAGAAGACACAGGGAAGAGTGCTTTGATATATGGAAAGATTTATGAGAAAGCGATTGTATTTAATCAAGAGAGAAATTCATTGTTAGTAAAAGCTGCATTAGAAGAAAGAGGAAAATGTGTTTTAATGATTATAGAGAGGATTGAACATGGAGAATTGTTGTTAGAGTTATTGCAGCAAAGGAGTGATTTGAGATGTGCTTTTTTACATGGGCAGAGTAGGGATAGGTTAGAGATAAAACGAAAGTTTAGTGAAAGGGAGATAGATGTGTTAATTGTGTCCACTATATTTGATGAAGGAGTGGACGTAGCGAATATAGATGTACTTATTTTAGGAGCAAGTAGAAGGTCAGATAGGAAGTTGTTACAGAGAGTCGGTAGAGGTTTGCGTAAGAAGAAGGAAGGAGAAAATAGTGTGGTGATATATGATGTAATTGATATAGGTGGCATTTTATTGAAACATAGTAAAGAGAGAGTGGCAGTGTATAGAAAAGAGGGTTTTGAAGTAAAATATGTGGAGGTGTAGATGTGGATATATAGGGATAAGTTCATAGAGAATACAGAGACAAAAGAAAAAAAGAGATTGTTTTCTGCAGTATTTGTGCGGGATAAGTTGACACAGGGTATAGTCACGGGGGTATTGGTAGATGGAGATGAGACAGGAGTTATTTTAAAAATAGTTGAACAAGGTAAAGAAATTGATTTAAGAACGCAGTTTAATGATAATGAGCGGTATGAAATTATAACATAGGAGGATGGATGTTAGTTAATAAGAATGAGATTGTAAAATATTTGAAAAAGATATTTTTAGATGGAAAAGTAGGGGAAGTAGTGTTTGACAAGAGTTTTGAGGTGTCCGCAGCAAGTATAGACAGTTCAGTCATAATTGCAGGAAGGTCTGGGTTTCCTTTATCAGAAAGGATAGGAGTGTATGATTTAGGCTTGTTGATTAAGTTGTTATCACAGTCTATTGTCGCAGATGAGATTGTAATGGATGTGGAAAAAAATAGGGTTGTTTTTGGCAATAAGGATGAGGGAAAGGTGTCATATTTGTTGAGCGATGTTGATGTAATATCAACGAATGTGAAGAATAAGGGAGGTACGCAAGCAATGTTAGACGAATTTAAGTCGAAACTATCTTTGCATTTTTTAGTGCCACAGAATTTTATGGAGAATTATAAGCGTTTATATGGGCTGTTAAGACCGTCATATGTTATGTTTAAGGTTAAGGATGGTGTAGTGACGGCAGTACTTGGTGCGAAGATAGAACATAATGCAGAGTTAAAGGTGTACGCAGGAGAGAGTGTGGAGGGTGAATTTAGCATTATGTTTGATGCAGCGTTATTAGATGCAGTATTAAAAAATTGTGATTTTAGCGTAGAGATATGGTTAGGAGAAAACAGCCCGATGGTAGTGCTTAATGGTGATGTGATGTATGGAGTGTCACCAGTTGAAGGCATAAAAGTGGAGGAAAAAGATGGAGTTATGGATTGAAAAGTATCGTCCGAGAAAGTTAGATAATGTAATCATGTCTGATGAGTATCGTAAAAGGTTTAAGGAGTTTATAGCAACAGGAGAAATACCGCACTTGTTATTGCATGGTGCCGTGGGGAGCGGTAAGACCAGTATTGCGAAAATATTATTGCAAGAGTTAGATGCCACGATACTGGAGATGAATGCGTCAGATGAGAGGGGATTAGATGTGATACGTAATAAGATAAAATCGTTTGTGTCGTCGCAATCTTTTAATAAATGGAAGGTTGTGTTTTTGGATGAAGCAGACGCATTGACAGCAGATGCCCAGTTTGCATTGCGTAATATGATGGAGACCTTTTCAAAGAAAAGTAGGTTCATATTGACAGCAAATTATGTTGAGAAAATAATAGAGCCGATACAATCAAGATGCACTATGTTTGAGTTTTCTGCTTTGCCAAAGAAGGACATTGTTCATATAGCTAAACATATAATGGAAGAAGAGTCTATTGTTGTACAAGATATAGAGAGTTTAGTAGTGTTGGTAGAAGATAGCTATCCAGATGTGCGTAAAGTAATAAATATGGCGCAATATAGTTCAGTTGACGGTATTTTTATCTATGAGTCGCATATAGGATTATATGCGGAGATAATGGGATTGCTTAAAGTGAAGGATTTGAAACAAATAAGAGAGAGGTTAAGTAAGAGCTTGAATTATACGGGTTTATACAGGTTTTTGTTTGATAATGCAATAGAGTTAGGTGCAAAGGATAAGACGGGACAGGTATTATTGACAATTGCTGAATATATGTATAGAGATAGCACAGTAGCAGATAGGGAGATAAATTTTGCAGCTTGTTGTTTAAATATTATGTCATATATTTGAGGTGAAAATGTCGGATAGAATATTGTTTATATCGATGGCGGGTTCATTATTTACAAAAGATAGAGAATGGACAAAAGAGGATAAAGAAGAGAATATAGATAAAGTGCTACGGTATTTGAGTATGAGTCCAGAGTTTTTACGCCTTGTTGTGTTAGTGCAGAAGTATAGATATTTGCTGGGGGGTCGTCTATACGAAATATTGAGTAGTTTAATTGTGAAGAGGCAGATACCAGTTAGAGTGAGTTATATTAAGGCAGAGAGAGTGAATACATTAGAGGAATTGCCTGCGAAGTATAAAGAAGAGTTTACAGAGAAATTTTGTCGTAAGTATAGGTGTAAGCACAGAGAGATAGACATAGCATTAAAAATTATTGTATCGCAAAGTAGTTTAAAAGAGATTTGTTTGGCATTAGGAATAGAGTTAGGAAGACACTAATCAAAAGAAGGAGTGAAAATGAAGAAATTTATAAACGAAATGTTTGTTTCTATTCAAGGTGAAGGGTTGCTTGTAGGGCAGAAGTCAGTATTTATTAGAGTGCAGGGGTGCAATATGAATTGTTCATTCTGTGATACTGCTTATGCAATACCTTTAGAAGGGGCAGTGTACGGCGTTGAAGATGCTGTGAAGTTTATAAATGAGAATGCCAAAGGAAGAAGTGTTGGGATAGTGTTTACGGGCGGTGAGCCCATGTTGTATGAAAAAGAGATTTATGAAATAGTAGCAAAGTTGAGAGAAGGAGAGATGCAGCTTTGGTGGAAAGATATAACAATAGAGACAAATGGTACCGTGCCGCTGAAATATGAGTTGCAGTGGGGGAGAGCGGATGTCTTGTTTTCAGTGTCACCAAAAAGAAAAGAAGATGGCTTGTCTTGGCATAATAAGTATATACGTATTAAGAGTGTATATAAATTCGTAGACAGTGCCGAGTTTGCCCCCTGGTTGGCAGAAGCAATAGAAGAGTTGCCAGAAAATGCAATGATATATCTTATGCCAGAAGCGCAGACAAGAGAGGAATTTGTTGAGCGTGCACCAGATACAATAGAGAAATGTAAGGAGTGGGGTGTAAGATTTAGCCCAAGAGTTCAAGTAGAAGTATGGAATAAAAAGAGAGGTGTATAATGAATGAAAGAGTGAGAGAATACATTGATATTATGTACGATGTGATGAGAGTAGCAGGCAGTAGGACGGTTCATGCAGAAGCAGTGTTTGAGGGGGCGCATTGGTTGAAGGAATACGCCGGAAAGTGTAGTAGACTGCATGGGCATACTTGGTTGTTAGAGGTAGAGGTAGAGTTGGATGCAGTTGAGGCGCAGCGTGTGATAGAAGAGAATAATGGAATGATGTGGGATTTTACGAATATAAAGAAGGTAGTAGAGAAGTTTGACCATACTTGTTTGAACGAAGGTATGGAAAAGCAGCCGACAGCAGAGAATATCAGTGAAGAGATATACAAGATATTGCGCCCAAGTTTTTTATTTGATGTAGGAATAGTGACAGTGAGATTATACGAGACGGCTGTACGCAAAGAAGCGTATGTTGAGTTTACAAAAGTACATGTTAACGAGGAGATTGAGTAATATGAAGGAGATAAAAGAAAAAGAATTGTTAGTGACAAAGGAAGAGAAGGTAAGAGCAGATAATTATGTAAAGAGTGTAGTGCTGCAAAAAGCGACTGAGCTATATGGAAAGAATTGCAGCAGGCCGGAGGTGTATGCTGGAAGTGTGAAGAGAGATGAGAAGACGCAAAAGGAGTATATAGCTTGTAGGATAAAAGTTGGAAGAACTGTAAAGGTATGGAAGTACTTTTTAGCAGATGCAAAGGATTTTATAAAAGTAGATAAGGAGGTTACAGATGAGCGAGACACAGGAACAAGGATTGAAGATAATGGAAGTAGCGAAGTTAAAAGCGAACAAAAAGAAGAAAGTAGAGAAGAATGTGCAGGAGTTGCTGACAATATTATACCCTGAATGGGAAAAGGATATAAACTTGCAAGAGACACCTGCAAGAATAGCAAAGATGTATGTGAACGAGGTGTTTAGGGGACTATTCGACGTTATGCCAAAGATAACTGTATTTGACAATATTGAGAAGTATAATCAGATGGTAGTTTTGCAAGGCATACAAGTAAAGTCAATGTGTTCGCACCATTTTATGCCTTTTTTTGGGCAAGCTTATATAGGATATGTACCAGATAAGAAAGTTGTGGGTGTGTCGAAATTGTCAAGAATTGTTGACCATTATGCCAGGAGACCGCAATTGCAGGAGAATTTGACCGCACAGATAGCAAAAGAGTTGCAGAACAGGCTTGACCCGTTAGGTGTAATTGTTGTGATTAAAGCGCAGCATTTATGTATGATGATGCGGGGAGTGCAGGAGCCTAACAGTTTGATGACGACGTCACAGTTCAGCGGGGTATTTGAAGAATCTGCGACAAGGACGGAGTTTTTTAACGCAATAGGAGTAAAGAATGGATAAGTTGTTTAAAGAAGAGATTGAAATATGGGGAGGTGTAAAAATTGCGGATTTGCCTGAAAAGGAGATGCATCGTTTATTTGTTTGTTTTTATAGAGAGTTAGAGAAGTCGGAGGAAGGCAGAACGAGAGCAGAATTGTTAGAGCGAGGAGCCAGTTTTTTGATTGCTTGGGCATTTAAAGAGAGAACACGCGTAAAGAGTCAAGAGGGAGGTATAAAGTGAGCAAAGGCATTGTTGTGTTAAGTGGCGGGTTGGATTCGACGACATTATTGCATTATATTGTGAAAGAACATGTAGAAGACGGTGTAGTAGCTTTATCTTTTAATTATGGGCAGAGACATAGCAAGGAGCTGGAGTGTGCAGCGTACAATGCAAAATTGTTGAAAGTTGAGCATAAGGTGATTGATATATCATTTTTGAGTGAAGTAGTAAAAGATGTATCCGCTCTTGCAGGGCATAGCAGTGTGGAGATGCCGACGATTACACAAGCAAAAGGAGATGCACAGCCTGTGACGTATGTGCCAAATAGAAATATGATTTTGCTAAATATAGCTGTTGCTGTGGCAGAGAGTATAGGAGCAGAGGCAGTATTTTACGGTGCACAGGCGCATGATTTGTATGGATATTGGGATTGTACAAAGGGGTTTGTACAGCGATTAAATGAAGTATTGCAATTAAATAGAAAGAGTCCTGTGAGAATATACGCACCGTTTGTTGACTATTCGAAAGCAGCAGTGGTTGCATTGGGAGCGAAATTAGGAGTGCCTTTTGGAAGGACGTGGAGTTGCTATAAGGGAGGAGAGAAAGCTTGTGGAACATGCCCGACATGCGCAGAGAGGTTAAGAGCATTTGCAGAGTCAGGTGTGAAAGAAGAGCTGGAGTATGAATAAGGCATAAAAATATAGAATAAAGGAGAGAAAATGAGCAAATATGAGAAAGAATTGACATTGTTGGGTGGAAAGAAAACGAAGTACCCAAGAACGCCGGAAGAAGCAAAGATTGAACTATTTTCGAATCCAGTAAAAAATAGATTGTATAATATTAGGTTCAATGTTCCGGAGTTTACCAGCTTGTGTCCGAAGACAGGGCAGCCGGATTTCGCGAACATAGTGATTGATTATGTACCAGCAAGAGAGTGCATAGAGTCAAAGGCATTGAAATTGTATATGTTTTCGTTTAGGAATCATGGAGCATTTCATGAGACAGTGACGAATGAGATACTTGATAGATTGTTCAAGTCATGTGACCCATTTTATATGCGAGTTACCGCATTGTTTTACAAGAGAGGAGGTATAAGTATTGATTTATGCCCAGAAAAGTGGGGAGTGTCTTCAAAGAAGATTTTGTATATGTTTGAACAAGATTTGGAGGCTAACACAGTGATAAATTTGGGAGTGATAAAGAAATATGTACGTGACATTGTGCCAGCAGCTCCGATAGTTCTTGAAGCCGCAGGAAGGTGGCAGTGATACCGAAAGGTGCTCTATACTTGCCGGCGTTGTCAACGGATTTATTTATAAAAAAGCCGGTGTATTTGGGGGAGGATAAGAAAACATTGGGTTGGTGGAGAGAGAATGATGTATTAAACTATAAGTCGTTGTTGTATTCGTTTTATTTTTCGCAACAGTTTGATTTGCGGGATTATTTTGGGATAGGTGACGACTCTTTTTTGTTTGGAGATTCTGGGGGATTTAGTGTTGTGTCGCAAGATGCTAAAATAGATGCGGAGAATGTAATAAAGTGGCAATTATTGAATTGTGATGCAGGCGTGATTTTGGATATACCGCCGTACTCATTTTCAGGGAAAGCACAGTTTGGCGGAAATGCAGCGAAGAAGTTTGTGCCGTCATTGCATGTGACAGTGCAGAATATACAGCGAGCGAGGGAGTATTTGTTGAGAAAGAGGGATGCAATACGTCCAGAGTTTCAATGGTGGGGTGTTATTCAAGGGGAGACATATGAGCAGAAAGAGGAGTGGTATAGTAGAGTATGGAATGAATATCAATTTGAAGGATGTGCTTTGTCACCAAAGCCCAGCTATGATGTTGTGCAAATAGCGTCGCATATGACATTGGCATATAGAAAGGGTATAAAGCGTTTGCATGTTTTGCAAGTGACAGGTAAGACGGGAGTTGCAACGATTATATATTTGATGAAAATGTGGGGAGAGCCTTTTGAGTTAGTTACTTTTGACAGTAGTACATATGCCCGACAGGCAGCGATTCGTCGTTATATGAAGAGTATAGATGACTATGCTTTTATAGAGAAAGCAGAAGAGTTAGAATGTACATGTCCAGTATGCAGCAGGGTAAAAAACAGTGGTGTGTTTTTAGAGAGTACAGGAGAAGCCGTGTGGATATTAGCATTGCATAACTTATGGAAGACGGTTCAGGAGATTGAGAAAATAAAAGCAATGGAGCCAGATGAGTTATACAAGAAGTATATAAATAATACCATTGTGTATAAATTTGCAAGAACACCTGAAAAACAGATAGAGATAGAGAGATTAGCAAATAAAAGAGAAAAGAGTGTTAAGCAGTCCGTGATTTTTGATTTTTGCAGCAAGCAGGAGGACGAAGAATGAGTTTTGATAATTTAATATTTGGGAAGGTCAATGAAGAGAAAAAAGTAGTAGTAGAAGCAAAGCGGAAAGTGACAATACAAAAAGATGATTGTTCACGTTGTGGTAGGGATAAAGAAACGTGTGTAAACTTTGACGTGCCGGGGGGAGAAGTAGACATACTTGTAGTAGGAGAATCGCCTGTGATGGTGGATGCAGAGGCGCATTCAGTATATAAGTCATATTCAGGGATGCAGTTGAGAGAGGTGGTAAAAGGTACAGGATTGACTGTTGGATATACTTATATTGTAAGATGCAGGGGCGCAGGAGGAAAGTTGCCGACAGCTGTACATGCAAAGTATTGTGCAAAATATACACAAAGTGTGATAGAGAGTAAAGGAGCAAAGGTTATTGTGCTTGCGGGGTTGTTAGCGTTTAAGGCAGTGTTTCCGAAGAGTGATTTTACTAAAAGTGTGGGGAATTTTATGCTGAAAGATAATAGAGTGTACTTTGCAACGAATGATGCAGTAAGTATATCAAGAAATCACGCAACAAGGGTACATGTGCAGCATTTTGATAGGGTAAAAGAATATATTGAGGGGAAGCTATTTAAAAATAGAAAGTATATTGTTATAGGTAAAGGAGATGAAGAGTTAGCTGAGATGGCGTATAAGAAGATATGCGCAAAAGGTGAAGTGTCTGTGGATATAGAAGCAACAGGATTATTGTGGTATGAGAATAAAGAGAAGATATATACTGTTGGTGTATGTATCGAGGAGGGAGTAGCCTTTAGTTTTATATTGACATATTTGGATGGAGAGCGGGTAGAAAGTAATTGGAGAATAGTTAAGCAGATATTGCAGGATAAAAAAATAAGTAAGGTATTTCATTATGGACCGTTTGATATTAAAATGTTGGAAGATTATGGCTTGAAAGTGGAGGCATACACAGGTGATACAGTGATTGCATGGTATTTATTGAATGAGAATCGTACGGGATACGCGTTGAAACAGCTAACAGCAGAAGAGTTAGATGGGTATGAGAATTTAGTAGACATGGGGGAAGAAGTGACGGACTTCAATACAATGGCGTACTATAATTGTGAGGACGTCGATAATACATTTAAGCTGCATAAAAAGAGTAAAGAATCCTTGCCAAAGGAGTTGTGGAAATTATACACAGAAGTATTGATGCCAGCAAGACGTGTATTATTGGATATGGAGAAGAAGGGTGTGCTTATTGATTGCACGGCTGCAGTTGAGTTAGAAAAGACAATTGATGAGAAAGTAGATATTATAATGCAGAAAGTGCAAGAGGAATATCCAGAGGCAGCAGAGAAGAATCTTGCGAGTAGCACAGATTTGAGAGAGTTATTTTTTAATGTGTATGCTATGCCTGTATTAGGCAAGACACCGTCAGGAGCTCCAGCATTAAGAGAAGAGACAATGAATGCATATGCAAAAGAGTTTGATTTTAAACTTGCAGAGTACATTCTGGAGTTAAGAAAGTATGCAAAACAGAAATCGACATATGTGGGGAAGTGGCCAAAGATAGTGCATAAGGATGGGAGATTGCACGGATTGTACTTTTTAACGCATACCGTGACAGGTCGTTTAGCCTCGTCAGACCCGAATTTGCAGAATGTACCAAGAGACTCTATAATAAGAGATTTGTTTATTGCGGAAAAGGGTAAAGTGTTTGTGCAGATGGATTTTAGTCAAGCGGAGTTACGCGTAGCGGCGTCGCTTGCAAAAGAAAAAGCAATGATAGAGGTATATAGTAGTGGAATAGATTTGCATACGGCCACAGCTGCGCAAATTACGGGAAAGCCCATTTCAGAGGTGTTAAAAGAAGATAGACAGAAAGCAAAGTCAGTGAATTTTGGTTTTTTGTATGGAGCGACTGCAAAGGGTTATAAGGATTATGCAAAGAATGAATATGGTATAGATGTGTCATTGAAACAAGCAACAGAGTTTAGAAGCAGATTTTTTGAGAAGTACGCACAATTGCCAGTGTGGTATGAAGAAATAAAGAGAGAGTTATTGTTGAGGCATGAGGTGTTATCAGTGTTTGGAAGGCGCAGGCGATTTCCTATTATACCGCCAGTAGGTAGTGATGATTTTGCGAGTATATTAAGACAAGCGATAAATTTTCCTGTACAATCTGCGTCAAGTGATTGCGCAATGATTGTGCTTGTGTATCTTGATAAATTGGTTAAAAAATTGGGGCTTGACTGTGCACCTGTATTGACAGTTCATGATAGTATTGTCTTTGAGGTGTCTGAGGTGCAAGTAGCAGAGGTAGTGGATGCCATAGGATTAGCAATGGCGCATTTGAATGAAAAAGTAGAGTTTTTACAGGTAAGAATGGATGCAGATATAGAGGTAGGACCTAAGTGGGGGAGTTTAAAAAAATACAAGAATGTGAGTAGTAATTAGCGTTTATTGGTATATCAGGAGGTTTTGTGAACTTAAATTTGCGAATATCAGTAGACGGAAAAGACATAGATGTAATAAGAGAGTTAATACCAAACATAGAGAGTTTAGAAAAAGATTTTATGCGCCAGCCGGCGTATATTGCATGGATAAATGTGATGGTATCTGAGGCAGATAATGATTATCAATTAGCGAAGTTGCATAGAGAAAGAGTAGAGGCGTCATTATATGAGCTATTTTTGAAAACAGCTGCAGAGAGGAAAGAGAAAAGTTCAGATGTAAGGGCGCAATATTGGATAGTGATGCAGCCAGAGTTTGAGGAAGCAAAAAAAGAGGAAATTGAAAGTGTAAGAGTGTTGCATGATTTGCAAGCATTGAGGCAGGGGTATATGGATAAGAGTGGTATGTTGATGCAGTTAGGTGCTTCGTACAGAAAAGAGATGGAGACATTGAATATAGATTCAAGTGAGATGAAAGATAGAGTTAGTGGTAGAGGTGCTGCTGTTGTTGATGAGGAGCAGCTGAAGTTGGATAAAATAAGAAATGCGCATAGGAGGTAAAAATGCCGATTGATTTAAAGAAATTGAAAGTAAATTTAGAGAAAAAGAGAAGTGCGACAGCAGGATTTGACATTAAAGTAGGAGAAAACTTGATAAGAGTTTTGCCACGTAGTTCAAAGTTTTTTACTGGATTAGACGATGATTTTTGCTTTGAATACGGTCTGCATTATAATGTGGGTGTGGATGATGAGACAGTGGAATGTTTAAAAGATTCAGCTGGTAAGGGGCATTGTCCTGTTTGTAGTGCAGTAAAAAGATTGTATGATACGGGATTGTCGGAAGATAAGGCAATAGCGCATAAAATGCGTATGTCGAGAAGAAGGATATTAAACGTGATAGACATGAAAGAGGTGGATAAGGGCATACAAATAATGGAGACAGGTCCGATGATATATGACAAGATTGCGGAAGTTGTGGTGAGAGCGGAGTTATTTGGGGATGTTCTTGACCCAGTAAAAGGGAGAAGTTTTTTGTTGATAAAGCAGCCTGCAGAAGAGACGAAAAATGGGTTTGTAAACTATACAGTTACGCCGATGGACCCGAAAGACATGACACCTTTTTTGCCAAAGAATTTTAATGCAGAGCTTGATAAACTTGAGAAGCATATACCTGCGCCAAGATACACAGCAGAAGAATTGACAATACTTTTGGAAGGCGGGATAGTCGAGAAAGACCCTGAGTCTGTGGCGGGTGACGCAGGGAATACCGCGCCAGAACCAGCAGTGAAAGCTGTAGCACCAGAACCAGTAGTGTCAGATGATAAGACACCAAAAGGTGCTGCTGTTGTTGCGGATAAGACAGCATGCTTTGGTGTTGGATTTTCACCAAAGAAAGAAGAGTGCAAGGTATGCGAGGTGAAATCGAAGTGTGTAGCGTTATTTATGGAGTCGTAGTATGGGAAAAGAAGAAATGTTGAAATCGTTGCGCAAGCAGCTGAATGCAGTTTCCGGGGCGGAGGCGCCGTCCCGGATTAAGTTCTTTTTTGACACAGGAAGTGTTGTATTGAACTGGGCAATATCCGGTAAATTTGAGACAGGAGGGTATCCGTCAGGTAGAGTAGTTGAGTTATTTGGGTATCCAAGTACAGGAAAGAGCCTGCTATTAAATACAGCAATAGCGTGTTGCCAGAGAGCAGAAGGTCTTGCAATATTAGATGAAACAGAGAGTAGTTATATGGCATCTTTTGGGGAAGTAACGGGTATAAATAATGAAGATTTGGTGTTGAACAATTCAAGAACAGTTGAAGAGTTACATTCAGCGCTGCGAGGTACATTAGAGATGTCACAGAAGTGGAAGAATGAAGTACCTATATTATATGCATTGGATAGCGTAGCAGATATTTCAACAGATTTTGAGATGAAAGAGCAATTCAAGAAAGTCGATATGCAGAGAGCGAAGCAGTTACGCAAAGTGCTTCGTATATCTTCGCCAGATATTGCAAATAGTAATTTATTGTTATTGTTAGCGAATCATAAGATGGAGAAGCAAGGTGTAATGTTTGGAGATACGACGACGACGCCCGGAGGGTCTGCAGTGCATTTTCAAGCAAGTGTACGGGTGGAATTAAATTCGTCGACGAAGTTGTTAGATGCTAAAGGTGACGTAAGGGGTCAAGTAATAAATATTTATATAGCAAAGAATAAGGTGTCATTGCCATTTAGAAAGTGTAAAATAGAGGTATTATTTGATAGCGGTGTGCAGAGGTACTCTGGAGTATATGAGTTAGGTGCTGTGTATGGTATAATAAAATCTGCTGGGGGCTGGTGTACATTGAGTAATGCCCCTGAAGCAGGTAAATTCCGGAAGAATGACTTTTATGAGGATATGACAAAGGTAGTAGCAGTGATGGCGGAGATTGAAAGGATAACAGCAGAGGTGGGGAAAAGTGCGCCTATGTACGAGGAAATAGAAGAAAAGACAGTACAGGAGGAAGGAGATGAGTAAAGTATTACTTTTTGCTGATTTGCATGCGCATAATTGGGATGCATTTTCGAAGACAATAGAGACGAAGTATGGTCGGCTGAATTCCAGATTATATGATATAGTTAATGTAATAGAGCAGATGGGAAAAGTAGCAAAGAAAGAAGAAGTAAGTCGTGTTGTATTTTTAGGTGATTTGTTTCACAAGAGAGGATATGTGCATACGGAAGTGTTTAATGTGATATGTCGTGTTCTCGGAGATACTTTTGAGCAGGTTGACGCATTGCCAGGAAATCACGACGCAGCTGTACGCAATATTGTGGATTCAAAAGATGTGAGTTTTGAAAGATTAGGTGAAGTAATAAATTTGTATTTTAAGCCAGAGGTAGTAACCTGGGAAGGAAGGAGAATTTTATTTGCACCATACATGGATGAAGGGCTTGAACAGGTGGTAGAAGAAAATGATGCAGATATTGCTTTTTTGCACGCAGATATTGCAGGACTATCTGTAGACGGGTATAAGCTACGGGGAGGTATATCAGCGACACTGTTAAAGAAGTATAAGAAAGTGTTTAATGGGCATATACATGCATCGCAAACGTTAAGTAATATTACAGTTGTAGGCGCGCCAATTCAGCATAGTTTTAAAGATAAAGGAGTGCGTGGTTGCTGGATTTTAGATTTAGAGACATTAGATACGAAGTTTGTGCCGTTAGAGTTTCCGCAGTTTATAACAGTGAATAAGATAGAAGACGTGCCAAAAGGTGAGAAGAAGAATTTTTATAGGGTATTGGCTCCAGTTCAATTGGGAGCAGGTACTATAAGAGAGGAGAATGTTGTTGTGCAGGAAGTGCCTGTAATAAAACAGAGAGAAGAAAGTTTGACCTTGAATGATGGTGTGAGTTCTATGTTAGAGAAATATTTGGATATAAAAGGTGTGGTAGAAGATAGAGATACTGTATTGAAAGAAGGTGAAAAAGTATTGGGGGATGTAGCAATAGGTAATAGTTTTGCAGCGAGCAGTTACAGGTTGAAAAAAATGTATTTGCGAAACTTTATGTCATATAAAGAGCAAGAATTTGAGTTTACAGACGGAGCTTGGTTGTTGCAAGGTAAGAACGGAGCAGGAAAGACGTCGTTATTTGAGGGAATACGCTGGGCATTATACGGCGAGGGAACGAAGAAACGTTTTGCGGATGATGTGATAAATTGGGACGAAAAAGAAGGGTGTCTTGTGAAGTTAGAGTTTATAGATGATGCAAATAATAGTTTGACAGTTGAGGCATATAGAAAGGATAAGGAGAAAGGGAATAGTTTTTTTGGATGGATGAATGGTGAAATAGTTGAGGGAGGAACGAACGATGTAGTAAGAAAGAATGTAATAAGACAGTTAGGAGTTAGTAGTTTACTTTATGATAAGATGGTGTACTTTTCGCAAATAAAGTATCAGTCGTTTTTGGGGATGACTGAATTGGAGAAAAAGCAATTTTTGACTGTTTTGTTGGGGTTGGACATGTTTGATGTGGCGCAAGCGACAATGAAAGAGATGTTAAAAGAGACAGAGAAAGGAAAAGCAGAAATAGAGAAAGAAATAGAGAAATTAAATGCTGTGATAGCAGAGAAAGAAGCTTCAAGCATAGCATTTGCAGATGCAGAGGCGCTGTGGCATATAAATAGAAAAGAGAAGATAGTAAACAAGATGAAAGAAATGGAAGAAGCAGAAATAGTATTACAAAAAGCACAAGCGGAGATGATATTAAAACGCAGCGAAGTAGCAGAAGTAGAGCGTATAGGCATGATACTTGCGCCAGTGCAGGTGTCGTTTGGAGCTGAGGAGTCTTTGAAGGCAGAAAAAGAAGGAGAAAAAAGCGTATTGTTAAGGGAGCTTGCAGAGAAGAAGGATGCTGTTGCGCTTGCTGAGAAAAAAGCTACGGAGATGAGAGCAATAAAAGAAGAGAAGAGTAAAGTGGATACGGATGCAGTATTGCGTGAAGTGTCAAGAAGTTTGCTGTCAGAGAGAGAATCAATACGTGTTGCAATTTCACTTTGTGAAGCTACACTTAAAGCCAAGAAACGGGAGTTAGTGGAGTACGGAGAAATAGGAGATATTTGCCCAGTGTGCAAGCAAAGTGTGAAAGCAGAATTTAAGGGAGTAAAGATAGAGGAAATTGAGAAGTATATAGAAGAAGAAAAGAAAAAGATAGAAGAAGCTATAAAAGTAGAAAAAGAAGTTACGGAGAAAATACGGCTTGCGGATAAGCAGATGACTGTGCAGGATGAAGAGAAAAAAAGATTAAGTGACGATGTGTTGACAGCAGAGAGAGCATTAGCAGAAAAAAAGGATGGGATGTCTCGGATAGGAACAGCAATAGAGAGAATAAATGCTTTTCTTGCAGAGATAATGCACACGATAGAAACGAAGAAAGAGGTTGTTGAGAGAGAAGCCGAGAAGGAAGCAAGAGATATATATGAAAAGAAAGTGAGAATAGCAGAGAAAGCAGTTACAGAGTCAGAGTATGCTATAAGAAAAGCCGAAACTGTTCTGGAGAGTAAAAGAAAGGAGAAGAATGACATTGAAAATGAAGTGTCGCCATATACGAAAATGCTGTCCACGGTTATAGAAGAGAAAGCAAGAGTAGTAGCGGAGGTAGCAACAGCGCAAGAGAGCAAAGTTAAGAGTGAGAAAGAGATACAGATTAAGCAATTTTGGGTAGAAGCGTTTGGAAATGCAGGTGTTAAGAATATATTGATAGACTCTTTTGCAAGAGAATTTAATGAAATTGTAAATGGGTATTTAGAGATAATATCCAGTGGAAGAACCGCGATAATGTTGTCGACACAGACAGAGCTGCAGAGTAAGCAGATACGAGAAAAGCTTGAGGTAGTGATTGTTCATGACGGGCACGAGACAGATTTTGATATGATAAGTGGGGGAGAAGGGCGCAGGGTTGACTTAGGTGTACTGTTTGCACTGAATGAAGCCGCAAGGAAGTTTTATGGATTAGAGCATGGTGTTCTGGGTTTTGTTGTGTTGGATGAAATATTTGCATTTTTAGACGCAGCTGGATATGAGACAGCGTCGACGTTAATAAATAAGTTGTCAGAAAATATGAGTGTGTTTGTTATATCACACAGCGAGGAGATTCGTAGTTATATAGATAGAGTAGTGTTTATTGAGAAAGATTCTGAAGGAAGTCATGTGAGAAAGGTAGGAGGATGAGTATGTCTAAAGTAAAGATGGTGACATTTGAGGTAGGCGTAAAATTGAGCAAGCATTACAATTCATATGAGATGCGCGTAGGAGTAGAGGTGGAGGTAGCAGAGAATGATTCTATTGAGAGCGTGATAGATACATATAGAGAAAGAATTCAGAATAAAATTGAGGTAGAAGTACTAAAAGTAGCAGAGATAGGATTGAAATAGATGAATTCTAAAGAAAAAGGGTCTTCGTATGAAAGGGATATGTCAAGAAAGATATCCCTGTATTTATCTGGTGGAAAGAGAAAAGATTTGTTTTGGCGCACTGCATTGAGCGGTGCTTTTGCTACGATACATAAGAATAGTTCAATACATGTAGCAGGACAGAGTGGGGATATAGCAGGGCAAGAAGGAGCATATAGATGGTTGACGGAGAATGTTATTTACTTTGAGATGAAGCATTGGAGATATTTTAATTTTGTGTCTTTGCTATATGGTGGAGGTGACTTTGAAAAGAGTTTAATGAAAGCACACAAAGAAGCGGCAGACGAAAACAAAGTACTTGTATTTGTATTTAAACAGAATTTATGGCGGCGAGATTTGGTGCTGCTGGATGATTTTTGGGTAGGCAGGGGGAAAGTACCACGTAGTTGCGTAATGGATTTAGGCGGTGTATTGTTCAGATTGGAATTTTTTGATGAATTTGCCTCCGAGCTGTATAAACAGATGCAGGAAGGGGTGATTGAATTTTTGTACCATGGAAAGTATAAAGTAGAGGGAAATGTGCTATGAGTGAAATAGTACGTAGAAGCAAGCGTAGAAAGAGAGATAGTATCCAGGATTTTTTGGATGCAGCTTGGGTACTATATTGTAGAGAGCCTTTTTTGACAATGAAAAGACGAAATCAAGTATTTGTGGAGTTAAAGCCTTTTATAGATGTGAAGGTATTCAAGATTGCACAGGGGTCTGTGTGGGATAATGCGGATATTGCTGATATAAAGCAAGAGGTGTATTTAGAGATGTTGAAAGTATTAGAGAAGAAGTATATTAGAGTGACATGTAGTGTAGGAGAATTTACGAGATATATACATTTAGTTGTAAGAAGTGCTTGTATAGAGGCAATGAAGAAAGTGACAAAGGGTCGTTTTTTTGTTACTTTAGATGAGATTGAGTTAGTAGATACGAGTTTAGACATTGAAAGAGAGTATGAAAAAGTAGAATATAAAATAGAAGCAGAAAGCAAAGCCGTAAGGATTAAGGAGTTAGTTTTGTGGTATTGCGAGAGACGATTGAAGTATATGGATTATAGAGTAATGCGTGAATATTCAATATATAATATACCTATAAAAAGCACTTTGTTGCGTATGATACATCGCGTAGTAGAGGGGTATGCCACGAGTTGTGTAACAAAAGGAGTGGAGATGAGAAGACCAAAAGATATAGATGAGCTTGCTATGCTATATGCAAGTTATAATAGTGTGTTGCCAGAGCTATTTGTTATTTTTGGGGAAGAGGAGTTTTATACTTTTATGGAGATATTTGCCGGGCAAACAGTACATGTGCCAGAGAAGGGAACGATTGTGCGGTCAGTGAAGGAAGTAGAGATTTGGAAGGTGCTGAGTAAACTATCAGGTGAAGAATTAGCAATTAAAGCAAAAGAGATAGCAGATAAAGAAAGAGTGACAGTAAAAAAGGTATTAGACACCGTAAAGACTGTGTCAGGATTTATTGCGCAGATGGAGGGGCGAGAAGCATGATAAGAAGCTCGAAGAGAAGAAGAAGAGCAAAGATGCGTACCAGTTATTTGGAGAAAGGTATAATGAGTGACCAGTTTGCCAGGTTTGCGATGAATGGTGAAGTATTGACGCCGGAGTTAGATTCAGTGATAATAGCACTGTTAAAGGATAAGCAGCGGCGTTTTGACATATTTAGAGTAGCAATGGCGAGTAGAAATATTGAAAGAATTAGTTTTTTATTTAAGAAGCTGAGTGCAGTTGATGGTTTATTATTACGAGACTTGGAGAATACTTCAAAAGTAGAGTTGCTGGAGATTGCGAAATATATTTCGGTGCAGATAGGTAGAATGGAAAAGCAGATTCAAGACGTAGCGCCAAAGGAAGTGACATATGAAGAAGCAGTTAAGGAGAGTGCAGAAGAAGAAAAGCTACAGAAATTTGCAAATTTGCCAAAAGAGTCGAAGCAAAAGATTCAATCATTGATGGGGTTGCTCTTGAGTAAATTAGAAGATGATATACAAGGAGGAGAAAATGATGTCGAAGGAGTTATTGAAGAAGATTGAAATAATTGGAGAGCCTGACGAGAGCCGTAAAGAAATAATGCAGATGCTGTCAGAGTCCGATGATTGTTTTGGTACTTATGCCATAACGGCAAGTTGTAAGAAGTGTATAGCATTAGTCAAGGTTGACGGAAAAGAGATGTCACTTGCCGAGCTTTGCAAGGCGGAAACATTAAAGGAGGAACAGATGAAAGAAGAAAAAGTAGTAGAAGCAAAAGATGCAGGAGTTGCACCAGCAGCAGAAGTAAAAGATGCAGGAGTTGCACCAGCAGCAGAAGATGCAAAAGTGAAACTCTCTGGTGTTAGAGAGTTCATGTTGCCAAGAGTTATTGCCGAGGCGAAGCCGCGACAATGATAAAGGAGTATTGCACAGAGAAGAAAGTAGAAATGACTGAAAAGGTCGTTGCAAGATTGCATGATAATTTGTATTACATTGCAAAAGAGAAAGAGATGAAAATACCGTCATTGAAAGTTGTAAAGACGACTTTAGGCCTCGCAAAATAGTGGCATGAAGAATGGCTGATAATGGTCAAGTACAGAGGTAAAGCGCTTTGGCAGTGCTAATGGTTAAAGAGCATATGTCAAGCGCTTTATTGCTGTTTGTGGGCAGTTCCAAGGTTCAAAAAAGAGAGAAAAGAAACGAGTGTATAAAGTATTGTTTTATAAGAGTTTACACGGGTAAGTGGAAAAGAAAAATATTTATATATAAATATATAAAATATTTTATAAAAAGTTTTACATATTTAAAACAAGGGAAGGTGGTAGTGTTAATGGTGTGTTTACCCTTTTTTGTTATTTTGAATATATAAAATATTTTACAAGTCTATTGACTTTTTGCATGTTTAATATATAATAAATTTAAGAATTAAACAAAGGAGGAACAGATGAAAGCAGCAGTAAAGACAAGATTAGCGAAGCAGTACGAGAAACATTGCGTTCGTGTAAGAGAGCAGATAAAAAAGTTCGAACAAAACAAGAGTAGCGTGTTTGATATTAAGGTTTCAGAGCCAATGAATGAGGCACAGCTGGACAATTTGGAAACAGCAGTTGAAAAGTCCGGAGTAAGAGAGTATCCACGGGAGATGTTTAGTATTGAGCGAAGGTATTGGGGGAATGGAGAGGCTGTAGCAAAGTTTTATGAAATGTATTATTTAGGATAACAAAGGAGGAAAAGATGAAACAAAAGTTTGAACTTGCGTGGTATCCAAAAAATAAGAGCGGGGAGATACACAGAGAGGGATATAAAATGGTAGTAGCAGGAGAAGAAGGTATTCGAGAAATATACACGGAGGAAGTGCTGTCGAAGGAAGAGATGAGAGCATTGTTATCGTCAGATAAGCCGATACAGTTGAAAGGTATTGACGGTAGAGTAGTAATAAGAAAATTGATAAGGAGGAAAAGATGAAGTACGTAGTTAAAAGAGAGATATATGAGCGTTTTAGTTCGGGGGGACTTAAAACGGTAAGATTTTCTGCAAGTTCAGACTTAGCAGCAATCGAAAGAGTTTTTTGCCTGTTCAACATGATAAATAAACAGGAATGGCAAGAAGAAGAAAGAGATGAATATATAAAAGCTAATTTTAAGAAAGCACCCACGAAAAAGCAATTACGTGTTTCTTTATTAGGGGATATAAATGCTGTAAACGGGGACGGACAGGACTGGATAACGCTATTTAAAAATGAAGATACTGGTGAAGTATTTATAGAAGAGGTGGAAGAGGCGGAAGAGGAAGATGAAGAGTGGTAAATAGAATTTTTTAAAAACAGTAATAAAAAGTAACATAAAGGAGGAAAAGATGAACATTATGGAACAAGTTGTGAACAAGCAAGCGGCGGTAGATGGGATGTTTAATGGCGGATATGTGAAGGAATCCGCAGTTAAGAGATTTTCAGGTAAGATAGTGAAAGACGGAGAAAGTATGATGGCGGAGTATGCAAATTTTGAAGTCAGAGAGGCAGATATGTGTACAGTTTGCGGTCTGGAAGTTCCAGGGAAGAAGGCGATTATAAGCAATCAAGGTAAAGTGAGTAGGGTTATCGGGATAGTGAGTGATAGATATAGTATTGTGACAAATAAAGCGGTACAGACAGTATTTGACAGAGCAATAAGGGAATCTTTTAAAGGGGAGATACATACAAGAACAAGTTTGCCATATTACGGTGGCAAGATGATAAAGGAGTATTTGTTGGTGGACGACAGTTATGTGACAGACATTAAGCCAGGAGATGCAATTATGCCAACAGTGTCCGTGTTTAATTCGTATGATAACAGCACACCTGTAGGATTTACGTTGGGAGCATACAGGCTTGTTTGTGCAAACGGATTAGTGACAAAGTCAACACTTGTGAGTGTGTCAGTGAAGCATTTTGAAGCCGCTGCACCAGAGAAGTTAGGTAAGAGATTTGAAGAAGAGTACGGTTTTTTGCTGAGTTCTATGGCTTTGTGGAGGAAGTGGGCGAATAAAGAGTGGACAAAAGAGCAGGCAGAGACATACTTAACAGATTGTGTAAGAAGGTTGATAATAGGTGAGAAAGCAAAGCAGGATATTATGTCGAAGTTTGCTACTGAGACGCAGACAAAGTGGATGTTTTTTAACGCGATGACATGGTATGCAACACACCAATTGAGGCAGAAAACAGAGACACAGAAAATGAATCTTGCCTACAGGCAGCTGTCAGTAGGACACGCGTTAACAGGTGGATTGTACACGATAGATGCTGCCTAAAGTAAATAATACACGAGCGGCAGAAATGCCGCTCGAATTAAAAGGAGAAAATAATGTCGATAATTATGAAAGTGCATTACGAGATTGAGGAGGGGCAGAAGAAGACACTTTGCCCATTAGGGCATAAGCATAAAGGAGCGGTAGTACAAGTCGGGACGTTGTTGTGCTCGTTATGTGTAAGGAATGTGGGGAGTTCAGTGGAGGAAGGAAAGACAGAAGAGAATTATGTGTGCTGCAGGCAGCATGAGAAAAAGACAAGAGGAGGAAAGTAAGATGGCTATCATGACAAGATTTGGGATACCGGTAAAGATTATAAGAGTATTGAAAGAGACAAGAAGGGGAGCAAAGTTGTTAGTAAAGGCGCATAAGGATGGAGCAGAATTAGTAAGATATGTGTGGGAGCTTCGTGCAACGAATGGGGAGCAAGAGATTGAAAATGCAATCAAAAAAGTAAAGGAGTCGTTATGAGACAGAAAACAGTGAGAGAGGTAGCAGAAGAAATGTGCATAACAAAGAGTTGGATATATCTTTGTATAAGAGAGAGGGAGTTAATTGAGAATATACACTATACAAGGAGTGGTGCGACATATTTGATAAATGATGAAGGAGTTAGCAAGATAAAGAGAATAATAGCGACGCCGTACGGGCTGAAGTTTCCGAAAAGAAGTACAAAAAGAGGAGGAGTAAATGTTTGATTTTGCTGAAGTATTTAGCAAATTAGAGAATTTGATGTGGTATAATGCAAATAGAAAGCAGATTCCGGGCGTAGTAGGGATGGAAGCAGAAGACCTTGTACAAGAGCAGAGCGTAGCCTTGTGGAGAGCTTGCCAGAATTTTAAAGGAGACAAGATAGAAGAGTTTTTGGCATATGCAAAGGCTTGTATGTACAATACAATGGCGGATGCATATTATACAAATGTTGCGAAAACAAAAGATGCTGTGATGTGTGATATAGATGACGAGTTTTTGTGCAATTTGGTAGGGACAATGCATGAAGTACCGGTCAGTATTTTCATTGAGGAGATACGGAATAAATTAAGCAAGGAGATAGATAAGCGTGTATTTGAATTGCTGGTAGAGCCCAGCGTAGAGGTATTGCAAAAAGCATTAGATGAAGCCAAGTTGAAGGAAGAGCAAAAAGCACGCGGAATGAATGTGAGTTATACTTGCCCAGTAGTGAAGCAGAAATATATTTATGAAGTTTTGGGCATAACTTCAGAGCAATTTGCGACAGCGTTGAAGCATATAAGAGAAGCAAGCGCGGTTGTTTTATGTGTAAGAATGTGACCAAGAAGTGCTGTTAAATATAAAAAGGAGTAACAATGTTGATACAATTAGTAAAAGTAATTATAAAGAGGATAAAAGGTCGTAAGAACATAGGCGTTGGTACTTGCCCGAGATGCGGAAAAGTAGAAGGACTTGAATTGTATGAGAGTAGGAATAAAGGAGAAGCAGTGTTTGGGTGCACGGTATGTAAAGCACGTGTGATTGTGAAGTCGACAGGGGAACGGGTGGAGTACAGACCAAGATGGCGCGCTGTGTGTGAGTTACGGGTTGACGGTTTTGGTAGAGGAGAAGTAGAAGTGACAGCAGGTAGTTTTGACGAAATAATACAGCATGTTATTGACATAGACAGAGCAGTTGTAAGGGTAGCGAATGCGTATTGCGGTCCTATTTTTTATATTTGGAGTGATAATGATAATATGTGGTCGAGAGTTGAGGCATGAACATTTATAGGAGTGTAAAATGAAAAGAAAGAGTGCATGGGATGATTTCAGGGAAATGTTGAAAATAAGGCAATTGCGAGTGATAGAAATAGAGACAATATTGGGCACTGTTGTTGACAGCGATAGGCTTGTAGAATATGGAGGAAAAGATAAGCGCGTGTGGTCAAGATGTTTTCAGGAGCCTGTGTTGCGTGGAATAAGAAGAACAGAGGATGAAGAAGGGAGGTTTTGGGTGCATGCAGTCGCAGTAGCAAAAGAGTTGAAGAAGAGTTGGGATGCTTCTGGGAAGAAATCGATGCAATATACATGGGAGTATGAAATAGGAGATGGAGCTTTGCCCATAGTAGAGAAGGGGTTGCTCGGGATAAGTTTTGTTGATGAGGATATATTAAGAATTGCCTTGTATATTGACATAGAAGTAAGCCGTGTTGATGCACCGAAAGCCCAGAAAATAGACAATGTACGGCGTATTGTGCGGTATGAGGCCGGGTGGGTAAGTTTTTGGAAGAAAGACCCAGTTGATGGTGAAGTGAAGTTATTTTGGAATAAGACAAAGAGTGAAATAACAGGAGGATAGCATGGAGAGAAGAGCAAAGACGAAGAAGACATTGATAGGGAAAGTGGTGGTGACGTGGAAGTGCGCGTTATGGAAGGAAGTGCAGGATGAAGAATTTATGTTTGGAATTGACGTAGGGAATTATGGGATAGTGATTGGCCGTATATTTGACAGATACAATGATGACTGTGTAAAGGAAGAGCAAAAGAGGGAAATAGTTTCAATAGGTGAGTTAAAGCTCATGGAGTACGAGTATGAAAGTTTCGAGATTTGCAGGCGGAAAGTGATGAAGTACATAAGAAAGGAACAGGATAACGGGTATGGAGCAAGAGATGCAAAGGCGTATGGAGATGCAATCGGTATTGCATTTGCGAAGTTTATGTTAGCGGATACGCCTGCACAGTATATAGGTAGGTTAGCGAAATTAAAAGAAGCATTGAATAGAGTTAGGATGGAAGAGATTTGGCCGTATAAGGATACTATTATGCAATATAAGCCGACAAAGTACGAGGTGAAGCTTGCTTTTGAGGCAAAAGATGAAGCAAGGAGGAATAATGAATGAATATGTAGTGGTGATGCTTGCGCATTTAGTTCAGAAGGTTATTGCGCAGAAGTCGATTGCTTTGCTGGAAATAGATAATGCAAAAGATGTGTTGAGGGCGGGGATAGCTGACATTGAGACAATATTGAAAAGCAAGCTGTCAGCAGAGGATATATTGATGTTACTTGTGGAGAAAGAAGAAGGAGAAAAGAAGAAGGTGCGGAAGACGCGGATGCATATATA
>Ga0172381_10001888_pt1 | contig 23942 bp, 56 predicted proteins | sample Leawel6488metaG_FD_119754 | JGI IMG/M metagenome (GOLD analysis project Ga0172381, IMG submission 119754) | Leachate microbial communities from a municipal landfill in Southern Ontario, Canada - Leachate well 64-88 metaG | ecosystem: Engineered > Solid waste > Landfill > Unclassified | place...
GTTAAGTATGCGATAGTGCTAGAGATTTTACCAGCCCCCTATAAGTGATTGGAATTATTGAGGAAATTTATAGAACGATTGTTCTATGGAAAACGGGCTGGATTATCTTGATATAGGACTATGTCCGATAGCAACATGGGATAATGTCCTATAGAGTATTGTGTAATAATCTTATGCCGTAGATAGATATTATCCTATATCCTCCTACTTGCACTATATATGTGGTATCCAGATTTTACAGACCACAATATATTGTGTTTGGCAGTGGTGATTTTGCCGTTTTGGCAGGTGATTTTCACCCGTTGCTAAATGCCTATTTTCATTCGATTTGTTGGTTTTTGCCCCGAAAATGGGCGGGTGATTTTAACACTATTCAAACATCCAGATATTGCGATGAAGCAGTAAAATCAATGGTTTGCGAGTTTGGCACGGATGATGCTATATAAATGGCAAATACACTGCAAAGGAGAGGGGAAATGAGAGACTATAACGCAATCGCAGATAAGACAGGTAGGGACTGGGCAGTGATCGCACAATATGAGCATGCGGGCTATGAGAGCGGAGACGTAATCAGCACACACAAGAGCTATGACTTGGCGAGGGCGGCTAGCAAGCGGAGCGGCTACGATACCTTCCGCGCAATCCGCAATCTCCGGGATTAATCCCCTCTGCCCCATACCGGGGATGAAAGGAGATGCCATGAAACGCCATAAATGGATTGTCTGGACGGAAGAACACGACGACGAAACGGTATTTACAACGGTATTTACGGGGAGCAGAAGCGCCTGCTTGAGTTACTACAAGAAGCATGGCGGATCAAAAGCCGGGTATCATTTCGGCTATGAACTGGATTTTTAAGCCATACCAGCGGAGAAAGGTTTCACCATGAAAATCACGACGAGCAGGAGCGGGGGGAAAACTATGAAGATTCAAGCGGACGAAACAAACGGTATTTTGATTGTGGATGACTTTGATGAGTATTTTGACGAACTTACGCAGGAAGGCATCTTGATCGAGTGCTTGAAAGATGCAGACTGTCTGCCTTTGTATGCTGAAGTATCGACCGAGACCTTGCAGCGTATCCTTGACTATGGGTACACTGTGACACGGATATAAGGAGGGCTGGTGGCTATACCAAGACGGACGGCATGGATGATGCTATATAAATAGCAAATACACTGCAAAGGAGGACACCATGAAACAGAAAACTATCAGAAGGAGAACGACCATGAAAAACCATACCACATACTATGCAGTAGCGATAGGGTGCAGCACGGACATGCAGGGCCACCCCGCGCCAGACGAGACCTGCGAACATCGGCACCGGAGCCTAGCAGCGGCGAGAAAATGCCAGGGAAAATTGATCGGATCCCACAGGGAACACGGGCAGACTGTCTGCTCGGCGAAATGGTATAACTCCTATATCGTCGCCGCCTCGGAGACTACCAACAGCGGCTGGCGAGGGGAAAATATATAGCATCGTAACACTAACCACTAAGAGGAGCAAATCATGGAAAAATACAGTAAAGAGTGGAAAATTAAATCCAAAAAATGGATTCAAAAACATGGGGATATTTGGAAAATCCATTATATCGAAAACGATACCGAATACAGCACCAGAGAATATTTCACAGCAAAATCAGCACGAGAAGAATTAAAAAAATTTTAGGTTTGAGACCGTCAGAGATTTTCTGACCTGGAAAAATCACACAAAAGTAAGGGAGGAGGAGAGTCATGATTAAAAAAGACAAAATCGGCGGAAATACAGTGTACACAGACGTTGCATCGCGCAATTGTCCGCGCTGCGGAGCAGAGATCAATTGTCGAGTCGTTAGACCTACGAAGCGCGAAGCGGAACGCGCTTGGGATAAGGCGATATTGATGACGAACATATGCGATGAGTGTGAAGATGCGCTGCGCAATCCCATATCGCCTGACGACTTTCTTGAGATAATCAAGAAAAAGCGCTCGTTTTGCGCTGAAAAATTTTTCTTGGGGGAGAAATGTAAACGCACGCAGCGCTATGCGATGATGATTGCCCGACGCCACAGCGCGACGCTGACAATAGACCGCGAAAATTGGGTTCTGAACGGCGAGACAATCGTCGATAAGAGCACAGGAAAGAGAGACTAGGCCAGTGACGCCCAAAACCGCCATACTACTCGCGTGCCTTTCCCTTGCGGGTTGCGCCGGCACGTGCAAGGAATCCTCCTTGCGGGACGCGAAGGAGTTCCAGGCCCAAGGGAATGAGGTCCGCATCCAGGTGTACGAGGTCCTGGTTGCTCCTCCAGGGTACCATAGCCATGCACAGGCACAGGTTAAGATTGCCGGCAAGTGGCTCTGGATTGACGGCGGGCAGACATGGGAAACGCCCTCGAAGATTCAAAAGCGGCTCAATACTTGCTTTACTATAGAAGAATTTCAATCCCTTACGACTAAGGGTGGGACGTTTGAGTGGCAGGAAAACTGCGGCGAAAAGTGGCGGGAAGAGTCCTGGATTGATTCCGTTCCGCCTTGGGTTTGGGCAGTGCTTTTTATACTTATCTGAAAGGAGACATACCATGTCGCAAACCACGAGAGTAGGGACGCATAAGACGAGCATCAGAACGGAAAACGGGACAACCTCTATTTGTTATTGGAGTACAGATGTTGTTTCATTCAACGCAACCCATATCACGCTTCGGTCAGGCGGATATTTTACCAACACCACAAAGTTGCGGATGAACCAAACAAGTTGCCAGTTTGACTTGGGCTTTTCGGTTGCTCAGAAAAACTTTGACTGGTTCGTTTCGTTCCGTGGTGCCGTCATTCCCTTTTACGACGGGATGATTTTGTCCAGAATTTAACAATAGAGAAAGGGTTGACCATGCAAAAATTAGATCAATCGAAAGTAGCGGGAAGCGGATGGAAAGCCGAGACCATACCATCAATGCAGGTCGCTATTTTTGTAATGTGCGGCGGGGGAGCTTTGGGAAGATTTGCAGCAGAACAGCCGAGAGCTTTTTATATTGATGATAGGGCTGGAAGGCTTCCTTATCCTAGAACGGCTATTTATCAAGCGGTTGAAACACTGGTAACGATAGCCACGGTGAACGGGTTAGACCCGCACCATTTGCCGCCAATGCCGCAATTTCACAATATGGGTACTTTTTAACCACGTGACATTTAATGAAAGGAGACATACCATGAAAATCAAATTTACGGCACGAGCGGCGAAGTGGTTTGATAGGGTAAATGGTAACACCTATCATAGCGTAAGGATTACCAACAACGAAACCGGGGAAAGAATCTACTGCGAATTTCAGTATGGATATGGCGAACAATACAAGCAGACAGCACTTGTCGAAATGTCGAAGTGTGGCTGGATTCCCGATGATTACGGGATTGATTTCAACGCAAGGGGTAAGTCAATCATGCAATACGAACGGGAGAATGATTATCCTATTGAATGGATTGTCACCGACGGATTGAAACGGGATTGTATTGCCAACGGGCGTATTTAACTTTCCGCAACGGAAGAAGGAGGAATAGACATGATGAAAAAAGCAATGGACTATATTCGACGAGCGGAGCTTTTTTGCTGCCATGATTGCGGCATCGGGTTCCTGCGGATCAGGAGAACACCTTGCCCGTTTTGCAAATCTGAAAATACTAGCAAAGTGAATAGCATTATTATTCGCATGGAGGAGGTGCGAAATGCCGAAAACGATAAATAACGGCTGGATAGACAAAGCGGATCGGGCCGATCTGGACGCCAAGGTCATGCGGGAGCTACTTGACTACTATCGGAGCGTGATCCAGGCGCAGCGGGATGCAATCCGGCAACTGCAAGAGATTATTCAGGGGGGTGAAAAGTGAAAAAGAAAATGATTTATGCTGTAACATCTGGAACATACAGTGCCTACAGGATTAACGCCCTTTTTTCATCTAAAAAAAAGGCAAAAGATTTTTTGTCGGCTATGAGTGGAAATATCTATGATGATTTTAATGACGTTGAAGAATATGAACTTGATCCGCCCACGGCTGATCTCCTCAAGCGTGGGTATTCCGTGTGGTTTGTCCTCATGTTGAAAGATGGGACGGTCGAACGTGCTAAAAAAACCGATAACGATAAGTATGATATTGGCGATGCAGGATGTTACAGAATATGGGAGAGAACGAAGGCTCCAGCGTTTAGGGGGAAGGAAATCCCCGATGCCCTAGAAATGAGTGTATGGGCAAGATCAGAGACAGCGGCCATTAAGATCGTGAACGAAAAACGCGCGCGCCTTATCGCCTTTGGGGAGTGGTAAAATGAATATTATCGAGAAGATAGCTGTGATCTATGCGGCGGTTCTGTTGGGGATGCTGGCAGTGATCCATTCGTGCCAGGGTCTTTAGGGCATAGCATAACTACACACTACAACTACATACCGAAAGGCAAGGTGAAATCTTATGGATACGGAGACATACCCGGAGGAACGTACAAAATACCCGAAACTTGATAGGATTGCGGAAGCTATCGCTAAAACATGCTGCTCTGCAATTGTTCACTTTTCAAGTGGTGTTGAATCAGAAATGTCGTATAAGCGGCAATATATCCTTGAAGAAGTAATCAAGATGCTTGAAGAACGAGTTTAGCTGTTAATCCATACCATGCCCAATGATGAAAAATTTATTGAGGACGGCAAAACAGACGAAGATTAAAATAGTCAGCATACAGAGTGTCTTTAATGACAAGGGGAATTTTATAAAGAGAATTGTTCTTATTTAGCCCCATACCGCCCCATACCGGGGATGAAAGGAGAAGGAAATGGCTACCTTAGAAATAAAGTATAATGATAAAATCAAGACGGTTGAGCATGGTGATTTTGTCAAGGCCGCCCAAAAAATGCTTGATGAATTTGGGTTGAAAAGCGACAAGGCGGGAATAAACGAGCAAATAGATAAGGGGTATTTTTGAAAGACTATATCGACATTTAGTCCTATACCACCTAGGATAATGAAGGGAGAAAGAGAATGAAATATTTCTACATCAAAGAAAGGCATAACCCGCAGTTTAAGGAACCATACTACGTCCCTTGTGGACAGATCACAGCGAAAGAAGCAAAGAAAAACGGGTCTCCATTGTACGGTGATAACTATATGCTGAAATTCGCTACCAAAAAGGAATATGAAGCCGAAATAAACAAACTTAAAGCAAGCGGTTGTGATGTTAGGAATGTGTAGCCCATACCCGCAAATAGAAAGGAGAAGGAAATGTTATTAAATGTTGAAATGCTTTCCGAACAGGAACGGAGGGACTTTTCTATTGCTCAAGATAAACTTGAATCCGCAGAGATACGCCTGAAAGCGATAACGGAAGCTATTGGAAGGTCGCACGGTATGTCTACCGAATCTTACATGGAATGGCGATCATGGGTAAGTATTGACGGGAAATATATCTTACATTATAGGGAATAACCATATCCCCAATAAACCTAACTACCATCCAGGGAGCGACAAGAAAGGAAAGAACAATGAGCCGCATGAAGAACCTTGAAATGGATATACGTGAATTAGGTATAGACCCTTCACGGGTCCGGCTGGAAGTTGTCAATATGTATTCATCCGCATACCATGCGATAACTGGAGATAAAATAAGCACGATTGACGCAATCCGGGAAATCTATGGAATAGTACGAGAAGAAGAAATGGAAGGGAAAGAATGCTAATCACTATCGAGATCGACACCGAAAAATATGATGTGAGTGTGATAGACAAGGCAACAGGGACCGTCTGGACATTGGAGTCTGAACCTGAAATGGATGGGACGGTTATTACGCCAGACACGCACGTTGATAAGAAGAAGAAATGGAGGAATAGCCATGATGACATTCGTTGAATGGTTCACCAAACAGTGCGGAGAAAGACCTACCATGGCAAAGTATAATATCCCGGAGACGGTGCAAAAATATCCAACAACGCCAGAAGACAACTACCTGCGTGGCCTGATTTACTTAGGCAAGCAGGCCGAGCAGTTGCTGGCGGATCAGGTGGCGTACAGCCAGAAGCGAACAGCGGCTTTGTACGCCTGGTATATCCCCGACAAAGACAAGGACAGGAATACTGGCATTACGCGTGGAGTGAGGAATAGGGATCATAAATATGACTAGCAGGATTATTGTTATTTGCCATAGTGCAAAGCTATCAATATTTGCCGTGGTAGTAGTTACTATTATTTGTTGTTGCGCTACATTCGCATACCACGGGTGCATCAATAGCGATAATCTAGCAAACGAAAAAACGGATGAATACACAAAGATGAGGAAGGAATTGGCGAAGCATGGAACGAAATCTATTTTGATTACAAAGAATGGAGTGATTGTAAATCTAATTCGTAATTCTTCTCCTGACAAATAGCCTCGCGGGGATTAGGCATACCACAACATACCACACGCATACCATTATTTTCTATTCATTGTTATTTTATCGCATACCACCCATACCACGCTATATCCATAATATCATAATCTAGGCTACCTTAATGGCTCTTTCGATTAGTTGTCTAACCATTGTCGCAGGGGGAATGTCTAGCTTTTTACACTTATCCTTCAGCTTCTTGTGGGTCGAAGGGGTAAGGCAAATGGTCATTGACACAGATTTTAGTGTATCAGCGTCGGCTTCTGGACGGCCCCGCTTGGGGATGGGCTTGTGGTTTTTCATGTAATCCTCCGATTGGTAATTGGTATATTTAATATATTTGAAGATATTATATGATTTTATAAAAGTGTTGTCAATTATAACTTATCCACAAGATCATCAAATTTTTCTCCGGTGGCGATGGTTTGATTGTAGATTTCGGTAAATTGCCGAAGGTTAAGTTTGCGAATTTTCTCATACCGATCTGAATTTAATCGCAACTTCTTAATTATTATAATAAATTCGTCGTGGGATAATGTTTTATTCATAATTTATATACCTATTCCCCTCTCTTTTATACCCACGCCTTTCCGCCTCTCTTCGCGCTAAAATAGATAATGTAATTGGAACCTTCCAAGTGGGATCGAATTGGTTGCCGGTTTTATAATACGCACCCCTAAACGCAAGCCAAAAGATATAATTTTTCGGGATTGATGGATCTGATAGCAACTTACCCTTGTGAACGCCAAATGTAATAATGTTACACGAATCGTTATTTTGCATTATTAGCACTCCTTGTCTGTGAAATTATAATTGATTTTCTTATTCAAGTCCATACTGCCAGATAACATAGAAATTAGTTTTCTTAGCCTATTTATGTCTCCTATAGGTGGGGTGGTGTCGGTGCTAGGATTCAATACAGACATGATCTTTTTCCCATAAGTAGAATCTTTGGTAATGCGCGTAAACTTATATTCCTTATTGAGATAACTCCCGATGATAGTAATTTCTGGCCTAAGAAGCGTGGAATTGTAGATGGTAAATACCATCCCCGATTCTTCTAGGATTGTTACTGGTCCAGTGTTATAAATTATTTTCATCTTACTCCATTTTACTCTTTCTATTGTGTTGTTGATGGCTTGCTCATCCAGGCTGGCGCGGCATACGCTGCGCTGCCCGCCGCCTTCCGAGCTACGCACTTAAATACTTATTTATTTAATACTTATTTATTTTCACCTTTCTCAAGTCTCAAACACTTGCCATACACTTCGCGTACATTTGGACGAGTGCGCTCCCAAGCCATACACCTACTACCCATGCAAAAAAGTGTAGTGCTAGTAGTGGACCAACTAAAATAGCCATATGGGGTTGTGGTAGGGTCCTCACGAAACGGACACATCTTCTTTGTGGCATCTTGCTCACGAATATCTTCCATCCTACTCCTCCCTCCCCTTCATAATCACCAATGCCAACCCCATTAGATACCTATCTGAAACCGGTTCATAGGAAAGAATGCGACGTATCGTTTCGCTGCATACCTCCCCCATCCTATTCCCTTCGATGGCGCAAGAAGCAAACGACTCTTGCCATTCCATGAGATCGGGAACAGATAATTTCCCAATAATATCCTTGGCAATCTTTACTGCCGGATGCGGCTCGTTAGGAGCCAGTTCGCCTCGGTTACTCATAGCTATCTCCTTCCCCGACGAGGCTAAACGTGATGTCTGTAAATCTGAAATCTCCAGCCCTCACAAACCCGTCATCTCCATCAAACTTTAAGAGTTCAATGTCCGCACCGCCTGGTCCTTTGGCTATAAGGCGGAGATTGGGGCGGTCAAGCCGTTTCACAATGTCCAGCATTTGTGTGGTCCTTTCCCATAAGTTTAGTTTAGATATAAGTGTGTTTAATTCGCTATTTATATTATCAAGAGCAATAAGAGTTATGATGTGATCCCATTTTTCTAGATCTCCTTTAACAGAAATTCCAGACCAACTAAACGAACAAAAGGAACCATCAAATTCTTCTAGCGTTTCGTCATTCATTCATTATCTCCATTCATTACAGCACCACTATTCTTACGACAAGATAACTTCTGCGTTGTCGCTAATCCTGAATGGTTCTTTACAATCATCACAATCATATCTCCCACCACGGGGATCACCAAGGAACCCTTCGTTCATAAAACCACAATGCGGACAATCCACGGTAATCATTGTTGCTTGAATGGAATGCACTGTCTTGATCTTACTTTCCTTGGTCTTTGTTGTATTGTTCATCACTTCACCTCTTCTTGCTTACTATTATTCTCAATTCATCTGACGTCAGCGGCGTGTAGTCTAAGCATGACCCATCACTAGCTATATTGATAAATGAATCCTCTGTAACATCACATGATAAACCGTGTTTAGTATGATGTAAGCAATCAATAGCTTCACATTCAACAAACACTTTTCTCATTCCTTCACCTCCGCAGCTAGGCATTGTTTGCAACGATGGGTTTTAAGTTCGCCTGGCTTCTTCTTATTGCTGTCGCGAACCTTCCTCAACATTCGCGCTCCGCCTTTGGCTGTAGGGAAAAGGCAGCAATTCCCCCAATACTTAAACTCGCACCCCTCGCAGTAAGGTGTATTAATTTCAACCTCAACTACCAGCTTGATCCGTGTCTTAGCCATCACTTCACCTCTCGTTTCTTTGTTTATTCTTTATCGAATAGGGTGCCGGTCATGTCCGGCGGTGGTTTTGGCCTTGCCGCCTCGCGTTGCCGTTTGATCTCGGCCAGCCAAGCCTTGTACGGCCACATTGATCTCTCGCCGAATGGGTACGCATCAATCAACGCCTGCCTCAATCCTGGACCGTCCGGGCCATGCTCGGCAATGATCTCGGCAATGATAGGAGCCGCAATTTCGCGCCAGGTCATAGGATGAACTTCACCCCTTCTCTCGTTTCTGGAAGCAGGGACAGTAGTGGCCGTCATTAGCGTTCACATATCCAGCCGTCGCCACCTGGAACGGGTACTTAATAGAGATAGGCCATTTCTCTGTTGATACCCAAAGGCACTTTGCGGGCCAGTTCCTTTTGAATCTTCCCGCCTTATCCTTCTTCGCCGCCTCAATGTCCCATAATCCACAGTCTTTGCACGTCATGGCTTCACCTCCTTAGCGCGTAGCCGTCTGCTTTCACGGCCTCTTTCTCGGTCGGGGGATCACTCCAACGGTGTCTGTGACAGGCCATAACCCAATTCCCTGTTTTCTTGTTTTGGGCGCATCCGCAGGGAAAGAGTATAAGGTTGTCCTCAATCATCTTCTTTAAGATTGCAGCGTTTCCGCTGTAGTCCGGTGTCATGGCCTCACCCACCTTCTCTCAAAGTAAAACCTGATTTCCCTATGCGCGGTGGCGATAAGATTGTACTTTTCTGCCAGTCGGAAAGATGCTGAGTGCCTACGCAGTCGTTCGGTCTGCATTTCAATCTCATGCCGGAACTCATCAACGCTGAATGTTTTCTTCCAGAGATTACACACCCGACAAGCAGGGTTGAGATTCTCGTAGTTATCAACGTTTTTGCCGTTGAGATCGTCCGCCAAGAATTGCGGGTGAATATGGTCAACGTGCATTTCTTTGATGGATATAGGCACTCCGCAATAGGCGCAGCGTCCCGCATATTTTTCATGGACCTTATTGCGATCAATCTTCATGGCTTCACCTCGTTCATGGCCATAGCCTTACTCATTGTCGTTGTCCTCCATTTTCTTCTTCCCCAGGAGATAGCGAGAATTTAAGGTTATTATGACCTGTCCTTCCCTCAGATTTTCAAGGGGCGACACTATACGAGAGGTACGCATGAAAGTCCCATCCGGGAATCTTTCGCGGGCATCGTTATACACGTTGCCGTATATCACCTTCCCACTAATGTGCGTCCAGTTTTCAAGCCTTCCGGTTATTTCATCGTTGCTCATGGCCGCCTCCGCCCGTCCAGTAGCGCGACCATCATCGGTTCCGAAAAAGATAATCCCTTCATCGTTCTCCCTTTCTGCATAGACCGAATGCTATCTACACCCTGCCTTGATCGACCCTACCTGCCTAATGCTTTGATGGTATGCCGCGCTCCCGCATTCGCTTATGACCTCCGCCCAATCGTTATACATTGTCACCTGCGGTCCGGCGGGAGCAGACGATAAGCATTTCTGAAAAAGCTCAGACCGTAAACATTGATCCGGTTCGCATTTCTCAGTGTTGCATCCACACAGGCTTAGTAACAAGATGCAGCCCGCCAGCGTCAATCTTTTCTTCATCACGTAACTCCTTTCTTGTTTGCTAGACGATCTAGCAGTTATGGCTATAATTTCTCGACCATCCAAGCTGATTCAATCGCCAGCTTTAAGGAAGCTCTCCATTCATTACTTTTTTCGACAGGTTCATTCTCATAAATAAACTGTTCAATAGGATTAAGCTTATTCACAGATTGGGAAATTGTTCTGTCGCTTTTCTGTCTATTATTTATCTCTTCCCACGTCGGCAGTATTATATTCATTGTTCTACCTCCACGCCTTGCTGGTTGAAATCCCATCCCCCCGCCAAGATTGCGAGTCCCGGCGTTCGGTCGCACCGGGGGATGGAATACATGAATGTCCTATTTGCCATCATCCCGGTGACATCGCCGAATTGATCTGAATTGCGACTAAACCCCCCCCCCAATGCCGTCATAACAGCCATATAGATTGCTCCCGCAGCCATGTAGTATGCAGGACTGGTTATGCCGAAATAACTCTCTGATATGACGCCGATGGCGACAAAGCCAAAAACAAATAGGATACATTTAATAACTTTCATTTATGATCCTCCAAACATTTCCTTCTTCAAGTCCATTTCCAGGGGCATAAACAACCCCTTCCGCCACATGGCCTTGATCCGCTTAACCTCTTTCAACGAGTACCCGCTTACCTTTGCCACCGTGCGGTTATTCCTGACCACCTGGAGCAAGTGGATGACCTGATACTGTTCCGCCGTCCCTCGTGGTATGGTCATGCTTTTCTCTCCGCTTCTTGACAACATAAAATATCATATTTAATCTCTTGTCAAGAAAAATTATTCATCCATTAAAATATTTTCATCCCATCCAATAGCGTCCCTAAACCAGTCTGGCCAAAGTGACGGATTTTCCATGTAAACCTTATTGATCTGTGAATCAATTAGATAGGATACGCAGTGGTCATCCACACTTCTCATTCCCCTGCCACATCCCTGGACGATAGCCAACATCATTACCGACCTATACCATAACTTACCAATGGGCGATGAATATAGCCGCTGAGAAGTTACCCGGTCCATAAGCGAAAGATACGGGGCCTTGATCCATATGATGAATTCACATTTTGAACCTCCCAAAGAAACGCCACGTTCCATCGAAGGAGACATAAGAACCGTATTGTCCTCGGTTCCCATGAATTCATCTAGCACCATCTGGCGGTCTTGAGGCGTATGGATTTTAACCCTATCGGATTTTAGTTCATCAGCTACCCGCTTGCATAGAGAATACGACACGCCCTGAATTAAGCCGTGACTATGGGGATGAAGATTAAATATCTTATTTATCCCCGTCGACAACATGGGTACAGCTTCGTCAATGGTTTTATTGGTAACATTCGCCACCGGCCAAACATTGACAGGGCGACGTTCAATGGGAAATGTCGAAGGAGTATCCATCCAATCAACATCGTCAATATCAATACCTAGTGTTTTACAGAAAACCATCCGTGGCAATAGGGTTGCGCTCATTAGGAGAAAATTCTCAGCTTTCGACCAAAGGAACGCTTCGCTAAGTGCCGGGGTAATCCAAAGTGGACGAAAGGTAGTAATCGCCTGTTTAGAACCTTGACGTTCCTGTGTTTCCATTATCCAATCAGGACCCACATTCTCAATGAACATCTTCGACCGTTCATACAAATGAAAAAAATAGTCTCGTTCCCGGAGTTTTTGAAATTGCCAATCTTCTATTATTTTGTCATAGTTTTCTATTTCCTTTGAGATATTGGAAGATATTTCAAGAGATCGCTTCATTGCCTCTACGCCAAATTCTTTCCAGCTATCCAATCCGTCTTTGGCTGTGACCGTTTTGCGGGAAGGACCCGATTCAATGCCAAGGCGGAATAAAGACCGTTCTGTGAATTGGAGAGAAATGTGGTCTATCAAAGTAGATTCTAATGCGTCCACTTCATCAATCACGGTCAATGGAGTGCCAGCAAACTTACCGCTAAACTGTGTTTCCGCTAGGAAGTAGCTATAGTTAAGTATCCGTAATTGCGATGCTATTGTCTTTTGTTTCTCAACTCTATAGATACATGAACCCGAATATTGGCATGGATTAGATTCCATAGACGAGCATTGATCGCATGATTTAGTCCGGTCGAGTAAACATTCGTAGTTATTCCGACCCCACAGTGACTTTGCTTCCGGGAAGTCTTTGGCGAGCTGGGTTTGTAGTATCTTAGTCGAGCAAAGATAATTTGAGATTCCAGCCATTATCCCACAGGTCATCCCAATGAGAGACTTACCTCCACCCGTGGGCATGGACACTACCCGGAATTTCTTGTTGCTGTTCATTGCGAAATCTATAACTTCTTTCTGATTCACACGCCAATTTTTATCCCTAAAACTAGATAACTGTTGTTTGGCTTCATCAGCCGTACATCTTATTTGCATAATTACTCGCTTTCTTTAACAACTACACCTGCGTCTAGTGTTTCAATCTCTTTGTCCATCTTGGAGGTTAATAATTTGGAAATAAACCGACTATTTAACCAATAAGGATTTCTTATTAGAAAAATTCCAGATATTCTTCCTTTTGTGAATTGCTTTTTTGATACAACCTTAAAATAAACAAGATCAGAGAAAAATTCGTCAGTACAAAAATATTCCATAAAATATTTATCGGTTTCCATACGCCAGTTTTTAACATTGCCACATTCATCTTCAATATGTGGTGGTGTACATCGTACCAACATAATTGTTCCTTCCTATATTTGCCACCATATTTGCCCTAGAATCAATTTTAACCCCTAAACGTACCTTCCATCGTCTTTTGCCGTTGCGTTCATCCTTGCCCGTTTTTTGTAAGCCAAAATGGGCAATTCTTTCATTACTCACAAAGTAGTACCCAGCTAGGGTATCTGTGGCATTATTTTCGTACAATAGGGTCTACCCCAAATTTTCGATCACCGTCTAGTTTAATTCTAATATTAGTTATATAGTGGGAGGTGTGCGCGAACACCTATCACGTTCCCACACATTCACGCAATCACGTTCCCACATTCCCCTATAAACCGCACAGCCCCCACACAATCACACCCCCACACAATCACGGAAACACAGGAACACGCAATCACGCTCCCACGCTCCCACAATCAGTTCCACCGGCCATCTTAAATCCTGCCATCTTAGCCCTAACCTCGCGCATCCTTTGACGATTTTTAGATTTATTTACCTCTGTCTCGTCATTCATAATAGAAACAGTCATCGCCTCAAACCATTTTTTTGTTACATTATCCCTAATCGAAGAACTCATTTCAGTGATAGTTTTATGCAATTCTTCGGCTGTCATGGTTCCCTCAATACACTGATCGAAGCAACCCATAAAATCTTCCTGCATCCGTTTCCGTTTTACACCACGACGCATAATTTCCTTGGTGGCCAGCATAAATCCATCAAGGTCATCCTCGCTTCCCTTGTTTTTGACATATTTTTCACGAAGAATGTACATCCCGATATAGTGAGCCGTCCGATGAACGTCACCCGTATGCTTGAATCCATAGAACGATTCTTTGATTTCCAACGCCATGTCGGGGAAATTGCTATAGGCAAAAAAGTCTATTCGTTTACCACCTTTGGGTCTTGGGCAATAAGGAATGCGATCTGTGTTGATATTTTTCCACCAATCCTCTTTTAATAGTGCGGCATTTTCTCTTTCTTCTTCTTCGTAATTGTATGGTTCAATTGCTCCGCTATTCCTGGGTGTTGCGCGCATATATCTATCCTCCTTTTTGGTTACCCTATTATAATTATTATTAAGTAAACCTATTAAACACCCTTCTCAATGTGTAACTCCTAACTAGACTAATCACCGTGAACCACCCGCCTATCCACAGATTATCTTGTATCGTCACATGGATACCAAAAAACGGGAATAGGATGATTTGAGATAGTAAGGCCACTCCAAATCCGGCTATTACATTGGATATTGATTCAATTAGACTATGTTTTTTCTTCTGAGACATTTTACCTACCGCCCCGCTTAAAATATTCCATCTGTTCATCGCTTGGCCCATCATCTTCAATATGCCCAATGCTTTTCATCTTTCGTTTGATCCTAAGATTATCCACTCTCATATTGCGTACTACCATCATATCGCATTCTGGACACTTACACTTATACGAAAACAGATCGTGGCAATTTGGACAGATGTATTCCAACATAACAATTCCTTCCTGCGAGTTATTTTCTATAGGTTATATTTCCTATAGATTATTTTCTATAGGATCACTTGTTCACCATGATTTCCAAATTATATAGCCAATAATTCCAACAATAAGCCATAGGGCAACACTAAGTAAAATTGCAAAAAATAATCCCCTAAAGAATTCCATAAATCCTCCTATGCTAGAGTTGGTTTTTCTTATTTATGATCCGTATTTTATCGGTTAGAGTGATAATCTCATTATCCATTATTCTTTCAATAGAACGATGAGCCTTGATATAGCTAACACGCTCTTTCAGCAGGGCATCATTCATACGTTTTAACCGTTTGATTTCTGCATGAAGAATAGTTATTTCATCATCACTACTAATATTGGTAGTCATAGCGAATGCTTCCAATTCCAGAATTTGATAAACCTATCTATCATCCAGCGTGTAATATGCTCCCGATCTCCAATATAGATATGAATTTTGTACTTCACACTGAACGATGCTAATGCTTGCCGAATAGACTCAGGTGATACATTTGAGAATTGATATGGGCGGCCGACTTCGCTTTCTTTGGCCTCGATGATTAACCCCGCCCATTCGAGTTTGGATAGTTTCTCCATCTTAATCTTTGTAGCGGCATGGTCACTTGAACAATATGGGACCAAATCTGAAATCTGTTTCCGTTCCACAGCGATTTTATCCTGAAACCCCAATAGACTATAATCTCCTACGGCAAGCGTTTTGGAACATACGGTTAATCCTTTTGGAAGCCTTGAAAACAAGGGAATCTGTTCCCTTGTATCCATTATTATTGTCATCCCTTCCGGGAATATGAAAGGCTTAAACTTATACGGTTCTGTATATTTTGGGTCTTTGTATCCAGGAGTTGTTCGCAAGTTTTTTCTCCTTACCTTTCCTTCTTTGTGGTGTATCAATGAATCCTTTTTACTCACTTTGCCCACGTCTGAGCATCTTTCATTTCCTCATTATACATACTGATTGTTGCATTCATTCCTGCCTTAAATCCTACACCAAAAAAGGTCATAATCCCATAAATAATAGCAGGGACAATAAAGACAATCCCGGCAAATGCGATTAGCGTTTGTGCAATAGGATGGACCCTATGAGAATGTTTACGGCTTTGTTTTGACGATTTCACAGGTGTAATCTTATTAGCTATCTCTTTTTGTGTTGCCATGACTAATCTCCTTTTTTGTTATTGATTTTATTTTTATTGATTTTCCTTGCATTCATTTTCAATTCGATTATAATATTCTATTTCTAACCTATCCTTGTATTCACCATTACCACCCGTAGACCATTGTGAATTTAGGGCATTGAGTTCAGAGAGTAACGATGACTTGGAAAGTGCCGACAGTGCCGCCAATGCTTGTTCTTCCATATTATCATCCCCTTTCATTTACCAATCCTCATCTTTTTCTGCTGTTTTAGAAGGCCTTATTGTATTCGGTTTCTTGGCTAATGGTGGTTCTAGGTGAGGAACATCATCTACCACTTCCGCACCTTCTGCTTCGCCTTCCTCGATGAATATGCCTATCTTGCCACCCTTTTCATATCCATCACGGTCATTGACCTTCTCCAAGAACAACTGGAAGTCTTTATCCTTGCACATTTGCTCAAGAATCTTCATGTTCTTGGGACCCAAAAGGGAACCATCTTTAATTCTCACCACCCTCATGGTCGGATTCAAGGCCATGCTAATCCCCATGCTCACCATTAGCTTCTCACCATCTGAACACTGAGCAAGTGGAATATCATTATATAGCAATCCATCCTCGTCAAACGTCAACCCATGAACAGGAATGTTTGCGGATTGGATAAGATTCAGGCGATTGGTACGGATAATTTCAAGGTGCTTATCAATAGCATCATATTCACCTTGGATTGAACGTAATGCCTTTGATTCCATTGCATAGGTATTATTCGCTCGGATTTTGATGTTGGTAGATTCGATAGTGGAGATGGATTGGTTGATTGCTTCCACATCGATAGGTTCGAGTTCGGCAATGGCTTCCTTCTCCACCATGTATTGCTTCTTGCCGGTATCGAAGATTGCCTCCATTTGGATTAACTTTTCTTTCAATTCCTCAATTTGCTTCTTTCCATTAATGAGATTATCTTTTAAGGTTGCATTGGCAGTGGTACGATTTGCGATTGACTGGTTGAATGCCATAGCCTTCTGCAATGTCGTACTCAGATCACCGATTGTTATCTCCTCAGTCTCCACTACATCAGGATACCGCTTCAACCCTTCACATTTAAGTTGTGCAGCCTTTAGATCCCTCCCCTTGATGGTGCGCTCATCGTATACACTTTTCTCTTCCTGGTCCAATTTATCCACGTCAATGCCTATTAATTCCATCAAGACCTTCCGCTGCTTCTTACCTTCCTCATTGATAAATTGCAGAGGATCAAAAGAGATTTTGCCGATTAGTTTGTCAAGGAATGACCGGGGAGTTTCACCGGCAAGAACCTTATCGGGTTCAATCGTGAGGGTGGATGATTTGTCGGTGATATTCTGAGTAATTGTAAATGCAGGTATAGTATCATCGCCATCAATGGAGATTTTAATAGACCCCTTTTTACTTCCTCGACGAATAGGTTGAGCGGGGAATTCCTTCTTACCCCTAAACCCCATCATAATCGCATCAAGAAGGCTCGACTTACCCTGGGCATTATCCCCCTGGACGGTAATAACTTCTGATTTTGGCCTAAGATGAATCGCCTTGATCTTCATTACATTTTCGACGATGATTTCCGTGATCTTCATAACGTTCCTTTCTATCGTTTAATTGTCAATCTTAACCTCTACAGCCAACCTTCCTTCCTTAATCTTCCATTGCACCAAGCCTACATTCTCTCTGTGAATTGTAGCGTATTTGAATGCACATTTACTAATCGCCGCTGAAGGGGATTTGGCGGTAGTGGAAAATGGTTCCCTATCAATAATGACTTGGTAGGTTGATGGTGAGGAATGAGTGGGAGAGGTTTTCACATTAAATTCCCTTTTTATGGTTTAATTGTTTTTTTGCCGCTTCAATAGGACTTGTACCCTTGATTATCCCCCTTGGAATTACTGTTGACAATGGATTTCCAAATAATATTGTTGCTTCAAACCATGACATTTTAGTTTTACCATTGAAATCGCGTTTGCAAAAATCAACCAATTCAATTATTCTACCAACAGTTATTGCTAACCCGGTATCAATATCTATAATTTGCCATTGTGCTTTCACTTACTCTTCCAATCCACCATTACTCACCTTGCCATTTCCGAGCATGGTGATCAACTTATCCAACGAAGCGCATTCCTTACAGCCATCCGCATCCTTCGGAGCAGACGATAGGTCGTAGATTTCTCGGCTAATATTTAGAGCCTTCCTAACCACTGCCCGATCTCTCTCCACCTTGACCACCCTCCCGCTAAAGCACATCTTAAATCCGCAGTCGATAAGGTTATCATTAGCATAAGATGGCTCGGTACATGGCTCCATATAGATTAGATACAAATCAACAGGTAGTTTATCTTTCTCGACCAATACGGAATACACCCCAAGCTGAACGTCGTACATTGGGCGTAATTTATCCTGCGTCTCGCTATATTTTGCAGTTTTCCAGTCCACGACTATCCTCGACCCATCCCTACGTACAAGAATATCATCCATCGCACCGTGCATAGTGATATTGGTCTTAGGATCAAGGTAGGTGTTCTTCGACCAGTGCAATACCTTCTCATATCCAACAATATCGCCCATCGAATCTCGCATCCAATCGGGTAGTTTTCCACCGGGGAGATTGGCATTATCAATGATCTTGTGACAGCAAGATTTAGTGTAGGCGTCAATGCTTGAGAAAATTCCAGGGAAGCTAGACCACGGCAATTTGAATCCCATCTTGAGGCGTATCCAATAACATCTTGGGCAGAAGTCGGACAATGCGGTATATCCGAGGTTCTTTGCACTAATTTTTATCGGGTCCATAATAATCCCCCTCCCTACATTTTCAAAGGCATAATCACCGCCGTCTGCATTGGGGCCGTGATAATAAGTGGCTTCTGTCCACTTCGCCATTCCATCTTGATAGATTGGTAGGGGATATAGCACCGTTGGAGTAAGTTGATTGCGTATGTCTCAAATTGTAAGGCATTATAGATGAAGAGATTGATAGCGTCATTGTATCCCGTGGAGAATTCCTTCACCCTCTCCGGTGGGTTGGTAAAAAACGTCAACACCTGCATGTAATTCGGATATTCAATATCCACCTTCTCCAATACGATCAATTTCCACGTGGCAATCAGAACATCATAGCAACCGGCGGGATATTCCGTCTCGGTATTGGCCATCAATAGGATATGTCCATTAGTTGCGATAATCTTGTTGGGTTCAATCTTGATACAGGAAATATTCGTCCTGAATGGATCATTCGATCTCCCCTTAATTGCCCATGTGATTCGATCAAATTCCGCATCCGGTAGGGATTTCTTCTTGGGTGATGTTCGGATGATCTTCCGCTTTATTACGATGATTTCTCCCATTAGTCTTTATCCACCTTTCCCATCGCATTTAGCTTGTCTTCAATTCTTTCGCACAACAATCCTGCCTGAGCGATTAGGTTATCCAGATGGCTCTTTCGTTTAGCAATCGGCAAGTCATAAATAGTGGATAAAAGTTTATAACATTCCGGCCCCCACTTTTCCCAATCGAATTTACTTTTCTTATTCTTATCCAAATCCCCTTGAGTCGCCTTCTTCTTACCAGCCTTAGTGGATTTATCAACCGCCTGTTCCAACATCGACTGGGCCTTGTCTGCACCCTTGGACTTGACCAATTTAGTAGCCAATGTCGCTGATACCTTGCCATCCTTGACCATATTAAGGATGGTATCCGGTGCGTCATGGAGGGTGATAAGATTGTTGACGTGAGAAAGCGACCATCCAGTTTTCTTGGCGATTTCAGCAGGATTCCACATGAACGATTTGAGCTTGACTACCGCCTTGGCCTTTTCAAGCGAGGTAAGCGGTAGCCCGTCATTGGAGGTAAGAATAGCAAGAGTCAAGTCCTCCGGCTTCTTGTTGACTACGGTAAGGCATAATATCCCCTTAATCGGTGCGCCTTCTTTCATTGCCAAGATATGCGCACGCCGCCTACACCATCCCGCAGATACACACACACTATCACCGTCTTGATAAATATTGATAGGAGGGAAGTTTTCGTTGCCCGATTCCTTGATGCAATCCGCCATTTCACGGATATGGGCGATGGTTTCGGGACTATCCATATCTCGGTAATTGTCAGATGGTTTTTCGATTATAAGGTTGGGGTCGAATATGAGGGTGGACGCGCCTCTGGAAATCGCCAAATCACGTACTGCCATAATGGAACTCCTTTCTATGGTTGGTTGATTATTGTTCTACTCCTTAACCGCCTTCTTGATCTCTGCCTCAATGTCTTTGATCTTCTCATTCATTTCCTTGGCATATTCCTTCTTTTCCTTCTTCAAGTCTAGCAACTGTCGCGTCAACGTGAGCAGAGTTTCATTTTCCATTCCAAATCTCCTTTCTTTTTTCATAGTATATTATGTTATAAAAATTATCTGTCAAGTGTTTTTTATGCCTCTAAAAATAATTATTAAGCAATGGACAGGGATAGATTTGTTTAATCACTACAATTCATTTCCACCACTTGCCCATTGCTCAATAATTATTTACGACTAAAAGGATTCGTCTTCTTCAACCGGCTTATTCTTTGCCGCCTCTTTCTTCCCTTCATTGCCCTTCTTACTACCAGGGAACAATTCCGCTTCCAGCTTTTCGATGCTATCAGACGTCTTCCCAAAGCCGATGATATTCACCGCAGTCTGTTCCTGGCCCTTAGCATCCTTATACTGATTCTGCTTTGTCTTGATGCGGATCAACGTGCCCTGAAGATTCGTCTTCACCTTCTCTATGACCTTATTTTCAAAAATGGAAATATCTCCCGGAAAATTCTTGGCAAACTTAGCGAAAATCCCAGCCGCGCCGAGAAAATCCGTTACCATCTGTTCGCCCTTCTTGTTTTCGGCGGCGATAACATCAACGCCCACTCCGTTGCTATTGTCTTCATCATCCTCGACTACCAGGGGGAACTTCCACAGTTTATCACCCTGCTTGTTGGTCGCTTCGATCTCGCCGCCGTCTTTGTCCTTCTTCCTCAAAAGATCAATTCCTTCGTTAAACTTGACAATATGCCATCCATCCTCTACTCTCTGGAACCCGCTTTCGATTACACCTCGCTCGTGTGCTTCACAACGCATAATTTATTCTCCTTTGTCTATTGGTTAGTTTAGTTAATAACAACAACTTTTCCCTTAGTCCGCTCTTCGCAATTGGTTATGGAGTTGCTTGGTACTATACATCTGCCCTCGAATATCTTTGAGAATCCTGACGAAATCATGGACACCTACCATCTCGTTTATGTTAAACTTCCTGATTTCGGCATTTAGGTCAATCCCTTCTTTCTCTTGAACATCCCAGGATACTCGTGAACCGTCACCTCCTGTACTCTCCTTGGATATGTAGGGTATTGCTACAAACCCTTTTAGCACAAGGAAAGCAACCATGTTCGCATCGTCAATTGGTATAGATTTTACTTCTGGCACATTTTAGCTACCTCCTTTCGTGAGATTCGTGGGGATTGGATACCTCCTTTCTTTACGTTGATGGTTCAAATAAATTATCAACTTCTTCCTTCTCCTCCTTTTATTTATTGCCGCTACTCTCCCGGCTGGTCACGCACTCATTGATTGCGCTATTGCTTGAGTCCAGTGCTATATTCCAAAGAATGCTGCCTCGCCCTCACGCTGGTCAGTGTACGTTTAGACCGCTGCTTATTTATTATTTTTAAGATCATATGCTTTCTTGCGCTCGATCAATATTCGTTCTCTGTTCCGTAAATACCATTCTCTTTGCTGAATTTTAATTTTATCAACATTTTTTTCTCTATATGATTTTTTATATTGACGGGTTTCTTCTTCATGCCTTGCTATATATCCCCGTCCATAGGCATAGAAAATTTTCTTATATTCGGGAGTAGAGTTTCTTTTTATTCTTGCATATGCAATCGGATCGTCTGACCAAGAAACACCGTACTTGTAATCTTTCGGATGATGATGTTTCATATGATCGCTCATTAGTTTCAACTCAAGATTTTCTATTCTATCGTCATCTGTTATTTCATTAATATGATGCACATGGATTCTCTTAGGAATAAAAGAGGTATGAAGAAAATTCATCATTATCCATCGTGCCTTCGTTGTACATGTCCCATCTTCGAGAATAACAAACCATCGGTCATTCCCAGACGAATCTTTACTTTTGTATTGACGTTTTTTTATATTGAACATAAACAATAATCCAATTAAATTAAATAGTTAACAAAAGAGACCGTTGGCCTCCTCGAATATCCGCTTGATATGCAAACGCCTTCTCACAATACCCTTCGGTGGATAGGGTCCGGTCCACCCTGCAAGGTAAGAATCTGATCTATCAAATGACGCAAGCGGAGCATGATACTTCCATAAGGTTTGCATATCAGCATCCCACGGCGGGGGAGGAATCTCGTTTCCATCATTGTCAATATGATCTGGACTCTCCAACATTGCGATGAAGTCGAAATACCCAGGCATGATGTTGCCAAACTTCTGCCCCGCCAATGCCGGTCCATAACCGACTGTACGGTTGTATTTGGGCCTTTCTTCGGCACGGGCAGTACAAACAACATCGTATCCAGCCATTGTCAATCCTTGAAGTCCATTCATTAACCTCAGCATGTTGTCGGCAATGGCACCAAAACTTTCACGGCTCAGTTTCACGGACATGGTAAGTTCTTTGATGATTGCTTCACGTTCAGCATCGGTTTTTGAAGCATAATCCTGTTCAAGAATTTCATATGACAACTGTGCAGCCATTAGGTGAGTCAGAGAATCAAGTACAACCGTTTTTGCTCCCTCGAAACGCTTGAGGTCGAATATGGTATCAATGCAATCAGAAAACGATTCATAAACCCCGATCTTGAGTTTCAAATCAGGACGATTGATAGCTTTGAAAGTAGTTTTAACCTTACGTTTTTCGGCAGTTAGGTAAACAACGGGGTCATCGCAAGTTTGTAGTATTGTACAGGTTTTCCCTACTTTTGGAGGACCGTACACCAAGAGAAAGTTTCCTTGCGATTCTTCGATTGAACGATAATTAAGTAGTTGCATTGTTCCTCCTTTTATTTTTCTCTAATTTGATACATCGTGTCCGAAATATTACCCGTGCGACAAATATTTTGATAATCACACTGGATACCTGGATATAGATTACTGCACGCCTTGAAGTTTCGATAAAACCCATTCCTCCATCTGGCTGCGAGAATTTCAATAGTAACTTGCTTGAATCGTTCAACTGCTGCGTCTAACTGGAATTCTCCTCTATAAAATTTCCGACCATATCTACGTTTCTCTTTATTATAATCAATGAAATATTTGGATGGTCTGGACAATATATCGTCATAGGTACGCTTGAACATTTCTTCCGGCGTCTCTTCTTTTTTCTTGTATTCACGTTGCTGAGGGAATCTTACTACCTCAAGAATGCAGTATTCTAGTTCCGGGTTAGCAAGAAAGTAGGTTGAGCATTGGCTATCAACATAGAACGGGTCCAAATAAAACTCCGGCCTACCCGATAATTTATCCTCAGTGAAGTAATTGCTATATTTTCTATCATAGAACCCATTCACCTTGAGAGGAAATGTCCAACTATCCTTGCTTTCTTCTTGATTTTTCCGCTCGTCCCACAAATTTATGGCCTCTTTGCCAATGTTAATTGACGGTATAAAACTTGAAGATGTTAGGGTAATGTTATAATCAAGATTCACTGCCTCCTGTAATTCATATCCGGGATCAACCTCAATTTCCAATTCCTTGTATGCCTTGTAAAGTGCCCGAACCTTTGCTACCACCATAGGATCGATTTCGTAATGGTTAATCACATCCCATGCGTTTTTATACACTACTCCGTGGTCGTGGATTTCCTTGACTCCTAGATGAAACTGTTTCTGGCAA
>Ga0172381_10001889_pt1 | contig 23933 bp, 22 predicted proteins | sample Leawel6488metaG_FD_119754 | JGI IMG/M metagenome (GOLD analysis project Ga0172381, IMG submission 119754) | Leachate microbial communities from a municipal landfill in Southern Ontario, Canada - Leachate well 64-88 metaG | ecosystem: Engineered > Solid waste > Landfill > Unclassified | place...
ATGGATATCTGGTCCTATGCGGTCTATTTCCTTGCCGCTGTCCGTATTATGTTATGCCTGCTGCCGCAAAACAAATGGACGGATAGATATCCTCCGGTCATATTTGGGATCATCCGTAATATCCCATTTTTTCTGCTTGGTTTCGCTGTATCCATTCTTTTCTTTCTCCAAAGAAGCTTGGAATCGGGATTTAGTTTTATGTGGCTTGCCATTGTACTTAGTTTTACCATCTATTTCCCTGTTGTGATATGGTCAAACAAAGATCTAAGGATCGGCATGCTGATGCTGCCTAAAACATGCGCATATATTTGGATGCTGGTAATGTGCACATTTCTTTGATATTTAATAATATACTACGAAAGGAGTTACACCATGAACGAATTCAAAAAACTTACGAACGAAGCCGGTGCTCCGGTAGCAGACAACGAAAACTCTATAACTGCAGGTCCAAGGGGCCCTGTAGTCATGCAGGATGTATGGCTGATGGAAAAGATGGCGCACTTCAATCGGGAGGTCATCCCCGAACGGCGTATGCACGCAAAAGGATGGGGTGCTTACGGTAAACTTACGGTGACACATGACATATCCGGATATACAAAAGCAAAAGTACTTCAACCCGGTACAGAAACCGATTTATTCATACGCTTCTCCACTGTTGCAGGTGAGCGCGGCGCAGCAGACTGCGAGCGTGATATACGTGGTGTAGCCATCAAGTTTTACACCGATGAAGGTAACTGGGATCTGGTAGGTAACAATACACCGACATTCTTTATCCGCGATGTACATAATTTCTCCGATCTGAACCGCGCCGTTAAGCGCGATCCTCATACCGGTCGCAGATCCGCACAGAATAACTGGGATTTCTGGACACTGCTTCCTGAATGCTTCCATCAGATAACTATTGTAATGAGTGACCGAGGTATCCCTGCTTCCTTTAGAAATATGCATCTCTTTGGTGAACACACCTTCTCACTTTACAACAAAAAAAATGAGCGTGTATGGTGTAAGTTCCACTTCAAGACACAGCAAGGCATAAAGAATCTCTCTAATGAGGAAGCCGCCAAAATCAACGGATATGACCGCGAATATATGGGAAAGGATCTGTATGAAGCTATTGAACGCAAAGACTTCCCAAAATGGACGATGTATGTTCAGATCATGAACGAAGAACAAGCAAAAAAGCATTATGAGAATCCTTTCGACATAACCAAGATCTGGCGTCATGCTGAATATCCTCTCATTGAGGTCGGCGTGCTCGAACTCAACCGTAACCCTGAAAACTTCTTTGCAGAAGTAGAGCAGTCTGCCTTTACCCCTGCCCATGTGGTACCAGGTATCGGCTTCAGTCCCGACCGTTTCCTGCAGGGAAGGCTGTTCTCATATGGCGATGCACAGCGTTATCGTCTTGGCGTCAACCACAACCTTATTCCTGTAAACCGCGCAAAAGTTGATGTCAATGAATACCATCGTGACGGAGCTATGCGTGTGGATGGAAACTACGGGGCGACACCAGCGTATACTCCAAACAGCTATGGTGACTGGACCGCCCAACCCGAAGTGATGGAACCTCCGCTGGATCTGGATGGTGCGATGTACCGCTATGATCCTAAGGATGACCCTACTGACGACTGTTTCCATGCAGGCGGTGATCTGTGGCGTGTTCTGACAGAAGACAAGAAGCAGCTTCTTATCGAAAATACAGCGACAGACATAGCTTCAGTGACGGAAAATATAAAGTACCGTCATGCTGTGCACTGTTATCTGGCGGACTCTGAATATGGTGAACGTTTTACAAAAGCTGCCAGTCTGGACATGGATAAAGTAAAGGAACTTTCGAAACTGAATAATGCAGGCCTTACACAGGCAACAATATAAATAGCTGCAGATCAGGACATGTGTTTTACCTATTATCGAATGCCGTTGAAGGAACTGATCGCATGGGGCGGTCCGATCGTTATGAACACTAAAGAGGAACTGAATTTAGCATTTAAAGAATTGGATAATGATACGTTTATAAAAAGGAGATGAGATAAATGACAGATAAACTGATCAGGATCGTAGGATTCACAGGCAGCCTGAGGAAGAATTCATATAATAAAGCAGCTTTAGGAGCTGCGCAGATGCTTTTACCGGAAAATGCTGTATTGGATATCATAGACCTTTCTGAAATACCTTTTTTTAATGAAGATATTGAAGCAAAGGGGTTACCGGATCCGGTTACTGAATTCATAAATAAACTATCCAAAGCGGATGCCATATTGATTTCGACACCGGAATATAATTTTTCGATACCTCCTGTTCTGAAGAATGCGCTGGACTGGGCTTCAAGAGGAGATATAACTCCTTTATACGGGAAACCGCTTGCTATTATGAGCGCTTCCCCAAGTATGTTTGGCGGAGCCAGAGTCCAGTATCACTTAAGACAGGTATGCGTTGCGTTGAACATGATCACATTGAATAAACCTGAAGTCTTCATTGCCAATGCAGAAAAGAAGTTTGATGAAGCTGGTAATTTAACAGACGAAAGAGCAAAGAAAGCTATAGAAGGGTTATTAAAAGCACTGGTTCAAAAAGCCGGAAATATTTAGATAAAACATCCACTGTGAAATTGATGCAAATCAGATGCATATATTTCCTGAAACCGTTTTTTATAGCTTCTGCGGTAATATGATAAGTTAGCAGATATAGTGTCAGGATCATATTTCCCTTTTAGCATTATAGATAACTTCAAGTTTAAGTGTTGAATAAGAGGGTGAAAAAAATTCATAAGTGTTTACTTTTTCTTATATTTTGATATAATATAAACAGGAGGAGGTTAAAAACATGTTCAGTAAGAATTTAAAATATTATCGTTTGATGAGTGCAATGACTATGAAAGAATTGGCGGAGAGAATAAATGTCTCTCCTATGGCTGTCTCAAATTACGAAAACGGGAAACGGAAACCTGACATGAAATTACTTGAACAAATGGCGGATGTCCTTAATGTCCGCGTGTCAGATTTTCTGGCTGTCCGTAATGATAAACTGGTGTTTTACCATGGAGAGTTCAGAATGAATTCCACGCTATCTCTTTCTCAACAGGAATATGTGAAAGAGTCCGTAGAGGAATACTTTAACCGATTTATGAGCATTGTTGAAATATCAGGCGGTGCTGTTTTACCCGATGCCCCGCTTGCTGGTGTATTGCACCTCACGCGTAATAGTGAAAGCGATGCCGGATCTTTAAGGAAACATCTAAATCTGGCTGCTGACGGACCAATAGATGATCTAATTGGGATCCTTGAAAATAAAGGCATACTGGTATATGTTTGCGACATCAAAAACGATAAGTTCTTTGGAATAAATGGTTATGTCAATGAGCGCCCATATATTGTTGTAAACAAAAATATGAGTCCTGAAAGGACCCGATCCACTATTGCGCATGAGCTTTCGCATTTGATGTTCAAATGGCCAGACGACATGAAAAACAGTGAGCTCGAAGATATGGCAACCGCGATAAGCGGTGCTTTTCTCTTCCCTTTGACTGATGCGAAGAGAGAGCTTGGGATCAGAAGGAACTCTATTGCAAAAGATATGTATTTAGTGGCACAGGAATACGGGGTTTCTATGTTTATGCTTGTTAAACGTGCGCAATTATTGGGTATCATCTCCAAAAGTTCCGCTCAAATGTTCTATGTTAAGGCTGCAAAGGATGGGTGGAGAAAAAATGAGCCACCCAGGATTGACAAGGAAGATCCGACTTTATTTAAACAACTGGTGTATCGTGCAATTAATGAAAATGAAATAAGCATACAAAAAGGAGCTGAATTGCTCAGGATCCCCTATAATGAAATTGTTACTAACTGCTGCTTTAACGAGGTCAACTGATGAAGTATATAAGCAGCGATACAAATGTGTGGATCGATTTCTCTACTATCGATCGCATAAGCTTACCATTTCTTCTGCCATATACTTATTTCATGAACAAGGATGCTATTAATGACGAATTACTATCACCGGCCGGCCTTCGTGAGAAATTGATACAATGCGGCCTTGTAAGTGTAGACCTCACAATCGAAGAATTCGACCTCGCAGGTGTATTTGGTTCACGTTATCATAAACTTTCTACTTATGATCGAATTGCATTGGCAATTGCAAAAGAAAGGAATATCATTTTGTTAACAGGTGATGGAGCATTACGGGCGGCAGCAAAGTGTGAAAATGTCAACTTTTTTGGTACGATTGGAGTTCTTGATCAGTTACTGAATGATAATCACATAGATGACCATGAATATGTATCATGTCTACAAAAAAATGCTTGAACACAACGGAATAGAAATCAGGTTACCAAAGAATGAAATCAATACAAGACTTCAACGATTTAAGTAAATAATGAAATGGATAAGCAAAATCGGGAGGTGACTTTCCTATGCTAGAAATATTGATCGCTCCATGCGGGATGAACTGTAGTTTATGCATTTCTTATCAGTTTCAGGAAAAAGACCTGAACAAAAAGGGATTTCATAAGACATACTGCAAAGGATGTATACCACGAGGTGAAAACTGTATGCATATGGGTCACAAATGCGAGCTGCTTGCCAAAGGAAGTGTACGATTCTGCTTTGAGTGCGGAAATTTCCCATGCAAAGCGTTGATATCATTGGATAAGCGTTATAGCACAAAATACCATATGAGTATGATAGAAAATCTTGAATATATCAAAAAACATGGCATGGATAAATTCTTGGGTAAAGAAGAGGAAAAGTGGTCTTGCAAAGAGTGTAGCGAAGTAAAATGCTGTCATAATGGGTTGTGCATGAACTGTGATCTTAATACATTAAGGGATAATAAAAAATATCACTGGAACGAGGAGTAACCATATGGAATCGTTGAATGATCATATCCGGGAATATACAAACCAACTGAAAAAAGGGCAAATACAGAAAGCATATAAAGGGATCATAGCGTTTATGTCCGGTCTTTGTACATATTTGGGAAAAAACCACCCTGACTATTCTTTAAGTGCCATGTATTCTGGTTATATGGATATGACATACTTTGCTTTTACTCCAACTGATCTGAAAAAAAAGAATCTGAAGATCGCAATAGTATATTTGCACGAACAGAATAAATTTGAAGCATGGCTCGGTGGAAGCAACAGAAAAGTACAGGCTCTGTATATCGATCGTCTGAGCTTAAAAGACACGGGGAAATACATAGTATCCCATGTTTCTCCCGGAGTAGATTCAATAATTGAATCTACTTTGGTCGAGTTACCTGATTTTGACGATTCTGACAAACTGAGAAAATTGATTGAAATGGCAATCATTGAGTTCATAAATGACATGATTACCTTATTATTCTAGTTTGTATATATCGACCTTAGATATATGAGCAGAATGTGATGCAATGCTCAGTACTTTTATAGTAAGATACTATAAGCATTATCATGTTTGTATAAATTAAAGGGAGATCAGACGTAAAAAATGATCAAAGATATGAAACAAATCATTGCATATATCAGAGAGTTTGCAACGGATCCTTTTCAAAGATCCATACTGCAAAAAGAAATATGCAGAAAACCGACATCAGATCCCGAAGTAAATGCATCAAAGTGGTATCGCCAGCTTGCTGATGAACAAATGCAGAATGGTTCATGGGGTAGATTTCACACACAGGACACAAAAAACAAAACAAAACGTAAATTTATCACCACCGAACAGGCTCTTCGACGTATTAAGGATCTGAGCCTTGAAAAAGACGATGTTTTAGTATCAAGATCCATAGCATTGATGGAAAGGTATCTGCGTGGTGATGAAGCCTGGACAGACAATATGGAAAAGCATTATGGTTTTGAAACGGCTTTTAAAACGATCATCGCAGCAAATCTATCTCTTTTTGACTCCCATAACTGCCTTATAGATCACAAACGTGAGATAGCGGCGAAAAACATGACAAAAGCATGTCAAACAGGTTGTTTTGATGAAGAGACCTGGGAGCAGGAAAATCTGAATGATAATGAGATCCTCCTGAGGGCATATATGGTCCATATATTATGGTTATTACAATATGAAAACTGTATCAGTGATACTGTTCAAAGGCAGTACCTTTATTATATCTGGCATAGGGAGAAAGGCATTTACTATATTTCCAACTCCCCTGTTACCGAAGTCCGGCCTCTTGAATCAAAGGAATTCACCATGTGGCTTTCATCTCTTGAAGCTTTATGCGGGTTTTCTTTGTTTCCTGAATTCATGTGTGGCCGTACAGTAACTCATTTATATAATGAGATCAACAGATTGATATATGACGATGTTAATTTACCTCCGTCATCCGGCATCATTGGTCATTATTCAGAAAATCGGAGCGGTCAGCATACACGCAGAAACGACATGATACTAAGGATCGCACGGATCCTGGTTAAGTGCTGAACCGGGATTTATATGACATTTATACAATCAGCATGCTCTTATTGAATTGCAGATTGTTTTTCTCGTTTTTCTTACCTATATACATAAGACCATCCGCTTCCTTTATCATACTCTGGAAGTCAGAATCACTCTTCATTTCCACTATGCCGTAACAGCATGTTATCTTGATGCCTTTAATGAAAACATGCTCATTGATGGATCGTTTCATATCCTCCAATATGGCAACTGTTTCTGTTAATGATGAACTTGGAAACAGAAGGGCAAATTCATCTCCGCCCCATCTTGCTATGATATCCGTATTTCTGAGTTTGCTTCGTATAAGCTTCGTAAGATCAACAAGTACAGAATCACCGGTCAGATGACCGTGTTCATCATTTATGAGCTTAAAATCGTCGATATCCACGAAACTCATAGAAAGAGGAAGATTGTTATTATGGCAGAAACTGATCCATCTTGCAGCTTCCTCATCCATCTTATACCTGCTGGCAATATTGGTCAGGTAGTCTATCGACCCGATGCTTTCCAGCTTTCTTTTAGCTACGAATTCCTGGAACTGATGCTGCTCCGACATCCACCCGATATTAGCGCACAGCACTATGTCGACAGCTATATATACCGCTGCTGCAGAAAATTCCATTATATCGACAGCATCCAGATACAAACATGAAAAGACGAGAAAGCCGCCAGCACCCAGTACTGTTACTGCAAGCATGTATTTAAATTCATTCGGAACAAGAAAAATCGTTATTATCAATATAAGCATCCCCATAGTCTGTATGAGAAAATCCGGATCACTGTACAAAGTCAGGACATATATGAAACTGAACATAGCAATTATTTCAAACGCAGAGATCAATAAAGACATTGTCTTAAATGTTTTTATCCTTTTTAAATTCAGGAATGCTGCCATGAGCAGAGAAGATAACACAACTCTTAATATAATCAATGAGATGCGGTCATTGATATTATCCAGCATAATGATGTCAGGTATCAGCAGTATAAGATTGAATACTCCTACGATAGCAAAGATGACTTTCAGGCGTTTCATGGAAATACCCAGTTTATAATCCACATAGATAGATCTCATTTCAGACGACCGGTCATCAGTTTTTACCGCTTTTACCCTATTCAAATTATGGATTCTCCTATAATAAACAATTTGACAGCATATATCTTCACTACTTCATACCATTGGAATATTCCTAAATATCTTATGGTGAAGCATTATGTTTGTCAATAGAAAGCATGTGGTTCTTCATGTCGCTATGTTCTTCTGTATATACCTGACCCCTGGCAGGAGCATCCGGTACAAATATATAGCAACTCATCTTTACTATCAAGTGAACTGTAACAAAAAATCACGGATTTATGCGCATCATTTCCATATCAGCCATATAAGTATATATGCTGAAGTAACTGCCGCCAATGTGAATGGCACGCTGATCTTCATGAAATCCTTTGTTGACGGTTCATATCCATTCTTCCTTAAGATCCCTATTCCCGTAATATTCGCAGACGCGCCTATAGGAGTCAGATTGCCTCCGAGCGTTGCACCGGCCAATAAACCGAAATACAGGATCGTCGGATCTATCTTCATCATTACCGCTATTCCCGTCACGACCGGAAGCATAGTAGCCACATACGGGATGTTATCGACAAAAGCTGATATAAGGACAGAACCCCACACTATCAAAGTGTAGATTATGAACAGGTTGCTTCCTGAAAGCCTGACAAACAGGTCTGCAAGACTGTCGATTACACCTGCTTCCTTTATCCCTTCTATAACCATGAAGAGGCTTCCTAAAAGAAGGAGCGTGAACCAGTCGATCTCACTGAAAGTTTTTTTGATCTCCATTTTCAGACCGTGTGACTTCAGCCCCTCATATACTATCCCTATAAGCATCATCGTTATGCATATGACACCGTTAGTGATGGAAGGTTTAACGGTAATAAAAGAAGCGCCGATCAGAAGGATGACCGTGCCGAGTAATAATATGGTGGGAACATAATCCGTTACTTTAGTATTAAGTACATCCGACACCTTATCTTTTTTATCCCTGAACTTCCATAACAGGATCAGTGCAGACAACACTGCCCCTATTTCGGTTATCCAGAACATGCTTGGTTTACCCTGGTAGAAGAAGAAGTCAATGAAATCCATTCCCGCCTCCCCCGCCATCATGATCGCTGTGGTATCACCGACTAAAGTCGCAGCTCCCTGAAGATTAGAAGAAACCGCGACCGCTATTATGATCGGTACCGGAGAAATGTTCAGTCTTTTCGCAACAGTCAGCGCGACAGGAGCTACCATCAGTACGGTAGCCACATTGTCGATAAAAGCAGAAATGATGCCTGCAAATAGTGCAAGCGCAACGATGACCCACTTAACATTGGGCATCTTTTCCAGAATTATATCAGTAAGTTTTTCAGGCATTTTAGATTGAATGAATAGATATACGGTTCCCATCGTTCCTGCTATCATCATCAGAACATTCCAGTCTATCGCCAGAATGGCTTTGACCGGTGAAATGATACCAAGCGCTACGAATAATATCGCTGAAGCCAAAGCCACATATGCTCGGTATTTGGGTAACGCCAGCATCAGAACATACGTAACTGCAAATATCACTATTGCTAAAATCATATTGCCCTCCTAAAAAAAATGAGGGTCCCACTATAAGTGAGATCCTCCACCCAAAGAATCTGAAAATTTCTTGCAGATCAACATCCGCAACCGTGTCTTAATACTACCACACTATCACTATCAGGTCAATTTTTTACTACAAAAAATGCCGATTGCGCAGTGCTTATTCGGTAAGCATGCCTTAAACAGGCTCATGTTTCTATAATTCCAAATGATATCTGACGGATATTCCACAAAGACATAATATATCTGCTTAAATTTAAATCTATAATAATCAAAGAAACAACCATATCTCCGACATTCGATATATTTCTTGCTCTTTTTACTTAAATCTTTTTTATAAACTTTTGGCGTGCATTACACACCTCATGAACAGCTTTTTGCAGGATCATTTCGTTGCGCTGTTTCAACATGAATTTGTAAAAGTCTTTTTCTGTATCTGTAATCAGCGGTGTCGCGTCAACAGCAGCGTTAATGGCAGCTTCATTGACATTTGATGCTATTTCAAGAAGCGATTCCGTACAATCTATATTTCTACCAGAACAAAGGAATTCATAATAGCCAAGCTTCTTATCATTTTGAATAATAGCGGACTTGGGGATCACATAAAGCCGGTATTCAAGTTCAGTTTTATCGGCCATCACCTTTTGCATAAGCGCAGGATCCATTTCAGAAAAGAGGCAGGAACCGCAATCATAAATTGGGGATATCTTTACTGCCCGTTCCCGTTCATTAATGAGAAAACCCCAGTTGCCGTTGTGCCTGTCAAAGTTACCAAGAAGACTGTCTATCACAAACATGTCCCAAAAAAACTTCTTAAGCGATATCGGGGATACAAGCCTCTGCTCGTCGATCGTTTGTATGATCTCGGACAGATCAGTACCATATCCACCGCGAACACTGTCTATTATAGTATTCTTCAAAGATGCGAAGTCCTGTAACCTGTAACCATCCGTCTCGAGATCCTTACAAGCTACTACCGTCATTTGTTTCCCTTTATGCGTATAAGTACCAAGCAGTGTATCCTGTACAGGGATGCCAAATAGCTGATATATATGGCAACCTATATACTCAGAAACGGTACTGTTGGAATAGCTGATCTCTCTATTGATCTTTGTCTCTGATGGAAACTTGAGCATATACTGTTCTTCATGGTATATGATACTCAGTTTAGAACCATTTGCACCGCCATAAACCTTGTAAGCATTTTGTTCGCAATCGGTAAAATTGATTGGCATCTTTATCTCCCTTCAGTCAGTGCAGGTACTTTCTACGCAGGTAACCCGCTTGTGAATCATCAATTGCTCCATTATAATAAGCAACATTAATAGAACTCTGTACCTCGTTATACAGTCCATCGAGCCGCATAACAAGGTTCCGTTTACGGCCATCCATTAGATTTGCAATATCCTCTTGCAGATACGCTGGTAGATGTCTCTCTAGGTATATGCTATCTGATGCTGTCGCTGATATATCGCTACCACTTGGGTAGAATGTCAATGCAAGTTGCATATCCATTGCTTGCGCTAACCTTTGCAACAATGCAAATGTCGGATTGCCGCGCCCTTTTTCCAGTTTACTGATATCAGCCTGGTCAATACCCGTTTTTACAGCAAGTTCCTTTTGCGTCAAACCACAAGCCTTACGTGCCGTAACAAGCGACTGCATTACTGTGTCCATAGGGTCCTATTCCTTTCGTCGAAGATTTTCTAACTCATAGTATATGGGTTTAATCCCATATTGTCAATGTGATTATTTGAAAATATGATTAATAATCCTTACTGTAATGCAAGGCATGAAAAAAGTAAAATAGATGCCATACACACCATTTTCGAATATAATAATGGATAAAGGAGAACTATTATGGATCTGTATAAATTGTTACATGAAAGATACTCTACGCGTTCTTTTAAGGACAAGGAAGTACCAAAGGAGGTTATAGAAAAGCTTTTAGAAGTCGCAAGAGTCGCACCTACCGCTCATAACAACCAGGCTTTCCATATCTATGTGCTCCAGGGAAAAGGTACCGATGGTATTATCTCTAAAATCTCAGCCTGTAATTATCATGCCCCGCTGAACCTGCTTATCACATTAAAAAGAAAAGACAGCTGGGTCCGTCAGGACGGATATATGGCAGCTGATATCGATATCGGTATCGTCGGAACACATATGATGCTCATGGCGGAAGATCTTGGATTGGGCTGCTGCTGGATAGGCGTCATCAATTGCGATGCTGCAAATGAACAGCTTGACCTGCCTTCGGATGAGGAATTAGTTACAATACTTGAGATAGGCTATAAGGCAGAAGGTTCAAGACCCGGTCCGTGGCATGTAAAGAGGAAAACTATAGATCAGATCTCGACAGTCGTAGAAACTAAGTAATAGGCATATCATGCAAAGTAAAACCTGGACGGAAGAAACAAAGAAAGAGCGCCTTAACGAGTTAAGAAAATGGCTCGACTCAGTAAAAAACGAGCCTACCGAAGGTATGGCGGATTTCTTCGCTCATAGGATCGGTACATACGAAAATGTGCACCTTTCGCATTGGGGTGAAATATATGCCGGTATCGCGGACTTTCTCCCTGAAAATATCATCACATTATTGGATATCGGCTGCGGGACCGGACTCGAACTGGACGCTGTCTTAAAAGATACCCGGATCTGTCTGTAACAGGGATCGATCTGTCGGAAGCGATGCTGAACAGATTAAAAGAAAAGCATACGTATAGAAATCTGAAGATAATACAGGCTGATTATTTCGAATACCCTTTCGAAAAAGAGAAATTCGATGCCGCTCTGTCTTTCGAGACCCTGCATCATTTCAAATTCAAAAAGAAACAGGAAATATACAGGAAGCTTAAGGAATCACTGTATGATGGCGGATCATATATCGAATGCGACTATATTGCCTGTTGTATAGAAGAAGAGGAAATGTGCCTGAGAGAATATGAGGACAGAAGAAAGATAAACAATGTTCCCGATGACATATTCGTACATATAGACATCCCATTGACGATGGAACATCAGATCGGACTGATGCAAAACGCCGGCTTCAGAAAAGTGCAGGCAGTATATCAGAATGAGAGCACGGTGATATTCAAAGCGGATAAATGAAGATAATAAATATATGGACAAAGAAAGAAAATTGATATAACTTATACCCATAAAAGGTATGTAAGAGGATCAGCCCATGAGATTTGAAAGGATCAGATCCGGTATAGGAAAATTAGACGAGCTTCTGGATAATATCCGGCTGGGTGACAATGTCGTGATGCAGGTCACCGGTCTGGATGATTTCCGTTTTCTGTCGGGATCTATGGTCAGACAGGCTGTAGCTGACGGCAGGAATATAAACTACATACGCTTTGCTGAACATGAACCGATATTGGAACCGCAGGACGGCCTGAAAATACACAGGCTGTCTCCGGATCAGGGTTTTGAACCGTTTACTGTGCAGGTCCAAAAGATCATCGAAAAGGAAGGAAATGAAGCGTTTTATATATTTGACTGCCTCTCTGACTTACAGGTTTCCTGGTCAACGGATCTGATGATGGGCAATTTTTTCTGCGTGACCTGCCCTTACCTGTTTGAGCTGGATACAGTAGCATACTTCCCTATCCTTCGCGGCCATCATGATTATGCGACGATCGCCAGGATACAGGAAACGACTCAGATATTTCTGGATATCTATTCAAATAACAGGGAGACATATCTGCATCCTATAAAAGTATGGAACCGTTATTCAGCGGAAATGTATCTTCCATATAAACTAAACAGCGAATGCGGATTCGAGACATTGATCAACAGTACGGATCTTGCTGATTATTACCGTTCCATCCATATGGAACAGACAGATTATGCAGAACAGAATATGGACAGCTATGAAAGATTTTTCAGAAAAGCTAAAGAAGCATATTACGAGGGTACGATAGATGATGAAACACTGACAAAGATAAGCCGCAGCATGATGACTCATGATCCTAAAATGTCAAAAATGATAAGAAACGAATTTTCCCCTGAGGATCTTTTCTTCATAAAAACAAAAATAATAGGGACAGGCACCATAGGCGGGAAGGCCTGCGGAATGCTCCTTGCAAGAAAAATGATAGAGAATTATCTTCCTGCAGACGCTAAATTCAATGAACCTCACGACTCTTTCTATATAGGAACGGATGTATTCTATTCATATATCGTCGATAACGGATTATGGAGCCTTCGCATTGCACAGCGAAAAGAAGAGAACTATTTCAAACTTGCTGAAAAACTGTCCATGTCTATACTGCACGGTCAGTTTTCCCAACAAGTAAGAGACCAGTTCAGAAGGATGCTGGAGTACTTCGGGCAGATCCCTATAATCGTACGTTCAAGCAGTTTTCTGGAAGACGGTTTTGGAAATGCTTTCGCAGGAAAATATGAATCCATTTTCTGTCCTAACGGTTTTGATCCCGAAACCAGGCTCGAGGCATTCCTTAATGCTGTCCGCCGTGTCTATGCAAGTACAATGGATCAGTCAGCTTTAGAATACCGCAGAAAAAGAGGAATGGCTGAAACAGAGGAGCAGATGGCTATATTGGTACAGCGCGTCAGCGGTACGAAATTCGGTGATTATTATATGCCCTGTGCCGCAGGCGTGGGTTTTTCCTACAGCATTTACCGCTGGAGCGATGAGCTCAGTTCAGATGCCGGATTGCTGAGACTGGTCGCAGGGCTTGGCACAAGAGCTGTTAACAGGACCGCTTCGGATTACCCAAGACTCGTGAATCTGGATAAGCCTGAAAGCACGGTTTTAGTGACCGAAGAGGAAAAGCACCGCTTTTCGCAGCGCTTTATGGATGTGATCAATACAAAAACCAATATGCTTGAGGAAGTATCAGTATATGATGCTATCCCTCTGTTTCCCAAATGGTATACGGATCTTGTATGTGAACATGACAGTGCGGCAGAAAATCTATTAGAAGAAAGAGGCCGGTTTCAGCCAGTCATGTTCGTCTCATGTGCCGGGATCGTGCAAAACAGGGAGCTTATGCAGCTGATGAAGGATATTTTATCAATGCTTGCGCAGCATTACAGAACACCTGTAGATATAGAATATACTATGAATTTCGAACCTGAAGGCGCATTCTCAATAAACATACTTCAGTGCAGGCCATTGTGCGTCTGGCAATCCTCTGCAAGACAGAGCATCCCAAAAATCAGAAAAGAGGATATACTCTTCAAAGTACACCGTACTTTCATGGGTAATACTGCTAAAACAGGTATAGATGTGATCGTATTCATTGACTCTGTGAAGTATCATAATATGCCGTATAACAGTAAAAGCACCATAGTCAGCCTTATCGGGAAGATCAATCAGTACTACAGCGGAAGCGGCAGAAAACTGATGCTCATATCACCGGGGCGTATAGGTACTTCGTCTCCTGAACTAGGCATAACAGCTGCCTTTTCCGACATATCGAACTTTAATGTCATATGCGAATATGAAGATGAGAAAATTGGGTTCATACCGGAACTGTCTTACGGAAGCCATATGTTTCAGGATCTTGTGGAATCCGATATGATTTATGTTGCAATCATGGATAAGCGGAATAATAATATATTTAATAGGGATTTTTTGTCTGACAGGGAGTCTGTGTTATATAATATACTGCCTGCCGTGTCAGATCATTCTGATATCGTACGTGTGTATGAAACGGATCCTGACGCACAGTTAAGCGTTTACATGGATCTTATGAACGGGACCGCCATATGCGGAAAAGAAAGCAACAAAAAGGAGATATGCAACATATGAATTCAAGGGAAAAAGTGAAAAAAATATTCTTGCGCCAGAGCGAGGGTGAAACAGCTATGTGGACAGGCCATCCGAATGACAAGACGATCCCCATATATGCCAAAGAATGGGGCATCGAACCGACCCGCGAGGCTATATATACATATCTGAATGATGATTGCCGCTGGTTTCAGGCTAACCGGGGATATAAACATCCTGAAGGTTTATCTGATTTCAATCCGTCATGGGGCATAGAACGGAAGACGCTGAGCGCTAAAGGCTGTTTTGCTGAAGCGGAGACCCTTGCCGATATAGAAAAATATCCGTGGCCGGATGCTAAATACTGTGACTTTACTGAGATTTATGCGGAAATAGATAAGTTCCCTGACAAAATGGTTTTTACAGGTATCTGGAGCCATTTCTTTCATCTGGTGGCTGACTTTTTCGGTATGGAGAACTACTTCATCAAGATGTACGAAAATCCTCTGATAGTTGAAGCTATTACGGAAAGGATAGTTAACTATCTTGTAGAAGCAAATGACATGTTTTTTAAAGGTCTTGGCAACAGAGCTGATGCGATGTTTTTCGGTAATGACTTCGGCACACAGCTTGACCTGTTCCTTTCACCGGAATTATTCCGTAAATTCGTTATGCCTTCATTTAAGAGGCTTATTGCCGTAGGTAAAAAGTATAACAAGATAATAATGCTCCATTCCTGCGGTTCGATATACCGTATCATCCCTGACCTGATCGATGCCGGAGTGAATGTTCTCCATCCCATACAGGCTCAGGCCGCAGGTATGAGTGCTAAGGATCTTTCTAAGTTTAAGAACGACCTTGCATTTTTAGGCGGGATCGATGCACAGACCTTCTTTGTTAATGCCACGCCTTCCCAGATCAAGGATGAAGTGCGAAGGGTAAGATCGATATTAGGTCCGAACATCGTAATCTCTCCGAGCCATGAGGAAATACTGCCGAACATACCTGCTGCAAATATATTAGCTATGGCTGAAGCTGCAAAGGAATAGATATCACAATAACCTATATAAATACCACAATAGACACATTGACAGTATTTGAACAATAATATACCGTTAAATCAACAGATAACTCATAATATATGGAAAAAATGCAGACCGCATGCATATTTCGGTATAGATGAAAGGAAATGGTATATCATGAAAAAACTCTGTATTCTGACAATGTGTTTTATATTTCTGCTTACATGCAGCTGTTCTGAAAAAGCAGGAAACGTCGATATCGAACTGATCACCGAACCCGCTCCCTTCCCGACTGTTTCATGGAGCACAGCTCTTCCTGAACAGTTAGGCATAGATCCGGACATGCTTTCAAAAGCTGACAAAAGGATCCGTCTTGCATATCCAAATATAGAAAGCCTGCTGCTCATAAAAGACGGTTATCTGGTTTATGAAAAATATTACCACGATAACTATGCGGCAAAGGCCAACCAGGTCTATTCCGTGACCAAAAGCGTCACATCGGCTCTTACAGGGATAGCGATCCGGGAGGGACTGATACAAAGCATAGACGATAAGATATCGGAATATATTCCCGAGTATTTCATTGATATCGATGATACGCGGAAAAAGGATATAACGGTAGAAAACGTACTGACAATGACGGGCGGATTGCAAAGCATAGACGACAACTATGCCTCATATTTTAGCAGCCAGGACTGGCTTTATGCAGCCATTTTAAAACCGATGACAGACGAACCGGGCAACAGATTCGAGTATAATACGGGATTGACGCAACTGCTCAGCGGAGTCATCACAAAAACCTCCGCTATGAGCTTAAAAGAATTTGCCGAAGAATATCTTTTTAGCAGGATAGGTATGAATGTTGTTTACTGGGAAAGCGATGCAGCAGGATACAACGGAGGCGGATCAGGATTGTGCTTAACAGCAATCGACATGGCGAAATTCGGTTACCTGTATCTGAACAACGGGATGTGGGACGGTGAACAGGTGATACCTTCAGAATGGATCGAAGCATCCGTCACAAAACAGCTCAGCGCTAATGAAACGCAGGATTACGGATATTTGTTCTGGGTGGAGAACGTTACTGATACGGTATATGGCAGGACATACTCCGTATACCAGGCTTACGGGTCCGGGGGACAGATCATCATGATAGCCCCCGAACTTGATATCGTTATAGTCATCACGTGTGACAGGACTATATCGCCTTCCGTAAAGCCAATGACAAGAGCAATAATAACCGATTACATTCTTCCTTCAGCACATCAGGATTGAAAAATGTAAATGAAAGCTGAAAAAATTCTTTACACTATATATAACGAAAAAAAAGGCCAAAGAGGTGACAGATTTTTAAAAATATTTTTAAAAAATTGAAAAAATCTTTGTATTCCCGTAAATTTAGGTGGAATCGTGCAGTAATATAACAATTATTACCTTATTACATACGCTTACAGCCTTCCTCAAAACAATCAGTTATATCAGCTATAAAATATATGCTATGATTATATGGATAAAGGAGTGATGATCTATGGTTTTTTATCTTGCGCCTATGGAAGGCCTGACCGGATATATTTACAGAAATGCCTTCAATATGTATTTTCACGGTACGGATAAATTTTTCTCCCCTTTCATATGCGCAAACCAAAGCAGGAGTTTTAAAACGAAGGAACTGAAAGATATCCTTCCTGAGCATAATCAGGGCCTGGTCCTGATCCCTCAGTTACTGTCCAATAATGCCGATGATTTTATCTTCATGGTAAACAAACTGAAGCAGATGGGATACGACGAGATAAATTTTAATCTGGGATGCCCATCCATGACTGTGGTATCCAGGGGCAGAGGATCAGGATTCCTTGCAAAAAGGGATGATCTGGATAAATTTCTGGATAGAGCCTATTCGGTATCTACGGTAAAGATCTCGATAAAGACCAGGATCGGAAAGGATAAACCGGAAGAATTCTATGATCTGATAGGAATATTCAATAAATACCCGGTCCATGAGCTCATAATACATCCAAGGATACAGAAGGACATGTACGGTAACAAGCCGGACATGAAGGTCTTCAAAGATGCCTTGTCCTTAAGTATAAATCCTGTCTGTTATAACGGAGATATTTTCACCGTAAAGGATCACCGGAAATTCGCAGCCGACTTCCATTCCGTAGATAAAGTCATGATAGGAAGAGGATCGATCGCAAACCCGGGGCTTATAGAAAATATCAAAGATGACATCCGCCTCGACAAGGATAAACTGAAATGCTTCCATGATAAGATCTATCAGGACTATATAGAAGCGCTTCCCGGTGAAAAACCTGTGCTTTTTCGGATGAAGGAATTATGGTCACATATGATCTGCGTGTTTACGGATAATGTGAAATATGATAAAAGGATAAAGAAATCAGAAAGCTTTTCTGATTATGAGGAGGCCATAACAGGTCTTTTCAATGAACAGGATATACTCACCGGACTGTAATGTGTATTACACAGAAAAACTGCCATAAGCTTTACCGGCAGTTCTTCTAAATATTGTTTTATTGATTTTTTGTATTATCCTATCTGTTATGATGATTATGACATTTTGGATGCGCTTTATCTTTTTTCTGCGTTGTAAAGTAACTTACGACTCCAACGATCTGGCTGATTATATTGACTATTGCGCCAAACGAATCGGTCTTTGATGATTCTGCAGGTTGAAAGAAGGAGCTGACGCTCTCACCGACAGATTTTGCAGCACCGCCTACCGCTTCCACGCCTGAGCGCGCGAGACCTGCGATAGCCTGGGCATCTTTCATGATAGAAGGCACAGATTCATTAATGGAAACTGTCAGAACTGCGACATTATCAGATATGCCATCTACTTTTTTGATCAGATCCGGAAGCTGGCCTAATGTGCTTGTTAATGGAGCATCGATCTGGTCGAGCAGTTTTGATGCACGTTTAGAAGTCCCTATAAGCCGCGCAAATAAAATTATCAGGAAAATACATGCAGCGACACCAGCCATTATCAATAAAATCAACATGAATTGCATAAGATCTATGGTAATTTCCATCACGACCTCCATTTCCGTCTGCAGTTATTTAACCTTAACATTTACTTCTTCCGCCGCTTCTTTAACATTTGCTGCAGTCTGTTTACCTGCTTTTTTAATATCCTTAACAACTTCTTCGTGTTTTTCCTTTACCGCTTCACCGGCGCATTGGATCGTATCCTTGATCTTTTTTACACCTGCTTTGGCTCCTTCGCTGATATATGCCCTGGTTTCCTTACCTGTCTTGGGTGCAAACAGTATGCCTGCTATCACGCCTGCAGCCAATCCTGCGACCAGGCCTATTACAGCGTTATTTCTTGCATGGCGTTTATAGGTACCGTTCAGTACATCCCTTAATTCTCTTAACATATTTGTTCCTCCTTTTTTATATATCCTGTAGAAGCTCCGTAGATACATGTAGGTCACTTGAATTAATTTCTATATAATCTCTATTATTAAATATGTAATTATAATCTTTATGATTATTTATAAATTTGATAGGATAATTATACTACTTAATATTCCAATATGTCAAATAAATATTTTATAGATCATTATCACGAAATGAACCGGTCATTTCCATATCGGAAATCCATATGTAATACCTATATGCATACGCCCTGTAAGGTGATAGAATCCTATATATCCGGAGGTCATCATGGATTTCAGATTTAATGACGGGCGTGACTGGTTCCTTGAAAAAAGGTTCGGTCTTTTCATCCACTGGGGCATATATGCCGTGAACGGTTATCATGAACAGGAGCTGTACCGCAAAAAAATGCGCAGGAACGATTATGTCCCTGTCGCCGATCAGTTCGATCCTGTCAGGTTCGATCCGGATAAATGGCTGGATCTTGCGCAGGAAGCGGGCATGGAATATATCGTATTCACCACAAAGCATATAGACGGTTTCTGTATGTTCGATACGGAATATACAAGTTTCAATATCATGAACACCCCGTACGGCAAAGACATTCTTAAAATGCTTGCAGACACCTGTCACAGACGTAAATTCCCTCTCTGCCTGTATTACTCGCTTGTAGATGAGAATCATAAAAACTATCCCAATCAGGGCAGACCATATGAATTGCCCGCACCGGAACCGGCAGATGAACCTGATGAGGAAAAATATATACAGTTCGTGAAAGATCAGATAACTGAATTATGTTCGAATTACGGGGAGATACACGGATTCTGGTGGGATGGAAACGTAATGGGAAGAAAGGATCCTTCCATAAATGAGATAATAAGGAAGCTCCAGCCCAAAGCGGTCATAAACAACAGAGGGTGTGATGAAGGCGATTTCGGTACACCTGAGCGTGAATACTCCATATATTCCAGCGTGGATACGGAATCTGCATTTAAGACACCTATCGAAGCATGTCAGTCAGTCGGCACCGAAAGCTGGGGTCACAGAAAAGACGAGGACTATTACAGCGTCAGATATCTCATGGAAAGCATCGATAAGATAATGGCCAAAGGAGGGAATTACCTTCTCAATGCTGGTCCTGATAAAGAAGGTCTGATACCTGAACAGACGCGCACCATATTAAAAGATCTCGGAGCATGGATGAGAAAGATAAAAAAGTCCGTATACGGTACCGTATGCGTATCAGATCTAACTTCAAACAGCGATGTGCTGCTTACCAAAACGGGCAACAAGCTGTATGTGCATTTATATAAACTGCCTAAGCAGACATCGGTCTATCTCAAACCGTTAACGGAGTTACCGAAAAAGGCTATTCTCCTGAACAACGGGAAAGCAGTCGAAGTCAGTACAGATATCACTCCAAGTACATATAATAAGGAAAAAGGCATATTAAGACTGGCTCACCTTCCCATTGATAAGTTTTGCAATGAGGTAATGGTGATAGAACTGGTATTTGATCCGGATCAGCCCATAAGGTAGGCATCGACTTCCTTTGCGGCCTCTCTTCCTTCGGTTATCGCCCAGACCACCAAAGACTGGCCCCGGTGCATATCACCTGCGGTGAAAACCTTTTCGTTATTGGTACGGTAAGAGTTTCCGACCGTTGCAACGTTACTTCTCTGATCGGTCTTTACTTTAAAAGCATCCGCTGTATATGTCTGGCATCCAAGAAAACCTGCTGCTATGAGCAGCAGGTCAGCATCTAATACTTCCTCTGAATCAGGGACCTCGCTCATCTGCATGCGTCCTGTCGCTTCATCTTTCTTCCACTGCAGCTTTACTGTTCTGACCTTTTTCAATTCATTTTTTTCATCAGCGATCAGTTCCTTCACCGTTGTTTCATATATCCTGGGATCATTACCGAAAGAGGCGATCGCTTCTTCCTGGCCGTAATCAGTCTTGCATATACGCGGCCATTCCGGCCATGGATTGTTTGAAGCGCGCATCAAAGGAGGTTTTGGCATCATTTCGATCTGGATAACGGATCTGCATCCGTGGCGTATACATGTCCCGACGCAGTCATTTCCCGTGTCTCCCCCTCCTACTATGATCACTTTCCTGTCTTTAGCCGATATGAACGTTCCTTCCCGCATATCGGAATCAAGAAGGCTTTTAGTAGTTGATGTCAGAAAATCCACGGCAAAATGTATGCCTTTTGAATCACGCCCCGGGACAATGAGATCCCTTGGCTTTTTTGCTCCGCAGCAGAGCACGACAGCATCATACTCGCTTAAGATCTCGTCAGCGCTTTTCGTATTGCCGATATCGCAGTTTGTGATGAACCTGATCCCTTCTTCACGCATAATACCGACTTTACGGTCAACGATCCTTTTCTCCAGCTTCATGTTTGGTATGCCGTACATTAAAAGCCCGCCTATGCGGTCTTCCTTTTCGTATACTGTTACGGTATGACCGCGGTGATTCAGCTGATCTGCGACCGTGAGCCCTGAAGGGCCTGATCCTATGACTGCCACTTTTTTGTCTGTACGGGTCTCAGGAACATGGGCATAGATATACCCCTGATAATAACCGTTTTCGATTATTGCCAATTCATTATCTTTCACAGTAACGGGAGGATCATTCAGTCCGCATGTGCATGCTGCTTCACATAAAGCCGGGCATACCCTGCCTGTGAATTCCGGAAAGTTATTTGTTTTTTGCAGACGCGCCAAAGCATTTTTCCAGCTGTTATTATATATTTCATCATTCCACTCAGGTATGAGATTATGTAAAGGACATCCTGTTAAAGCACCTCCAAGCATCATGCCTGACTGGCAGAACGGGACACCGCAGTTCATGCACCGCGCTCCCTGATCCTGCCTCTCTTTTTTATCCAATACCTGATGGAACTCACGGTAATTATTTATACGTGCGTAAGGCGGATCCGCAGGATTGCTTTTTCTGCCATATTCCAAAAAACCTGTAGGTTTACCCATCTGCCGTTCCTCCTCTATGCTTTCCGCATCATATAGAATGCTTCTATTTCCGCCTGCTCAAGAGCCATGCCCTTTTCCTTCATCTGGCTTATTGCTGTTATCATCCGGCTGTATTCGTTAGGTATGATCTTCTTGAATGCTGCAACATAGTTATCAAAGTCATTCAGGATTTTTCTTCCCAGTTCTGAACCGGTGCATTCAGTATGTTCTTCGATCATCGCTTTAAGTTCTGTAATATCATGCTTTTCACATACCGGGCTTATGGTGACCATTTCCTTGTTTACGCGTAAATACAGATCATGGTTTTCATCCATGACATATGCGATGCCCCCGCTCATGCCTGCTGCGAAATTTGAACCGGTCTTGCCAAGAATGACCACTTTGCCCCCTGTCATATACTCACAGCCGTGTTCCCCGACACCCTCGACAACGGCATACGCGCCTGAATTACGGACACAGAAACGCTCACCCGCAATACCGCATATGTATGCATATCCCAAGGTAGCTCCGTATAAAGCAACATTGCCGATAATAATATTATCTTCTGCTCTTAATATGCTGTCTTTTGGCGGATAAACAACAAGCTTCCCTCCTGACAGACCTTTACCGAAGTAATCATTGCTGTCGCCTTCAAGTTTTATGGTCAGACCTTTGGGAATAAACGCTCCGAATGACTGGCCTCCGCTTCCGGTACATTTAACAGTGAACGTATCATCTTCAAGCGTGTTTTTGTACCTTCTTGTTATTTCGGCACCAAAGATGGTACCGACGGTAAGATCAGTATTTGATACATGCAACCCGACAGTTGCTTTTTGTCTGTTTTGCAGCGCGCTTTCAAATTTCCTGATCAGTATCTTTCTGTCCACAGTATTTTCCAGCTTAAAGTCATATATATCATCCGGATCAAAATGCACCGCATTATCATGGTACAAAATACGGCTCAGATCCACTTTCAGACCTCGTTCATCGGAGATTTTTTCACGCATGCGTATAAGATCAGTGTGCCCGACCAGCTCACTTACGGTCCTTACGCCGAGTTTTGCCATTATTTCACGCAGTTCCTCTGCAATGAACTGCATAAAACTGATGATATATTCGGGTTTTCCGCGGAATCTTAAACGAAGATCCGGATTCTGAGTAGCAATACCTGCGGGACACGTATCCAGGTTGCATACGCGCATCATCAGACATCCCATCGTGACCAGAGGCGCGGTCGCGAATCCGAATTCCTCAGCGCCTAAGATCGCTGCAATGGCTACGTCTCTACCGCTCATCAGCTTTCCGTCCGTTTCAAGTATCACGCGTGAGCGCAGGCCGTTTCTTATAAGAGTCTGATGCGCTTCAGATAATCCCAGTTCCCACGGAAGCCCGGCATTATGTATAGAGCTTTGCGGCGCTGCACCTGTTCCTCCGTCATAACCTGATATCAGGACCACCTGTGCGCCTGCTTTTGCCACTCCTGCAGCGATAGTGCCTACACCGGCTTCAGAAACCAGCTTGACTGATATACGCGCATTACAGTTGGCATTTTTAAGATCATATATGAGCTGCGCCAGATCCTCTATTGAATATATATCATGATGCGGAGGAGGAGAGATCAGACATACGCCGGGCGTTGAATAACGTGTCTTGGCTATCCATGGATATACTTTCTCACCGGGCAGATGCCCTCCTTCCCCGGGTTTTGCACCCTGCGCCATTTTGATCTGTATTTCC
>Ga0172381_10001890_pt1 | contig 23931 bp, 23 predicted proteins | sample Leawel6488metaG_FD_119754 | JGI IMG/M metagenome (GOLD analysis project Ga0172381, IMG submission 119754) | Leachate microbial communities from a municipal landfill in Southern Ontario, Canada - Leachate well 64-88 metaG | ecosystem: Engineered > Solid waste > Landfill > Unclassified | place...
AAGGGATGAGCTACGGAGAATGGCAAAAATGTCCGGTATGTGAAGGATCTGGGCGATTAGTAAACTCTGCCCCAGTTTCGTCTACTGTATGGCAAAGTACAGTTCCATGCCATCGATGTGGCGGAACCGGAACCATTGAGCGCCCATGGATCTCAGACGCCGAGCGCGCCAAAGAGGAGGGGGGATGATAGACCCGAGCGTTGAAAAACTAGCCCAGGATATTTCCGACTTATTCATGATCTTCGGCAACGAGACGCCTATCGAGGAAGTGGAAAAGCTCATCGCGGTACGTGACGCTGAAATTATAGCTATTGCGCGAGGCTCCCGATGACCCCGCTTAACGCCCCCTGCCCGCAATGTGGCTACAACGGGAAAGGCTTCTACCAGCCCGCTACTCACCCATGTGTGAAGGGCCTCACCCCGCTAGAGATCGAGCTAGGGGAGGCGCTGGTTCGCATTATAAATGGTCTAGGAATAACAACGAATAATCCAGAGCATTTTATTGATCAGGCCCTCGCGCACTACCGCGAGGCGAAGGAGGAATGATGAACAGAACGTGCGAACTTCTCAAGAAATCTTTCTATGAGGATGAATGGACCACCACGAGTTCCACTATCCGAGAAACAGATGATGGCTCTATTGCCTTATGGATTGGGAACGGTCCTCTGTTTTTCACCGGATACGACAATCACATTCATATTCCAATTTTGTTGCGTGGGTACATGTGGTACCATTACAAGCGTGGCCAAAACATCATCGCAACACGTAAATACCTAGAACCAAAGGAGGCCGCCAACGAACGAGCTAATCGAACGCCCGACGATCACGATTGAAGACAGCATGTTGCTGTTTGCTGCATCACGTGGGTCCCCGGCATCGATCGACCTCGTGATGAAGCGGCAGCTCCAGTACGTTCCGGCAGCGCCTCCGCTCATGACGTACACCCGATACGTTGAGTGGCTGGCGATGAGCGGGTTCCAATTCAAGGAGGCACTCGAATGCGCATCCGTAAGTCGATCCTAATCGCAATTCCGTTTCTGCTCCTCGCTTTCGCGGCCGGGCTCATTCTGGGCTGGGACCGCGGTAAGGTGGTGCCCATAGCTGACCGATACGTGCGCATCTGGCGCGCCGACGAACCGCCGCCTCCCTGGGGCACCGTAGCTTGGTACTACAAGGCTGCACTCATACCGGCATGGCGCCTTGCCGTTTGGGAGAACGGCTGGCTCGATGCTTCACGCGGGGGTCTCCCCGTGGTCGTCTTGCCGCCACATGACGCTTGGTTTTTCGACCCTATAAAGGCCGTCGAATAGCACGCTGATAAGGGGTTGACAACCCCGCTTGGATATGCGATACTCTAGGGCAGGAGGCCTAGAGTGCGCTTGTGGGTGTGCATCGTTCTTGTGCTTTTGAGCGCTGCAACCGCCGGGCAGACCCCCGCTGAAATCCAAGCATTCTGTTTTGCCATCGCTGAACGAGTCGAGCCGCACGTCGATCTCATCGTTCATGGTGTACCTGAGTTCTTCCAGTCAGCAGCCGAAACGCTTCAGCGCGGTTCGGGTGACTGCGACGATTGCTCGATCCTGTTGCTTCAGGTTCTCGAAGACGAATGGAAGCGGGATGGCTCGTTGAGCTGGGGCCGTGCGCCTTCGGGCGAGGGACATTATTTCGTAGAGCTGGATGGTGTATACTACGATCCCCGCAACCCCTGGCGGGGGATAATGACGACACCTCCGTGTCGAGTTGAATGGTCAAGATCATTCACCAACGTGAAACGTTGGATAGGAGTAAAATAGTGCCAGGATCCCAATATGGATATCATTTCTTTTCCGATGCCCGAACATGCCCGAGGCATTGGTTCTATCGTCACTACTTTGGATTCGAACCGAAAACAAAAGCCGGTGCGCTCCTGTTCGGAACGGCCGTGCACGCCGCGGTCGAAGCCTTCTTGAATACCGCCGATCCGACCGCGGCCGTTTCGGCCGCTGAAGCCTCGTTGATCTCGTCAAAGCAGAGCTATAAGTTCGAAGAGAACTACGAGAAGGATCGGAAGCGCATCGGCCCGCTTGTCGAGAAGTGGTGCGCCAACATTGGTGTTGGCCTTCTCGCCAACTACGATGTCGTCAAGACCGAGCTCGAGCTCACAAGCCCTGAAGGGCTAACTGGCCGCCTCGATTTCGTACTACGAGAGAAGAACAACCCTAGCCTTTTTGTTGGAGAGGTCAAATCAACGAGCTTCTCGCTCACCAAAATGCTCAAGACCGTCGGCGCTGCGGATCAGCTCACGATGTACACGTACCTTGTTAAGAACAGCGACTTCGTTCAACGCGAAGGAATGTTCGTGGGCGGGGGGCTCCTCAACGCGCTCTACTCGTGCGGCTCCGTTTGCGAGGTAGCGCTTGAGTCGACGTACGTCGACCAGAACATGATCGACGAGTATCTCGACGGCTTGCTTTCAACGCTCGATTCCCTGCTCCTCCGCTTAACGTACATGGAACGCGGCCATCGGGCGTATGTAATGGCCCGTCATCCCGGGCATCAGTGCTCCTTCTGTCCTTTCGCAGACGTCTGCCGGCTCGGTCGAGTCGAAGCTACGGAAGACAATTTCGATCCCGATCAGTTCAATCGCGAAACGGTCGATACGGCTAAGCTTCATGAGGATTTAACTGAAATCCGTGCGAAGCTGGGCGAGGGGCGTTTATGAAAAAGCGAACCGCTGGCGTCGTCGGATCGTATGCTTTTGGCATCCTGCTCCTTGTATTTGGAGCTATCTGTTATCTAGCTGAGAGGGGGTAACCATGGGTTACAGAGTGGAGGACTTCAAGCCCGATAGACGCGGGCCGCTGTCGATCCTCGCGTACGGAGAGCCCGGCTCGGGGAAGACGCATCTCGCGTCTACGTTTCCCGACGTCGTGTTCTTGGACTTCGATCGTGGTATGAAGTCCGTCGACTCCAAGGTGCAGCGCGTTCGGATCGAGGGTGAAGGCTCCGTCTTCGACACGCTGCTTCAGGTTATGCGCGACGCCATTTTGAATCAGGGTGAGTTCGCTGCCGGCAAGAGCCTGGCGAACTGCAAGTCGATAGCGATCGATGGGCTCTCCGCCCTCGTCGACGACTTCCTCATGCCGGAGCTGCTTTCGAAGGCGCCGGCGGATCGGCGCACCGAGGGGCCGAAGTTCGATGAGTTCACGAAGCTCAAGTTCAGGCTCAACCAGCTCGGCTCACTCGTCAAGGACGTCTCGCTCACGCGTAACGTAATCCTCACCGCGACGGCGACGACCGACACGGACGAGGACACCAAGATCACGAAAGGAGGACCGAACATCCAGGGCGGATTCCGCCACGCCGTCGGTGCCATCTGCGACGAGATGTACTACCTCGAGTCGAAGGTCATCAACGAGGAGCCGAAGTTCTACCTGTACGCGGCTCCGTTCATGTTCTATCGGGCCAAGACCCGCAACCTCGCGAAGACGAAGTTCGAGAATCCGAACTACGCGATGCTTCGCGCGAATCTCAAACCGGAAGCCGCTGCTCCCGTGCAGCCTAAGTAAGGAGAAACAAGATGGAAGGCACCTATTTCGATGCGAGTGACATCGCCGAAGCGCCTGCGCGCGAGGTATTGGACGAAGGCATCTACCATGTCCAGATCGTCAAAGCCACTACCGGCGAATCGCAGAACAAGAAAACCCCGTTCATCGAGATTGTCGGCAAGGTCGTTGAAGACGCGCCGATGCAGATGAATGATTCGACTCCGAAGGGCCGCGACCTCTTCTACACGCTGTACTTCTCCCGCGCGGGAAGCGGCCAGAACGCGGCCATCTCGAAGCGGTCGCTGATGGACCTCTTCGGGCAGGTGAAGCTCGATCCGCCCGAAGACGGCCGTTTCGATCTCACCCAGCTCATCGGCCGCGAGGTTTTCTACATCGTGAAGCAGGAGACCTACGAAGGTCAGGTCCGCGCTCGCGTCAACGCTACGAAGGCAATCAACGTTTAGTTCTTGGAGCGGGGGTCTAAGGGAGCTGAGCACTCCCGACGTCCAGACCCCTGCCCGTTTGCGGGATTAGCTCAGATGGTAGAGCATCGGCCTTCCAAGTCGATAGTCGCCGGTTCGATGCCGGCATCCCGCTTTTCGAAAGTTAAAGGAGGTTCCATGAAAGCTATTGCGATACCGAAACAGAACTGGATTTCTGCCATCACGCTCGACTTCATCAAGGACGGTTGGTGGAAAGGGCATCCGGCATTGCATCTAGCGCTGACGGGTTCGGAATGCCCGGACCAGGACGTTATGATCTCAATCCTCGAGATCCTCATTAAGTCGAAGGGGCTGCTCCCACGGACGGGGCAGATCATTCGACTGTCAGGGCGAACGAACCTTCTCGATCCGCTCATGGAGCTCTTCGCACAGTCGCTTCGCGATTACGACTTCAGCGCACAGATCGTTCTGGGCGACGGACCCGTTCCATCGTGGGCCGGCGGTATGTGGAAGATCATGCGTCTCAGCCGCCAGATGGTTCCAACCGTCGTGAATGAAATATGGTACAGTCCGAAGCTTGCGGAGGGGACGACGGAGATCCCCGATCTGACGGCCCTTCCGCCATCGAAGGGGATTCTCTGTTACATCGATCGGCAGTTCTCCGTTCCGGCCACGCTGGAGTTCATGGCGAAGTCGCCCTACCACTGGATCTTGTTATGAGCAAGCGACTCCGCGTCTTCGCACTAGAGCCGGAGCCGCCTATGCGGATCATCAACGAGTTCCAGTCTCTTGCTGAAGCGGGGGACGAGTATGGTGTGTCAAAGCAAGCTATCTCCAAAGCGATCGAACGACAGCAGGTGTGCGCCGGCCGACGTTGGATCTCGGAGGATTATATCAAGGAAGGACTAAATGGGAACCAGACTGTTGACGAGGTCGTGCTCACAATGCAAAAGCTGTCCGCTTCGAGATCGTCGTCCGGTTCCCTCGGAAACGCCTGAAGACTGCGCGCCCCATCTAGCCCTGCTAGGGGAGGCGCCCGGACAGGACGAAGACTATCACGGCACGCCGTTCGTAGGCGGTTCCGGCAAGCTGCTTAATTGGGCGCTCGAGACAGCGGGCATCCGACGGCACCTTGCGCACGTGTTCAACGTGATCTCGTGTCGGCCGCCGGACAATATGATTAACTCGCCCGAGGGCTCCGAGGCGCTGCTGTTCTGCCGCGGGGGTCTGATCGAGGAGCTCCGATACCTGCGGGAGAAGAAGGTTCGCGTGATCATCGCGCTTGGTGTGACGGCCATGCACGCACTTGGATTCCAGGGTTCGCTTGACAGCTACCGCGGTTCGTTGCTTGAATACAAGTTCGGCAACTGGACCTTCCAGGTCATTCCGACGTACCACCCCGCGCACGTGTTGCGAAACAATTGGACCCGTCCGGGCGGCGGGACGTGCGCCGCGGCGGTAACGTGGCTTTCTGATTTTCGCAAGGCGCGCGAGTACGCCGACGGCCAGTGGGAAGAACTGAAAGAGGACTTCATCCTCGAGCCGACCGTCGATCAGATAGAGGAGTTCTGCCGTGAAGCTGTCGATAAAAAAAGTGTGGTGGCCGTGGACATCGAAACAACAGGCTTGCATTACGATTACTGTAAAATCGTTGTGGTTGGTCTTGCTGTTTCATCGTCTCGTGCGCTTTCTGTTCCACTACTCGTTGCAGATTCTACCCCAGCGTATAATGATGGGGATATGGAAAGGGTACGGAAAGCTCTTCATTCCGTTTTGGAGTTCTGCCCGCAATTGTACCAGAATGGTTTCTTTGACGTCCCTCTTCTTCGACGTGATGGTTACTCCATTCCGTACGACAAAATCGCACATGATACTATTCTTCTGCATCACACGATCGCGGCCGAAGCCCCTCACAACCTCGGCTACATAGTCAGCATATACGGCCGCACGCCCTATTGGAAAGAAACCTTCAAGACAAAGACTTCGATATTCGAAATGGACCCTCTTGAAATGCGTCGCTACAACCTTCGCGACTGCGTTGTACTCCACCAAGTAACCAAAACCATGCTTGAGGATCTAAAAAAGCTCGAGCTCGAACGCTTCTACTACGAAGAGGTCTGCCCGCTTATCGGGCCGATCATGGAGATGACACGCGCCGGTATCGGTATCGATCTCCACCGTGTAGCGAGTTTCAAACGGAAGCTTGAGAAGGAGGTCGACCATCAGCAACGTAAACTTCTTGACCTGGGGCGTCTGCCTGATGAGTTCAGTCTGGATAGCGGCGATAATCTTCGCTGGTTCCTATTTGGGATTCGTCCGGGGAAGTTCGACAAGCTTGCGGGTCTACCGACCAAGAAAGCTGGCACGAAGATTCATACTGAACTCCTGGCCGTGCAGAAAATTGCGGATGTCAAACCGCTATATGTGCTTGAGCATTTCAGCCCAGGAACCACAGATTCAGGAAAGGCCTCTGCTGATAATAGATCACTTCAATCTTACCGACTCGCCCTCACCAACCGTCTCGCCGACGTCAAGGCTTTCGTTAAGAAAGACGGTTCTGAGGAAGCGGCCGCGATCGAAGCGCTGCTTACGTGGCTTGATGAATATCAGCAGTACGCATCGCTCACGAAACTCCTGACGACCTACTCGGAGTACAAGCCCTTCAAAGATGGGCGCATCCACCCCAACTGGAAAACGCATGGAACGGTTTCAGGGCGTCTGTCGTGCTCGAAGCCCAACATGCAGAATCTCCCACGGGTTGACGAACAAGATTCGTCGTTAGGCGGGCGCTATGCGAACGAGATCCGTTCCTTCTTCGTGGCACCTGCTGGAAGCAAGCTTATCTCCGCTGACTACGTCAACCTGGAAGCCGCCCTCCTGGCCTACGAAACGGGGGAACCTGATCTCATTGCGGTATTCACGCAAGGACTCAACCTTCATGACCTTAATACGAAGGCCCTATTCGGAATTGATGAAACCGCTCCTGAATGGAAAGAAGCTCGCAACGCCGCTAAGGTATTCTTCTTCGGAGGTATTTCGTACGGTGGCGGCCCCCGCGAAGTTTTCGCTCAGGTATCGCTCAAGGCCCCCAAGCTCCGACTCACCTACAGCGAGTTCGTAAAAGCCCAGGATCGTTGGTTCGCTTTGCATCCCCTGTACGTTGCGTGGAAGGCAGCTCTTGAAACCGAATTGATGACCAATCGATTTACGAAGACTGAGCTCGGACGCGGGCGTGTATTCCTCGCCAACGAACGCGACATCCTCAAGCAGGGACTGGACTTTAAGATTCAAAGCCCGGGTGCGTCCCTTATGAATCGAGCGACCGTTCGTATCTGCAAGCGTATCGCGGAAGCGGGCCTTCGTGCTAAGCTCGTTCTTCAGATCCACGATGAGTTGATCTTCGAAGCACTCGATGAAGAGGTCGAACAGATTGCGCGGATTCAGAAGGAAGAGATGGAACAGCCTTTTATGTTCAAAGGTGAACAGCGTCGAATCCTCGTCAGCCAGGCCATTGGCCAGAACCTCGCGGAGATCGCGTAATGGACGGCCGTTTCGATAAGTACCAAGCGTCCATCGAGGACTACTATGCGGGCATTCGGCGGCAGCTCGCGGCTACGAAGGACCCTGCACCTGTAGAAGCGCCGTCTCCTCTCGTCGAACCGCCTCCAGCGCCGGCCGAGAAAAAGAAAGCAAGCGCGCCGAAAACCAAGGACGACATCCTCGATGACGTCGAAGACATGATGGAGTCTTGGTTCCTCGATCCTAACCCCGAGCTCCTCAAAGCCATCGAGGAGACCCCCGCCCCTTTCATAGAGCCTGACGTAAAGCAGTACCCTGTCGATTACGCCGATGGGTTACTGCCGCCGCCGGGATTCGTAACGGACTACGTGAACTGTATGCGGGGGATGGAGTCTCCGACAATCATGGGGTTGTGGGGCGCGCTTTGGACGCTGTCGTCAGCGCTGTCGCGTGACGCGTGGTTGAAGTGGTATCCCAAGCCGATGTGGCCGAACCTCTACGTCATTGTCGTTGCACCGCCGGCATTGTGCCGGAAGAGCACTGCCCTCGACATCGGCGCGTCCTTGCTCACCGAGTTCACAGCGCTGCTGCCGTCGCCACCCGCGGCGTTCGCCAAGCAGCAGAACATCATTACGTCGAAGGCGACGTCAGACGGTATCCTCGGCGACATTAAACCCCAATCGCGCATGTTCACGTCGCGGGATCAGACGCTCGTACAAAGCATCCGGAGGGGGTCTAAGGCAACCTTCGCAATCTCGGAGCTGCCGACCTTCCTGGGAAAGCAGCAATATAACCAGAGCCTGATATCGCTCCTGCTGGACCTGTACGACTGCAAGGACTACGATTCAGAGCTGACTCGTGGTCGTGGCCGCGAGCCATTCGAAAACATCTACGCTACGTTGATGGGAGCCATCACGCCTGACGGGTTACATGACTCTATTCCGGCAGAAGCGTTCGGCGGAGGCTTCATGTCACGGGTGATTTCAGTTTATGAAACCATACCGACGAAAATATACAGTCGGCCGCGCGTGATCCCTGGCTATCCGATTACGAAGGATCTCGTTCCTAAACTGGCGTGGATTGCCCACCACTGCCAGGGTGAGTACGACCTTTCGCCTGAGGCTGACGCCATGTACGACGCGTGGTACCTGAGCTGGAAGCAGCGGCTGTTTGCGAACGAACAACACCTGACCGAAACCTTCCGAACCGATTCGATTATTCTCAAGGTAGCCATGCTACTTCGGGTCCAGGAATACAAGCTTGGAAACGTGATCGAAGTGGAGCATATTCAAGCGGCCATCGATCTGGTACAGTTCACGCTGTCCCGATCGCAGGTTGTCCTTCGTGAGGTGCGCGCGAACTCGTCCGCCTTTGGGGATGCGTACTCCAAGATTAGGAAGATAATCCAGGAGCGGGGGTCTATCGAGAGAAAGGCGCTGCTCCAGCGTTTAAGCTATGCAGGGATCAACGCCGAAACGATTACCGAGATCGTGAATCAGCTCGGCGAGGAGGGATTCCTCGAAATACGATTGGATGACAAGAGACAGTTGGTTGCTTCGAAGCAATCAAAGGAACAGTACATTTGCCTGGTGGTGAGTGAGGAGGACAAGCATGGATCAGCCTCGTAGACGCGGTCGTCCAAACATTTTTGAAGCAACCGGGCTAACGATGGAGCAGATACAGGAAGTTGTGAACGAGTCTCCGACGCTTGAAGCGGCGGCTGTTCGTCTCGGCATCGGCAAGCGAACCGTTGAACGGCTTTGTCGGGCGAAGACCAAGCCGGCCTATCGTGTGTCAGGCCTGGTTACAAAGGCGGACGAGCTCTTGGGAGATAAACGAAATCTCGGGCCCGAGGTCCGTAAGGCCGCAAAACAACTAGGCCTTTCGGAGAGCGCGCTCTATCGTGCCTTGAACAAACGAGCCCGCCACCTGCGTGAAGAGCTTGATCGGCTTGGTGATTTTAGGCAGGCTGCACGCAACGTGCGCGATGTGAAGCAGCGTTTGATCTGGACGCCGTTTATCCAGACGTACGAATTAGAGCTGGATCGTTGGACGTTGTCGATCACGCTTCACTGCCAACTGGCCTCCGGTCCAACACGCGTGGTCGTGGATCCAGCCATTTACCGAAGCTGGTTTACCAACCCCACGTGAATCCGTTCGTGACGAAGTCGGGGACGGCAGACGCGCCGAGCGATTGCGCAAAGCCGTCCCAGTAGTTGCCTTCTGAGAACTAGTTCGCGGCCTTCCCCATCGACTGCACCTGAAGTCCACCTGGCATCATGAGCCTTGGGATGTTCGGAGCTACCTTGAGACCCCCGCGTTTGCGGGTGATGACAAGGGGTAGGAATGACTGCTGGAACTCCTTCATTGCCATCTGAGCTCGAGCGTCGTCCGGGTTCAGGATGGCCGACGGGATCTGAAGGGCGTTGACCATCTGGCCGAACAACGGACCGCCTGAGAACTCGAGTGGGTCGGTGGGCTTGAAGCCGTTGTAGTTGATGCCTACGGCGCGGAAGCCATTGTAGATCGAGTAGGCGACTGCGGCGTACTTCATTAGATTGAAGGCTCCGGCTACGAAGTTCGAGCCCGAGTTCTGGAACACGCGTCGGTAGAGATCGACCTGGTTGATGGGGTAGACGCCGAACTTCCCGAACGCCCGGCCGATGAGGCCGCGGAAGGTTTCGGGATAGTTCTCACGCGAGTAATCGCCCATGAGGATGCGAACCATTTCGGTCGAGTGTAGATCCTTCGCGCCCTGGATGTTGCCCGCCTTCATGTTCTTGAGCATCGCCTCTTGAATGTTCTCGCCGAGAACATGGGCTTTGGTGTACTTGACGAATCCGGGGAGATCGATCGTCCCGCGAGCAAGCTTCTCGGCAGCTTCGTCGAACTGATTGTTCGACATAACGATGGTCCATCCGCGAGTCAGATATTCGGCAGTCTGCTGTGCGCCCATGCTCGACCGCTTGAAGCGCGAGACCAGGTCGGAGCCGGCTTCCGCAGAGAACACGTTCTCCGAAATGAGTCCGCGTTGGAAGAAGCTGAGCAGGCGCTCGTCGGTGAGCTCCTTCTGCGCACGCAGCGTGGCCGCGGGACCGAACAACGGCGCCGCGTTCTGCTGGAACTGCATCATGTTGAACAGCGCGCGTGCGGGGCGGAACCCCAACGTCGCATGAGAGGTGAGCGACGACAGCTTGGCGAGCGGATCGGCGGTAGCGAAATCACGCCATAGCGCGTCCCATGCGGCGATCTCATGCTCGTGACCTCGAAACATGCCCTTTCCCATCGAGCGCATCGAGTCGGCGATCGCGGAAGTCGTCCGCAAAGCCTGAGCGTTGAGCGGTGAGGACATCGAGGTTCCGATGCCGTTGGTAGCGAGAGCGTACATATTCTGGTAGAGCGACGCGGCGCGGGGGTCTAGGTCAGCACGTTTCAGCATATCTTGGATCTTGTCCAAAGACGGCTTGAGGTATTGGTTCTTGTAGCCCGTATCGAAATACCACTGAACCTCATGAACGGCGTCCTCGGAGAGGCCGAAGTCAACAAGGTCCGCAGTCCGTGTATGAGCAGAGGCCCAGTTCATTTCCTTGAGCGACGAGGGGTCCGCGCCGAGCATCTTGCGAAGATACTCGTTCTTTTTCGTCTCGTCGATTGCAGCATCACCGATAACCGAACGAGCGCTGCGGAGCTTCGGTTTGTAGTACTGAAGCAGCGTGCTCGAGTCAATACCGAACTCTTTCGCACCCATTTCATACAGCGCCTTCAGAGACCGCGTCATATAATGGACGCGCTTCATGTCGACCTTCGGGTCCATAGCTCGGGCGGCCTTCTCCCAAGCTTCCTCGGGGAGCTCCAGGAGTTTCGAGGCGATGCGCGATTCGAGCTTCGTGATGTTCTTGCCGCCAGGGGAGAGCACCCGCTCGATCGTACCGGCGATCTGCATTTTCTTACCTTGGGTGAGACGAACTGACGTGAGATAGTCATTCAGCGTACGACCGATGGACGGGTCACCAACCTGCTCGCCTGCGGACTCGATAACCGAGAACCGAGGACCGAATAACTGTCGGGCCGTGAGTTCAATTTCCTTGAGCTGTTTCCCCAGCGCTGACTTAGGCCGTCGGCGGGGGTCTAGCTGACGAACAATACCGTGCAGAGGATCGTCAGTCGAACCGAAGTGCTTGGCAAAGCCGAGTTCGGCGTCATCGAGTCGACCACGGAGTTTTGCGTAGAGCTCCTCGCTGAAATTGTCGCCGAGCTGATGGGGGATGAGGTCTGTTGCGAAATCGGGATCTGGTGCTTTACTGAGGAAGTTCTTGATGTCCGCGTTGCTCCGCAAATGGACCGCATCGCCCGCAGCGCTTGTCGCAATCGCGTCGCCGCTTCGTGAGAAATCGATGCGGTAACCGCGCTCCGCTGCGGCGGTGATCATGTTTTCGAATCCGTCTGCCTGGCCTTTCATGAAGGCTTCGGCTTTCTTCAGGGAGGAGAACGATTTGCGGAAACCCTGATCCGGTATCTCCAAGGTGAACGAGGAGACCCCCGCTTTTTGAGTGATCTTGCGACCCGTTTCGTCGAGCCAGTGAAACTTCATCAGCGAGGACTTGGGAGCGAACTCGCTGAGAACAGAGCGAATCTGCTTGAGTGGCCCGGCTGCGAGTGTCGAGGACGTGAATACCTTCTCGCCCTCAAAGAAGAACCGCGGCGCGAGCGCTTCAGGCATCTTGAATGCGAAGGACGGATGCGCGTCGGAAATCTCTTTTAGGCTGAAGTAATGCCCGCGGGTCGTACCGTCGCGGAGGCGAACGAGGAAGGCCTTCGTGCCGTCGGCCATCTGCCCCGGCTGGACGACGCCGCCCGTTGAGCGATGGAATTGCTGAATGAACTCTTCTTCCCCAACGACGCCGAGATCGACCATGGCTTCGCCGAGGCGATTGTTGAGCTGGTGAATTGTTGGCGCCGTAATTACGCGTTGTCCGCCGCGGGGGTCTGGGATGGTGGCTTGAAGTTGGCCGCCTCCGAGATCGACGACTTTCCCCCCCAGACGGGACTCGACTACGAGCTTGACGCCGTCGAGGCTTGCGCCCTTCGTGGCTGACTTACGCCATACGTCTGCAAGATCGGGTATAGACGCCCCCGATGGAGCGTTGGTTTGGAGCCAGTCGGTCAGCGAGCGGAAGAACGCATCCTCATGGCCTGGCACAGAGGCCAGTGCAAGAACGTTGGAGGGAATGCCTTCGGCGATCGTCGCGGGGGCCTGCACACCCGCGCGCTTGAGAAGCTGCTGCACAACGCCTTCGGTCTGCGAGCGCAAGGTCTGATCACGTACTCCAAAGGGGATCTGCGCGAGAAGCTCTTCGGTCGAACGGGACTGCACGAAGCCCGTCGGGACTTCACGCATGGCTTGAAAGCGCGAGGTAGGAACGCCACCGAGGATGCTCGCGCCTTCCTCGAAGACCTCCGCATCGAGCGAGGTTCGACGACGGGCCATGTCGGTGAGAAGGTCGAGTGCGTCAGCGTTGTTCTTCGCGGTTCCGAGAAGGTTTCCATCGCGAAGGATTTTGATGCCGCCCGCGGTCATTTCGATATCGGCGCCGGCAGACGCTTTCGCAAATACGCGGAGGCCTTGCTCGGTGTCAAAGCTCTCGAAGGGAATTGACGTCAGCGCTCGTGCGCGGGCGGCCAAAGGGCGGATGGACTCCTGGAGCTCCGGAGAAAGCGCGCGCAACGTCGGCTCGTCGAGCGTTCCATTGAATCCACGCTTGATGAGATCGATCGTTCGGCCTTCGTCGAGGTCTTTCGCCGCTCGCTCGAGTGCATCAACGGAGGCAGAGCTCGACGGATCGAACTTGCGGAAGGTACGGACGAAGGGTTTGAAGATCCCTTTCACGAGATCGCCAGCCACGTTAAGCGACAGATCCCAGGCAAAGCCCTGGCCAAACTGCTGAGCCGTCCGTGTCCAGAAGCCCCGAGGGCCCTCGATCTGCCCCTGTGCGACGAGGTCGGGGAAGGAACGAAGCACGTCGGTGAGACCCCCGCCGACAGCCTCGGCGACCATGGGAAGCCACTTCTGGTACATCTGCGTGCCGAGGGCGGTTTTCGCGCCGGCGGCCGCTCGGGTGAACGCACCGCCTTCACCAAAGAGCCATTTCGTGAATATGCCGGGTGTGCCAACCGTGCCAGTTGAAGCACCGTTCACGCCTGCCTTGAGCGTGTTGCCGTTGCCGAACAGAACGAGATTGAGGACCGTGTTTTCTGCAAGGCCGATGCCGAGGCGCGCGACCATCTGGCCCCTGCCTGCGCTTTTCGCCTCCTCAGCTTCCATCTTCGACATCATGTAGGACGACATGGTATCGAGCGCAGTTTTATTGAGGGCGAACGGCGCAGGATCGTCACCAGGTGAGGCAAGCGCTTTACCGAGATAGCCGAGGCCGGCCGCGGCTTTGATAAAAAGAGATTCGTTCTTTCCAGCGTTGCCGACAATCCAAGACTGCGCGTCCTGCTGAGCCTGCGGATCTTGCTCGGCTAGGCGATCAAGGATATCGTAGGCTTTGATGTATTCAGCATGAAGCGGGTTCTTTGGAGCAAGCCCGAGTCGAATGCTCGTTCGATCTTCGGGCGTGATGTCGGTGTAGGGGTTGAAGTTGCGAAAGGCAGGAGGCGAATTGACGTAGTCGTCGTAAGTAGCCGAGATGTCCGCTTGCGAGAGGCCCTGGAGAACAGGATCGTCCTTCCAACCCTCGTCGAACAACGCCGCTTTCACACGGCGCTGCTCGTCGTAGGAGAGGCGCTGGAACTCTTCGTTCGCGTAAATCTTCGACAGCTTCGGAATCATACTTGCTCCCGTTACTTGAGCTGGTTGAACGCCGATTTACCACGAGTCGTTTGGGGCCCTGAGCTCGAAGGAGCGGTGGTCGCCGACTCCCCGAACGGAACCTCACGGATGCCCTGGGTTCCGAAAGGCTGCCCCGGAACGAACAGATTGCCGATCTGTTGGAAAAGATTCCGTTTGACGAAGGTTTCGTACTGAACCGGACCGATCTCGGCTCCCGAGATTCGACCGAGGGCGGCGCGTCCAGCGTCAAGGAGCTTCTTGTCGGTGTCCGAGCGGCTGCGAATGATGGTCGTTTCTACCTGCTCAGGGTTCATTCCTTCCTTGAGTAGCTGAGCACGAAGGCCCTGTTCCTTCTCGGATATCTTTGCGGCGGCGTTGATCTGATCGGAGTTCATCTCGTACTGGAGCTTGTAGTAGCCGAGGGCGCTCTCACCGACCTTGATGGCTTCGCGCTGGCGCTGATCGTTGAGGTAAATCGATCGCTCCTGGAGGCGCGTAGCCGCGGCCTCCGGCGAAAGAAGAGCGAGCTGTTCGGACGAGAGCTTCTCGACACTCTCGCGCTGCATCTGCTGGAGCAACGCCCGATCACGGGGGTCTCTGGAACGGGCGAGCTCTATGATGGTTCCGCGGAGAGACTGCTTGCCTGACGTATCCAGAGCCTCGACGAACCTGTCACCGGACGCTCGGGACTTCCGAAGTGCACGATCCTCTTCGGCGGTGAGCATTCCAGCGTCGCCCATCTGAATGCGCTCGAGAGCGGAAAGGGCCTTCGGATCATTGGATTCGCTGAGGCCACGGTCCGCCATCTTCGTGAGTACGGAAGCGGCGTAGGACTTGGTCGCATCCGACTGGGCGGGCGCGGGGGTCTGCATGGAGCGTTCAGTGATTCGGACGGTGCTGCCCCCAGGAGCGAGGAGGGCGCCTTCAGGAGGGCGCTCGCCTCCTCCGGCCGCGGCAATGAGTTCGTCCTGAGTTAGCTGCCGAGGGGCCGGAGCCTGGTTGCGTGCGGCCGCGGCTATCGCAGGCTGGCCGCCGTACCGGCCCACGAGATCGGCGGCAGCCTGCTGGTTCGTAGCCCCAGGACCGACCTGCTCAAGCTCCGGGGCATCCGCGTAGGCCTCGAGGAAGGCAGCGGCTTCGCCGGGAATGATCGTTCCAGGCTTCCATTTGCCGCCGGTCTCGTAGATATCCTTGCGCATGGAGCTCTTCGCGAAGCGCTGCTCGACAGCCTTCAGGATTTGCTTGCCCTGGTCGGAGCGCCAGTCAACGCCCTGCTTCGCCATCTCTTCGGCGGCGCGGACGTACTCACGAGCCGCGGGATCGATAGCCTTGGTCACCGGGCGGCCGGTCGGCGTCTTGAGATCCTTGCCCCGCTGGGGCGGTGCGACACCAGATAGTTCGGCGAAGCGGGAAGCCATGGCGTTGTCGACGTAGGCGGTCTGCGCTTCGGCGGTCGCGCCGTCGGGAGCGAAGCGAGGGGCCGCTCCGGTCGCGGCGGCAAACGCTTTCGCCCGCTTGTCGTAGTCCTTCGCCTTCACGCCGCCCAGGGGCTCGTTGGGAAGGTTGTTCACGGCGCGGAAGCGATCTCCCCCGCGAGCGATATCTTCAGCGCCCAGGAGACCCCCGCCTACCGGCGTGGGCTGCGGACCGCGCGCGGCCTCCGCGGCCTTCCAGGCTTCGAGGGTAGCGGGATCAGCGACAAAGCCGAGATCGGTTTGATTGATGTTCTGACCAGTTCCGCCGGCGTCGGCGAACGAAGGAAGGAAGCCACGGCCGTACAGCCCCTGGTCAGCTCCTCCCTCAACGTCGAGGCTGGCAGGAATACCGCGGTTGATGTTCGCGTCCAAGACAGCCTTGGCCCCGATGCCGGGGAGCGGGGGTTTTTCGCTGAGATCCATTCCCTGCGAAGTCTGAGGAGCGGGGGTCTCGGGAGCCGCCGCGGCAGCGGGTGTTCCGCCTTCAGGGGGCGCCCCCAGGTCGTAGTCCCAGTTCTGTCCGATGAAGGCTTTCGATGCGGGCGAAACGTTCGCATCGTAGAAGGCCTTCATCTGAAGGGCCGTGTCCTGGCCGGCCTGATCCGCGCGCTTCTGGCCGAAAAAGTGGTTGAAGGCGTTCCGCGAGCGCTCGATGCGTGAGGTAATCTGCCCGTAGCGTTCGGCGTTCTGCGACATGAACTGATCGTAGGGGATACCCGACTTTTCGGCTTCACGCTGGAATTGCTCCATGTCGAACTGCGCGGATTGCATCTCACGATTGAGGTTGTTGGCGACGTTCGTAGCGATGTCTTTTCCTACGCCTTCGAGCGGAAAGCGCTGTTGAATGAATTGATTCGGACCCATAGTCACCGGCATACAGTACCTCCTAATAACTCAAGCGTTCCAGGATTTTTACAATAGTGCCAGAAGCGGCAGAATCTCTTTGGCGTAGTCGAGGGCGCCCGTGCCTTGCTTGATCGTGTCGGTCGCGTATACAGGTTGGTAGGCGGAACCGAGGCTGGACATTCCCTGACCGAAGAGCGAATACATCATCTGGGCGAGCTGCGAGTTCGCATCCATCTGGCCGCCGATAAGCCCTTGCTGGCCGGAAAGGTACTGGCCCTGTCCGGATATCATGTCCTTCAAGGCCTGCTGGGCTGAGAGCTGCGCGGATTGCTCGGACGAGAGGCCCTGCATCTGGTTTGCATACTGGGCCGATCGGGCGTTCATTTGCGATTCAACCGTACCGGCCCCAGCCTGCTGCGCGCTTTGAGCGGAACGAAGAGCCTCGAGGGCGCCGAGAAGGGCATTCTGCTCGTTGCCGAAGAGCTGCGTAGTCGCGCTCGGAAGCTGCATCAGTATGTCGGCCTGTTTGTTGTACGAGCTCTGCAAGCCCGACATCGAATTGCCGTAGAGGTTGTTGAGCGTTTCGCTCGTGAGCTGCTGGCGCTGTGTAGCGAGATCGGCGGCAGTTTGGAGCGTGGGAGCCAGGCCCGCCTGCGTCATAGCGTTCACGGCGGCGCCGGAATTGAACATGCCTGAGCCGGCGAACTGTGCGGCCGCGCTCTCCATGGCTTGACGAGCAGTTTCCTGGGCGTAGGCGGTTGCGGTCTGCTCCTGCTCGCCGAACATCTGCGAGGTGGATTGCTGCGCCATCTGTTGGAGCTCGGGCGCGCGGGACATGAAGGAGTTCATGAAGGCTTCAGGATCCCAGCTATTCATGCGCGAGAGGACGTCGGTGTTGGTATTCTGGATGCGTTGGGCGAGGTCATCGAAGTTGGTCGTATACCCCGCCATCTGGTTGGCGAGATCACCAAAGGTCTGCTGGTAGCTGCCGAGCGTGCTGGAAAGGCCGCCCATGTCGGTACCGTAGGCCTGATTGAGCTGGCCCTGCTGGCCGGCGAGCCCCTGGAAAATGTTCTGGTACGGTTCGAGCTGGCTGAGAAGACCGTTCTGTCCGTTCGAGCCCTGCATTACTCCCTGATACCAGTTCGAGAGGTCGCCGAGCTGATTTGCACCCTGGCTGAGCTGGTTGGAGTAGTCCTGCCCCTGCTGCATCCAGCCGCCCATCTGCTGCTGGAGGTTCTTCCAATAGTTCATGACCTCGGGGTTGACGAGGGTTGCGGAACCGGGGACGGTCGTATCTTTTCCGAACAAGAAGTCAGTGAACATTTGTCCCCCGCTCCTTCCAGGTTGTCCAGTCGTCTTGAGCGTTGTTAAGGCCATAAAACCTCCTATACCGGGCGTGCCATGTTGGCGTGCGCTTGCGGGCCACGTGCCCGAACGCGAAGGCCCAACTCACTTATCGAAAACGGTTGTACGACCGAATCAGTCGCCAACGCTGAATTGACCAAGGTCAGCCTAAACCGCAAGATCGGCGCGGTGGCCCTGAAGTCCAGGGCGTCTTCTTCGTCCCCTACGCGGTACGTCAGATAGCCAAGCGACCGCCAGGATCGGCCTCTATCATACGACCATTCGGCTAAAAACACAATCCGATTCGTGCGGGGGTCTAGCTGAAAGTCCTCCTCGAGGCCGAGGCTCAAGCGAAGGACGGTCTTGTCGGTGTTACCCGCATCGAAGTCGAGATCGGGAGTTTCCAAGTAGCCGAGGATGGGAAGTTCGACGTCAGCGGCCGCGTTGGGGAGGTAGTGCCGGTCAGCCGTCTTGTTGTGCTGAACGAGATGGCTATTGTCGAGAACGGCAAATATCTGCTTCGAAATCTGCATCGAGGCGAGTTCATAATAAGGCGAGTTCGAGTAGGGGCTGGTTTCGTAGGTCCAGGTTTCGGCTTCTGCGTCTTCGTACGTCAATTCGTTCTGAAGCTGGAACGCTGAGATGGTCTGATAGCGAAGTAGATCGTCGGTGTAGAACGACCATGCGGAGACCTCGGTATTGTAGGTGAAGAGCGTATCAATACCACCGCCCGCAAATGAGTAGCCGAAGAGAACGCGCGAGTTATCAGGATCCGACAGCGCTATCGTTCGCCAAGGTTCTCGAAGCATGAAGACGGATTGGCGAGCGACTTCATCGCCGATACGAGTAACACCACCTGCGGTAGAGATCACGTATACGTTGTCGCTTCCGACAAATATCTGCCCGGAAATGAAGGACGTCACAGCTTTCATTCCTACAATCGAGATGCCTCCGGTCTCGATGGCCGCAAAGGCGTAGGGAAGATCCGACAGATTTGTCGGCCGGCCCCAGTAGGGAATGTCGTACGTGTAGGCCATGAGCATCGAGCCAAGGCTCGACAACTTCACGACTGAGGTTTGACTCTGAACGAGATCCTGGTAATACGCCGATTCGGAGACAGCGGGATTCGCAATCGACGTCCAGCGAATGCGCTGATGCAGGAAGAACTGCGAACCCGCTCCATCAGGTTCGGTTACATCGCCGAAGAAGAGGCGATTTCCGAACGAGCAGATCGAACGAGCACCGTACATTGTTCGTACACCGTTGGTGTCGACGACGTGCATAGCGGTGAGGTAGTTCTCAGAGTCCAATTTGAAGACGAACGGCGAGTCCGTGTCGACGAGATAGAGCGCATTGTTGAGGCAGGTGAAATCAACGAACCACTCACTCCCTGCGCGGAAAGGCTTGAGGATACGGAAGGCGTCAGTTGCTACGGGGGTAATACCGGCCAATGCCGCGGCAAGCGTGATTGTGGTGTCTGTTCCGTCCGTAGTAATCGACTGAATGCCTACTTTTGCGGTGACGCCGCCTTTGGTCATCCAAACGTAGTCGGTCGTGAGTACGTCCAGGGCGACAAGGTCGACATCTTCAACCACGATGGTGGGGTTAGCACCGGCGGTGTAGGTTCCAATTACCTGCTCATCTTGAAAGAACACGGGCGTGTATCCGATATCGATGTTGGTCTCGTAGAGAAACCTCGACGAGACAAGGTAGACGCGCGAGGTCCCGTCAGGAAGCTGAAGTTGGACGAAGTCCTCTGCTCGTTCGTCCTCGAGCGGGAGCTCCCAAGGGATAACCGTTGAAAAGCCAGTCGATTCGCGGATGACAGGGTGCCAACCGCCCCAGCGAGTCGGACCTTTTCCAGTAACGTTGAATCCGTTGATAGCGTTGAATGACCCTTCAGGTGCTTCGATGGGAGAGGTGTTTGATACCATACCTTTCGTCAGCGGGCGAGCGAAGAAGTCTTTCGGATTCGATACCTGGAAAAAGTCTGACATCGCCGTTTCTCCTATCTACTTTCCAGCGCCCGCTTGCGAGCCATCGCCAGTTCGTACGTTATCAGCGCTGTTAAGGCTGCTACGGATACGCCGCGCTCGATCTTGGAGGCTTTCACGTGCTCGTCGTATGCTAGAGACCACGTTAGGATCAGCTTGTCGCGCTGGAGTAGGCCGTCCTCCACCTGCGCCAGGTACGTCGCTAAGCGCTCCGCCAGATCCGCCGCCAGAGCCGGATCCAGAGCTTCCACCTTGTCCAGATCCGTCTCCACCGCCGCCCATGCGTCGTTTGAAGTAGTTTCTTGCGAGAAGCACGAGAGCGAGCAAAGCGACAGTGCCCCCGCCAGCAAGAAAGCTTTTGATAAGCGTTTCCACATGCGCCCTCCTATTTCAGGTGCAGAATACACGCGCCGTTCGACATCGCATTGACGACCGCGGAATGGCCGAGAAGGATTTCCTTGTTGACGGGGAAAAGCCCTCCAAGACGTCCGGCGATGGCCGCGTCCTGGAATACGACATTCGAGCCGTCAACGATCTTGAGTGCGTCTGCCGCAACGATCGCGCCAGTCCATTGAATGGCCTCGATCTGCAAGGGTCCAGGCACGCTGTCAGCGGCCGCCGTGCAGATAATCGTCTTGGTTCCCGTTCCGGTTACCGCCATCACACACCTCCTACGGGGGTCTCGGCGGCGAACATTTTGTCGCGCCACTTACCCACTTCGCGGCCGCCGATGAGGACGGCCCACGCTATGAAAGCGTAGATGAGACCCCCGTTTGTGAGTAGCGCGAGAAGCGTCATTCCGATGGCGAAAAGCCCCTTCACCGAAATGAGCTTGATGATGAGATCGCCAACGCGCTTGACGAGATTTTTCAGAAACTCTTTCATTCAGTCCTCCTTCTTTCCTTCTACGAACATGCACCACTTCGCGTCCTTGTCCGAAGCGCGAAGAAAGTGCTGAAAATCAGCCGGCGGCATAAGTACGAGACCGCCATCTTCGACGATGAACTTGGTTTTGTAGCTGCCCCATGAATCACGAACGAGCCAGTGTACCACGTTCTCAACGCGGGGGTCTCCTCGATACACGAAGCCGATGACGGCGAGGGTGTGACCGAGGATCTTGCCCTTGGAGTTCGGGAAGTCACCCGTCATTACCGCAGTCCCGCCTGATAGGATGTGGTCGAAGATCGAAGCAGCGGGGGTCTCCAGATAGAAGTGCGCGAGCTCGGGGATTTTCATCCAACGGGAGATGCCTATCGCAACAACTTCGAGCCACTGGCCGATGGGGTACTGCTTGCGGGGATCGAGGCGACGATAGGCCGTTTGGCAGACGTGATCGCCGCGGATGAAGCGGATGAGGCGATCTTCAGGCTGACCGGAACCGGAAGGGAATGTCCAACCCGCGGCGGCGGCGGCGTTGATTGCGGCTGTCCACGTGCAGGCGATGGAGCGATCGTCTTCGTTGTCCCGTTGCGTGTACCAGGGTGTGTATTCGCCGTGCAGAACTCGGATCATATCTCGTCGTCCCACTTCCGCTTGATCTTGGTGCCATCGGCGAGAACGCGTTCAAGCCACGCGGGAAAACTCTCGTCGAGGAGGACGGAGGGCTCCTGGTTCACGACCGTTGGAAGGTGGTTGACTAGGACGTACTGAATCTTGGTGACCCACTCGCCCATCGAGGTGATGGCGTTGATGTGACCGGCCACGTTCATTTCGCAGAACGCGGTTCTGCAAGCCCCGTTGATGAGATCGCGGTCCTCGGGATCCTTGATACGGGACTCGACGCCCTTTGCATAGACGTAGAGGAAGATCGCGGACGAGATTACGCTCGCACCCTCCGACTCCCGAATGCGCCTGGCGACTACAACGTCGGGATGGTCTTCGGGCAGGCCGCGGGCTTCGGTCTCGACCATGAAGGTATGCAGCCTTCGATGAGCGTGGAGATGGCCCATGGGGTAGTCGTTCTGCATGAGGAGGAGCGTGTAGTCCTGCGAGCGAACGATGGACTTCGGATTCCACGCCCACACGTAGGTCTCAAGGTTGCTGCAAAATAGAATCGCGTCCGCGAGAGGGAACGCCATCATGTTGAAGCAGCCGTCTTCGGTATAGCGGTAGTGGGGGAACTCCACGCCACGATTGATGAGGAACTGCCGGCGGTAGACCTTACCATGGACCCATCCGCGATCGCCTGTGTCGTGAAGCTTGCGCGAGCCATCTTCGTTGAGTTCGATGAAGTTGGAAGAGACGATGTCGATCGTCTGTCCAGCCTTGAGGATTTCTTCGTGGAGCGTGTGAAGGGTGAGGGGGCTGGCGAGAAAGTCGTCAGAGTCCATGAAGAGCACGTACTCGCCGATGGCCTCTTCGACACCACGACGACGAGCAAGACCGCAGCCGCCGTTCGTTTCGCAGTGCACGACGCGGGGGTCTAGCCAAGGGAAGTCGAGAAGGGCGTCCTCCCAGGCTTCGGTCGAAGCGTCATCGACGATGATGAGTTCGAAGTCGCGGAACCACTGGGAGGCAAGGGACAGCAGTGGGCGGTGAATCAGCTCTCTCGGATTGTATGCGGGCATGACAATCGAGAAGAATGGAGTCTGGTTCGGCATGGGATGGTCTCCTTCAATCCGGGGATCGGCGGCGAGCAGGAAGGCGGTCGAGGATTTCGCGGATATCCGTTTGGACCGTTTCGAGCTGTTTTCCGATGCTCTTCATTTCCGTAGCGAGAGCGACGGTCTCCTTGGCGTTACGTTGAAACTCTTCATGGTTGCTAGAATTAGTTTCGCGATCCTCCTTCATACGTGTCTCCGTATTTTGCAGCCTCTCGGTGAGGCGCCCCCAAACGATCCCGACCGCGATGACGGTTCCGATGATAGTCAGCGCGGAGATGAGTAACGATATTATTTCCGTCAACGACATTCTATCCACCCTTCTCTACTGAACCGTATACATAAACGAGAACGTATAACCGAGTCCGCCGCCCTGAACGGAAGTTAATGTCGTTCCAGTTGACTGTGCGCAATCATTTGCAATGCTTGCTTCAAAATTATCGCTTGTAGTGGCAAAGTTTCTGATCATATGACCAGCTAAATCAGTGACATTCGAAAAATTAGATGCAATCGGCAAACTAATTCCTACTGTTCCGTTGAGCGTCGCGGCTACTGATGAAACTAAATCAACGCTACCGTATACGAACACCTTTCCGGCAAATTGTATATAAAATGCACGTTGATTCGCTGCCGTCATGTTGGCAGTTCCAAACGTAAACGTAGGCGTGTACTCACCGGATGTCATATTCGCGGTGGCGCCCCCACCAAGAGCTATTCCTGTTACGCCAAGCAGGCCTATTGTTGGGTCATAGGCGAGCGCGGCGTCTGTTTTGGGGATCAGATCGCCTGTTGCGGCGGGAACGAATAGAGGATAGCAAGAAGTGTCCGAAGCTTCGTCTTCTACTTTTACTGCGTCTGCGGCCGCAGATCGGACGGCCGTGGCCGCGGCGCCCGTAATACTGAAGGCGCCTTTACCATCGCCATCGAGAATAGGTATCTCGCCCGTGGTAGGAGCTACGTCAGCGTGCGCACCGTCGACGGTGTCGGCATTGCCGGCGCTCGTTGCACTCGTGGCCGTCGCAGCGTTGCCGGTGATGCCGAAAGCGCCGAGGCCCACACCGTTGAGAATGGGGATCTCACCGGCAGTTGGAGCGACATCGGCGTGAGCGTTATCGACGGTATCAGCATTGCCCGCGTTCGTCGCGTTCGTCGCTGAGTCGGCCGTGTCGGCGTGATCGGCCGTGGCGGCGTTGCCGTTGATGCTGCCGACGATGGTGTTCGTAACGGTGAGATTGGTGAAGGTAGCGTCGGCGGGGAGTGCGTCGATAACCCAGTTTCCTTTGAGTGTGACGATCTCCGTAGTTCTATCGAACTCGAAGATATCAAGAGGAAGTTGGTTTGGATCCAC
>Ga0172381_10001891_pt1 | contig 23931 bp, 33 predicted proteins | sample Leawel6488metaG_FD_119754 | JGI IMG/M metagenome (GOLD analysis project Ga0172381, IMG submission 119754) | Leachate microbial communities from a municipal landfill in Southern Ontario, Canada - Leachate well 64-88 metaG | ecosystem: Engineered > Solid waste > Landfill > Unclassified | place...
AGGGATTCCTGCTTCGCGGCCATCGCTAACGCAATAGCTCCACAGGCGTTTTGATTCTCCGTGCTCTTCACGGCGAATAAATCTAATCATCAATCTAATATCTTCGTGGCATCGACACTCATGCCGGTACCTACTGCGCGCCAAAACCGCTCAACCGCGTCAACCAAGGCGGCATGCTCCAACAGACTCATGCTATCTAATTTTGCGACCAGCTCAGTGCGACGAGTGTCATCAAACAGGCATTCTGCTTCGTTTGCATCCTGGAGATTCCACAAAATGCCCTCTAGTGTATGAGGCTCAAATATCGTGCCGTTCGATATTGTTGCAATTGCGGTGAGTTCATCATCAGTCAGCCGCCCGCGCAAATTATGTCGGGCACGATCCAGCATTGCAAAATAGCGAGATAAACTTTCCCGTATGGCCTCGCTAAGATTTTCGTCACGCTGGCGCAGTGTTGGTAACAACTGCTGTGGTATCCAAAAGGCTACTTTTTCTCGATTTGATTTGGTCATTGGTTTCTCCGTGTCGGAATTGTGCCGGGATAGGCTCCCGGCGGGCCTTGGAATTATTAGTTGGCAACGGCTTCGATTTCGTCATCGCGTCGGCGCTGTAGATGGCTATCCAGTCCATCAATAATGTCCGCCTCGCCAACCGCGTCGTTGCGTATTTTGTCGGAAATAGCTTCTAATTCATCATCGGCGGTCGTAGCGGTTATGCCAAGATCGGCATTGGTTTCACCCTGGAGCCAGTCCGACGCATCCCAAACCTTTATAGCGTCCGATTCATCGCACCAAGACTCGATAGCTGCCTCAATTTCGTTCTCGGCTGTCTGTGCATCATCGGTAAGTGTGCCGACATGATTGCTACCATCCCATACCTCTTCAAAACCCTCTTGCACACGTGCCAATAATGGTTTTATCTCCTCTGCGAGGGCGACATATGATGTGCCGTAAATAGCATACGGGAGATGATAGCGGCGGACAATGCCATGCCATACATACATCGGCACCGCGTTTCCAATCTCGGAATTGCTGCTAGCCGACACCACGCCGTCACACGGATCGAACTCAATATAGCAGGATTGCGGGTTGATCTGGCCTGAGTAGTGAGTGTAGAGATCGAGATTGCTGTCAAGCGGTTTGATTGTGATCGCTGGATCGATGATATACATAAGTCGTCTCCTCGTGCGCGCCGGGTATGTGACTCCGGGCTTACCGCGTGAGTGGTGATTACAGTATGATTATACCCCATGTCAGACAGTAAGTCAATCCCCTATTTCAAACTATTTTACGCTCAAACCAAAAAAAAGTTTGCGAAAATGCGGCAAAAATATCCTCTCCCAGCCCATATACTATGGGGCTGAATTATCACTAACTTGTCAGCCTGATTCTCTTCTCCTTTCGTTGGCCCCTGGTCTCATCCACCGGGGGCTGTTTTTGCGATGGGGAGCAGACATCGTGATATATTTCACAAACTATATAGGCGTGACGTTGCTTCCGAGGGACTTGTAGCCAACCAAGCGGTTGGTAGGTGCGTGGACACGGAAATAGGGCGGTCGGACTAATAACCGGCTGGAGAATGTAATGGCGTGACTCTCAAACTGCCATTGACGGTATTCCTGCACTAACGCTACGCTGCAAATACAGACCTACCCTAATGGTAGTAAGTCCCTCATTGAGACGTGAAAAAATGATTGTGAAAAAATGCACAGATACCTTAGATACAGCCTATCGCCTGCTCAATCCCGACAAAGCGCGAGACAGAGATATACGAGCAGCACGGCTGCAGGATGAGCGCAGAGCAGGTAGGCGTGGGCATTCTAAGAGGATTAGGGTAGCGAGATGAGCGCGAAAGCTCAGAACAGCACGAAAGCAGTTAAGAAAAAGCCGCGGGGCAGGCCATTCCCCAAGGGTGTTTCAGGTAATCCTGGAGGTAGGCCGTGCATGCCCGAAGAGTTACGCAAGATGGCGCAGGCTAAAGCTCCCGACGCTCTCAAGATTGCGCTTGAGCTTATGGACTCTGCCGACAGTGATACAGTGAGGCTCGCGGCAGCGCGTGAGGTGATGGATAGAGGCTACGGTAAGCCGACGCAACCAACGGAGCTTACTGGCACGCTAGATGTGACGGCGATGACAGCCGAGCAGCGGCAGGCGCGACTTGACGAACTTATGCGTAAGGCACTAGATAGCTAGGCTGTAACCGCGATTTGGCGCGCTCTGCTTGCTCATACACCGCGAGTCAGTGCAAAAACGTATAAGTTATCGTCTCACGCTCAGTAAGTCTATAATCGTTTTTAAGTGGCCTAGGATTCGATTCTGAGCGTTTTGTGTGTGAAAATCTATGAGTATTGACATAACCCGCCTGTCGGAACGCGAGCAGGTCGAACTCCTGAAATTGGCCGAGCTACAGTATGCCGCGCGGTCGCCGTTTGATACGCAGTGGGACTTTTTGGCGCAGGCAGTTTTTACGCGCGATGAGGCAGCAGGTGAGGTTAAGCAGTTTCCGAGCGGTGATGATTTCGCGTATCTTAAATACCTGACTGAGCAGAGGGTATTACACCGGGTTAGAGCTTACGAGAAATCCCGCCGTATGATGATTACCTGGTGGCTGGTTGCGCTGTATCTCTATGAGCTGATGACGCAGCCTAACGAGCTGGCGGCAGTTGCGAGTGATAAACTCGGCAAGAGTGCGTATTTGTTGGGCCAGGATCGCATGCAGTTCATCTATAGTCATATTCCTGCTGATGTCTGGCCCAACAAACCTGAGGTTGTTTTCGAGGGTAAAGAAGGCATGGGGTGGAAGATCGCCCAGTGTCCAGCGAATGGCTCTGCTATTATGGCGATGGCGTCTGGTGAGTCCCAGATGCAGCAGTATACGTTTAGCCAGGTGCTGATGGACGAGTTCCCACGATGGAAACAGCAGGAGGAATGCTGGCGCAACATCCAGCCGACGATACAGGGCGGCGGTCGCTGCGATATTGTATGCACCGCTGAGCTTGGCGTGTTTGCATATGATTTGCTTTACGATGAGGTGGAATAGGAGGTGAGCGTTATTGGGACGCAGGCGACGATTGAGTAATTTGACTGCTGATAGACCGTATAACCAGTTATCACAATGTGGGAATAAGTTTCGCCACAAAAACAGAGAGGCTGCATTGCTAGAGTCTGTGAGGCTAGAATCGGAAAATCCTGGAGAGAAGTTTGATCCATACCGATGTCCGCATTGTAATTATTACCATGTGGGCCATACAACCAAGAGATTAACTAACAAGGCAGTATATGGGTTACTGTCTGAAATTAGAAAAACAGGATGGTGAGCGAAATGTTTGGACGAGAAACAAAGACGTCTGATGTGATGTTGAGCATGGAGCAGCGCATCACAAACCTTGAGGCCGACGTGTATCGAGTCGCGACCCAACAGGAAATCAAAGATTATTGCCCGAATCATTCTGCGTTTTTAAGTTCACCCAGAATTGTCTGTGGCAAGCACGCAGAGACGTTAGCTAAACGCTTGGACTCCCGTATTGAAGCCCTGGAACAGCCACCGGTTGCTCCTTGCGTTGACCGCAACGGCACGCAGATAGAGATTGGGGCGACACTTGTTGGGGGCTATCAGGTAGTTGGTTATCGTGATGGCGGTTTCGATGTAACACTGATGGACTCAGACAGTCCAGCCAAGAGTATATATTATCTTCCGATCAGCCAAGCAGTGCTTGAGAGCGTGCCGAAGAAGGGGTGAGCAATGAAGATACTCAACAGCAGGTTCTTCGAGTGGGATGGCCCACAGGCTATATCTCGAATCAACGACTGGCTGGATGGCAGACCTTCGACATTCGATGTTATCTATGAGGGTAACGCCATGACGATGATTGTCGTGCACGCCACTGATGGCGAAGTTCAAGCATCTGATGTGGGTGGCGGAAGTGACTTCGTGCTTGTAGAGGATAGTGCGCGGTGATGAAATACGATTGGGCTGTGAAACATCGGAAAGAATTGGTGGGCGATGAAATCTGTGTGTTGCGATAGGAATGGTGCAAAATTGTATGTGGGTGATGAGGTGATATGTCATATATTCAGCGATAGACCACTAACCGAATGCATTTACACCGTTGCCGACACCTATCCATTTACGTGGCTGGCGAGAAGTGGGCGAAGTATATCACCTGATCCTCGCGAAGTAGTGTTGTATAAACGAACAGTTTCATGATTGGCATTGACGAGCGTGACACCAAATCTGGCATCCATATATTCAGGGTGCATTATACCGCTAATCCATCCAAACGTAGCGAAGAGTGGCAAAACGAGGCCGCACGCGGTATGCCCGGTGGGAAAAAAGGGCGAGCATGGAAGCGCGAGATGTGCATAGACTGGACTGTAGCCACCGGCATCGGCGTCTACTCTGATGAGTTTACCCGCGAATGGCACGTTGCTAAAGACACTCTCGAAGCATATGCAGGCCAGATGTATCGAGGCTGGGATTTAGGCCCAACCCACGTATTCCCCGCTTGCGTGGTAGCACAGCGCGATATGATGCGCTTGAACGTGCTATCAGAGATTGTTTCATGGTCTGGTCGTGGTGAGCCGAAAGCGCGGGATGTTGGTTCATTCGCCGAGGAAGTGATTCTGCGATGCAACGAAGAGTTCCCCGGTGTCGAGTGGATAGACATAGCTGATCCTGCGTCGTGGCAGAAGCAGATGGTTCAGACTGATGCTAAGTCGGCCATTGATATTCTCAACAGGTTGGGAATATTCCCGCGCAAAGGGCCGGTGACGTTCACAGCACGCAGGGATGCGATGGTGGATAGACTTACGAGCACGAGCCAGGGACAGCCGTGTATTCTTGTAGATCAGTGCTGCAAGATGATTGTTGAGGGTTTGGGTGGTGCTTATAAGTACGAATCGTTTACTGACGGCAGACCCAAGGGCGTGGTTGAGAAAAACGCCTGGTCGCATCCTATGAACGCGCTTGAGTATATTGTGGGCGGCATATTTGTTCCGCAGAATGTGAACCACGATAAGGACGAGGAAGAGCGTAGGAAGCGAGCTAGACGGCGCAGGACGCGGGATAAGGTGACGGGTTACTGAGAGGACTAGGTGAGCAATGAAATCGATACCACGAACGAGCGTTAAGTCATCTAGCATATCTGAGATTGGCTATGACGAGGACAAAAAGACTCTTGTCGTCAAGTTTGGCAATGGTGGACTTTACGCTTACAAGGACGTGCCATCGGGCGTATACGCTGATTTGCGAGACGCAGAGAGTGCAGGCAAACATCTGATGGCGAATATCAGAGGCAAATACGAGCATACGAAGCTATAGGAGGTAGCACAAATGGGCTGTAAAGGCGGCAAGAAGAAATGAGTAAAGCGCCGAAGACATACAAAGGCAAGTCTCTACGCAAGGGCGGAGGCGGCAAGTTTGCCAAGATGGAAGACGCGCTGATGGCAAAGGGCATGAGCAAGGAAAGCGCGGAAAGTATTGCTGCCGCTGCCGGGCGTAAAAAGTATGGGGCTAAGGAATTCGCCAAAATGTCTGCTACTGGACGAAAGCGGGCGGCGAAGAAGAAGTAATGCTTTGGGTCGCTATTGTGTAACGTTATGCACACCTGCTAGTAAGCTAGAGGAAGTATGGGTTCAAGTCCCATTAGCGATTCAAATATTTAGGTGAGTAATTAAGGGATGGTGAGCGAAAATGATTCGACGGATTATTAATTGTATCAAAGCTGTGATGAATCGACTACTGAATCAGGTAGAAGACCCGGAAACATTATTGTCGGACGCACTCGATGAAATGCGTGACAGTTACAGCGATAATCAGCAACGTGCTATCAATGCCGTGTCGCAAAAGTATCAACTGTCACGCATGGTAGATAATCAAAAATCTCAGTTGGCTGATATTGCAAGCAAGATTGACCTCGCTGTAAGTGGGCAGAAGCGCGATTTAGCGAAGGTATTGATTCTAGAAAAACTTGCAATCGAACGAGCATTGGCGGCGACCACAGCAGAGTATGATAGTGCCATTACTATTTGTGATGATGTTAAACGAGTGCTCGATCAGCAAGAGAGCGCGATTCAACTTAAGACTGCTGAGGCGACTGCAAATGTAGCACGTTGGCAGCGAGCACAGATCAGCAGGGCAGCAAGCAAAATGTCGGATAATAAACCTGCTAGTGCATCTTGGGCAAGAGCTATACAAAAGACGACTACTGCCGAATGCGAAGCCGATGCTACTGCCGAGATTCAGTCTGCCAGCTTGTCAGGGCAAATTACTGAGATGCAGTTATTGGCAGATGATGCAACCGCAGAGTCTATGCTGCAGCAAATAGAGATCGGCCGACAAAATGCCTAGTATAAGCAAGCGCATAGCTAGAGCGGTACTAATTTATAGCACTAAACACAAGATAGTGAATAATGCAAAGCGATGGCTGAAACAGTCGGAGCAATTGCCAATTAATGATCGCGTTCTTGTGAAGCAGATTCTACAACTCTATTGCCAATTAGCTACACGCGTTGTTGATATGCACCAATGCAACGCCGAGATAATAGATGTCAGTTCTAAAGCCATAGATAGACTATTCCTTGATTTGTCCTCAGTTAGCCAAATTAAGGACGCAATCTATGCTCTGGATACTGCGTTGGGCATAGATTCATTAACCAGTGACAGCATTGATAAGATCGCCCAATATATCGGAGACCTCAAATGCTTGGCTGCGTGATATACAGATTATTGATTGTAGTAATGATTATCTGTGCAATCAAGGGACGAGCTATGTCCAAAAGCATGGAGTCAGAGTTCCATGCTCTCGCCAGTATATTCGACATATCGCAATTTGAATATGCTTCTTTGGTCAGCGAGTATTACAGCAACATAACGCTTGATGATGATATAGACGCAGTGCTATTATCAATCATAGCCATACAATCAGGCATCAGGACTCTTTATGGAGAATGTGACACATTAGAGCGCGAAATGGCGATGCAAGCGGAGCGATTGGTAAATAAATTGGCTGTGCGCCACCGCGCTAAAGGCATAGACCACAATAAAGATTCCAACGCTTCAGATCTGAAGCGAGCGTATCTACATACTAAACACAGTCCCATACAATATGAACATTCTATACTGAGTTGTACGCAAGGGACAGCATCAGTTTTTAGGAATAAGAGGTGAGCGACAAATGAAGACATCTACTGATATTCTGCGAGAGCGAATGCGCGAACAGCAAATCAAGTGCGCCATTTTTGCAATCCATTTCATCGCGGCAGTATTCTTTGCCTTACGTTCAGGTTTGAGCCAGGCGTCACTTGTTATTTACGCATGCGTAATGTGCGTTGGTTGCGTTATTTGCGCTCGTAATGCTCGTCGCATTCAGCGACAGATCGATAAGGCGCTTGCACCAGTGACACCATATAGAGCACCGTACTATGCGTTTGGCAATTTGTTTGGGCACAATGCTTACACAATGAATCAACACGCATTGAATTTGAATCAGTTACTACACGATCAGCAATTGAATTCGCATCAGTTACTGATCAATCAGCAGCAGACGAATCAATATAGCCCATACATGAACAAATCGCTGTTAGCGGACCTTGCGCAAAATAGTCAACAGCGAGGGGGTGAGCGATGAAGTGTAAAGATTGTGTAATGACTGATATCCAACGAGATGGCAAGTGGTGGTTTTGCAAAATATGGCCGGAATCTGATATCGAGCGATTTAATCAGACATATCCCGAACCGGAATATTCACCAGTCTACATATACGATGGTTATCCAAACCCGGCTATGGATTTACGCAACCGAGATTGTCCTATTGACGATGAACGCAAGGCGAAGTTACGCGAGCAACTAGAGGAACAGCCAGCCGAGATGACGACTTGGGACGATATACTAGCGACTGAGGGGTGAGCGATGGGGTGGCATGATCCAGAGTTAGAATTTAACTTAGATGATATCCATGAATCAGATATTGTCAATTCTTCGAATTGTTTTGAAATCAAGGTGTGCTATGACGGAATGCACATAATGATAACAATTCCTGGAGACGTGTTCGATGACGTCAAGGAACCGCAATTGGAATTCGGTAAGGTGTTAGTAAATGCAATGAAGCGATTGGCTGGCTGAGGGGTGAGCGATAATGTGGACGAGGATCAAGGCACGCTTTATGTGTTTGTGCGGACGACATAAATACGGTTCAACTGTTGTGGCAATAACTGAGCACTCGCTAGTTATTCAGTGTCGCAACTGCGATAAGCAGCGCAGAATAACATTCTAATCGTAGGAGAATCATAATGGCAAAAGCAATGAACATGCCTTCGATAGACAAAGACTGGCAGGCCGAGAGCGATCTCCGCACGATACGCCAGGCCGAAGAGATCAAGGCAAATACAGCGCGTATGTCTGCAGTCAAGAAGATGGCAGCCAAAGAGCAGAAAGCGCTTCAGGGCATTGTTGGTAAGACTGCCACCCGGAGTAGAACTACTAAGAAGTAGACACAAGAACTGACGAATATCAATCGAAAGCCTGCCTATACGGTGGGCTTTTTTACATGCAGGGGTGAGCGAATATGGATATTGGAATCGTAGGACTCGGCGTGGTCGGCAAGGCTGTGAAGGCCTATCACGACTCACGCGGTGACGAAGTTTGGACGTATGACATTGCTACTGACGGCGCAGAAGCTCTTGAAGCACTGGACAACAACGCGGACGTGGTGTTTATCTGTGTTGGGACGCCACTTGGTGATGACGGCAAACTGGATTGCTCTGCTGTTTACGACGCAGTAGGCAATCTCACGCAAAAGCACACAATCATTATCAAGTCAACAGTTATGCCGGGAACTACGGACGCCATACAGACGAAGTATCCACGGCATAGAGTCTTCTTCGTGCCAGAGTTTTTGGATGCCGACACAGCAGTTGAGGACTACGCGACGCCGAAACGGTCTTTTGTAGTTGGCACACCAGCAAGCAAAACTAGAACAGCAGAATTGCTTGATGCACCTATAAAAGCCAGTCCAGTTAGGTTGCCGATGTATTGCCTGGACGCCCGCGAGGCCGAACTATTGAAGCTCGCCACAAACACGTTTTATGCGTTCCGTGTGGTCTTTGCCAATATGCTATTCGATCTTGGGATGTCGCAGAATGGTATCAACGCAGTGTTTGCAAATCCGAGAATTGGCGACTGGGGATGTGACGTGCATCACCGTGGGTATCGCGGGGCTGCCGGAGCCTGTTTGAGCAAGGATCCGATAGCGTTCGCCACACTGTTGAACGAAAGCACTAATGAAGCATCAACTGTGCTCGATGCCGCATTGGCCTACAACAAGCACTTGGTAGAGTCCACTACAAAGGATTAGCTATGCCACCACTTGAAAAACCGGCAAAACTGAAGATTGACGAGACTGAACGTAGATTGCTTGGGCAGACGCTTATGTCCAAGATACGTGACGCCCGCGAGGCCATGGATGGCATGCTAGATGACACTGAAGATTTGCGTGATCTTTATGAGGCTAATCTGCCGGAGAAGACGGAACCTTGGCCTGGATGTAGCAATACATGTCTTCCGCTCATACAACCTCACGTTGACAGCGCTCATGCGGGACTGAACAACATAATCTTTGGCGTCGAACCTTGGCAGCTTGTAAATGTTCCTGATGAACTATCGAGCGAGCCGGAGATCAAAGAGCGCAGTATGCACGTCGAGAATCTGCTTCAGTCGATGCTTGAAAAGCGAATGAAGTTCAAGAGTCGTGGTGATATGGCATTTCTTGAGATGTTGCTCTCTCCTGCGGCTGTATTATCAGTTGATTGGCGTGAAGAATATCGTACTGTTAGACGGCTTGTTGAAGAAATGGACGAGGAAACAGGCGAGATCACTAAATCAGTCAAGCCAACACAAGAGGTTAAGCAAAAAGGCCCATGGATTGAGCTTGTGGACATGGACAACTTTGTGATGTGGCCTATGACAAGAAGCGATATTGAGCAGTCGGTCGGAATAGGTCATAGAACAAAACTCACATACGATGAGCTGACACGCAAAGCCAAGAGTGATTATTTTGACGAAGATTATGTCGATACAATCATTAAGGGTGGTATCGCTGAATCAAGCGACACATCAGACAATCGTGATGAAGAACACCTCGATAGAGCCAATCTTGGGGCAACAAATACTGAATTGTATTCATTTTGGAGCGTTATCTATGGATATGACGCCAATGGTGATGGCTTAAACGAGGATTGTGTGTTTGTAGTCTACGAGGATACCGGAACCATAGTAGCTGCGCATGAGTTTCCCTATTGGCATGGCATTCGCAACTATATAAGACTTGCGGCATTTCCTAGACCTAAGAACTTTTTTGGCCGTTCCCAACCACAGATTCTTGAGCATTGTCAACGCGAACTTAACGCTATTCACAATCAGCGCGTGGATGCGAATGCTATTAGAATCAGTCCGATGTTCAAGAAGCGCAGGAGTTCAACACCGTCACTTAATGATGTCGATTGGATGCCAGGCGGTCAGGTTCTTGTTGATGACCTCAATGATATTGTTGAGTTCCAGATTAACCCAATGACACCAGGTGTAGATATTGAACAAACCGTGCGTGAATATGCCGAGCTTGCCGATGGATTCAATGGTCCAGGACAGGGTGCACTCTCAAAGGGAAAACGCCTTGCTACAGAACTGAATATAGCTAATGCCCAGGGCGGCGTAAGGATGGCCGACATCGTGCGCCGCGTGCAAGAAACGGTGACTCAAATAGCATACCAGGTGCTTGGGTTGTGTTATCAGTTTATGACTGATGAAGAGCTAGCACTCTACAATGTTCCCAGAGAAGACTTAGTACTGCCATGGGAGATTGAAGGGCATGGTAATACTACAACAGCCAACAAGATGCAGCGACGACAGGAAGCAGAAATGCTGTACACAATGCTCCAGCAGAATCCATTTGTCACAGCCGACCTGCGCCGTGGATACAATGTCACGAAGAACTTGCTTCTGGCTCACGACATAATGGATATCGAAAACTGGATTGGCACTGAATCAGAAGTTCAAGAGATGATGGACAGGATGCAGCAAGCTCAACAGCAAGCACAAATGCAGATGCCTGGAGCCACCCAAGCACCTCAGAATGGAAATCCTTCTATGCCGCCCGAAATGATGCAAGGGAATGGGGTGGTCGCATAGAAGACAGTCGAGAATATGACATCGAACAGTGGGAAGGAGTGGCTAACCATTGGGGGATTGTCAAGGAACATGTTGAAGCAAAAATAACTGATTGCTACAAACGACTGGCAGCTATAGACTCAACGCCTGACATCATTCAGGTGCGTGTCTACCAAGCTGAGATTAGACTATTGCAGCAGTTAGCAGATTTGCCCGATTCCGAACTCAGGAATCTTCGCAAGAGCAAGTCGCGTGCATAATAATGTGGAGGAATACATGGACGATGAATTGATTGAACCGCAAGAAACAGAGATAGACGATCCGATTGTCAATAATGACGATCCGCAAGATGAACCGCCGGAACCAGAGTTGATAGGTGGTAAGTTCAAGTCGCAAGACGACCTGCTGAAAGGTTATCAAGAATTAGAACGTCTTGCAACTGAGAAAACGACTGTTACCAAAGAAGTGCAGAGACAACTTACCGCGCTAGGCGTGGAGTTCGACGAAAAGACAGGAGCAATCAAATTGCCTGATAGTGCGACACAACAAACACAGCAGCAGTATACACAATCTGCTCCAGATGATGACCCTAATCAGGCGGTAGTTGATCGTCTTTTGTCCGATCCTTATAGTGTTATGTCGGAAGTGGTGAGCGCAGCACGAACCATCCAGAGACAGGCCGATGCCAATGTCGAATCTGAGTTAGCTGATTTGAAAGCCGATCCTCTTTACGCAAAAGTTGGCGCAAAGTTAAAGGCTCAACTTGCGGCATTTGATGATCGCATACTCTCGAATCCTCAACAGGCAAAGGCTATTGTAACCAATGTGTATAACGGTTTGGTCGGCGATTACGCACGACAGCAGGCAAAGGCAGCCAAAGAATCAACTGATCCTACGGCACGCACGCAGATTCTTGAATCGTTTGGACTAACACAGTCTGAACCTGTTACCGAAAGTGGCCGAGCTATTATGTCGCAGGAAGACAGAGACCGATTTGCAGCTATTGGCATAACCGACCCAAAGAAACAAGAACAACTTGCTAAAGCTGCTCGCAAACAGATGAGGGAGGAACGCTAATGCCTGAGAAGCCGAAGCGATTAGATGTACCAACTGTCGTGACTACCCGCCAAGTCGATGAGCGTGTTTGTGATCCGCCGGCTGATGCTATTCCGGCTGATACACAGATTCACACTCGTTGGGTGCGCAATGATCCCCAGCGCATTAGCGAGATGAAACGCAGAGCTGGATATGAAGCTGCAAATACATCTGACGTAAACTCCAATCATGGTGGTTACGTAGACAGGGATGGTAATATTGTAAAGGGCGATCTTATCCTGATGAAGTCAGGACGCGATATTGCGGAACAAACCGAGTTGCAGAGGCGCACGCATATTGCCGACATGGATAGGCAATTGAACAGAAGCGATATTGCGAACGGGCTTGAAGACCGACCTAGCCACAATATAAGGCGTCCTGGACGACCGAGAAACAAGTCCAAGTCGGTCAACATACCAATTGATCTCAAGTCATAACCTGCTGGCCTCGCTAGAGATAACCAGCACTTTCATAGAGATTCCGTTGAAATCAGAGGGCGTGAAGACACACGCATGGAGACCGTTGACTCGACTGCATGTCTACCATACCCAAAGAAAGTAGACAGAGTAGGTTAGTGGCCCCTGGGCAACTTGGAAGACGGTAAGCGTTTTTCAAAAAGGCGATAAGTCGAGCAAGATTTTAACGGAACATTCATACGAGCCTGGTGAAGATGCAAACAATGATCTTCACCAGACAACTCACAAAAACCGGAACACAACTTGGATAACATCAGCCCTTGATGCCCAAGGAAATCAGCAAGCAGTGGCCCTCAACCGGACAACCACCCAAAATAACAAGCAATTCAATCTGAAAAACGGAGGCTCATTACAATGGCTATTAGCTATGTAGGTCTGCGTTTCCGAAAAACTCTAAGTGGTGGCACTCCAGCAATCATGCATATGCCGCTGGTGGCTACTGCTTACTATGATGGGAATGTTCTGCGTGTAAATGCGACTACTGGCAGCGCTTGTTTGGCTGCTAGTGCTGGAACCATTGCCGCAGGGTTCGTCATGATCGGAAACGTAACAAACGCCAATTCTTCTTCTGGCGTTTATCCCATGTATGTTATCAACGGAGACAGCGTCTTCGAAGCAAGAATGCAGGCTACAGGCGCACGACGCGCTCGAACCGGTGATCTTGCGTGTCTCAATGTAGGTTCAACCTACAATTACAGACTCGGTGGAACTGCTGGTGCATTCCGTATATTGGAAGCACATCCTGACGATGCCGGTGGAACAGGTGCAAATGGTCGATACTATGTCACCGGTGGTCGAAGTCAGTTCGCGCCTTACGGCAGACTGTCTACAAACTAGAAGGAGGCTTTAGATGTCTACACTTAGAAGTGCTTTTAGCTCAACGCTGTTCATCGAAGGCCTCAAAGAAGTGTTCTTCCTTGAATACAGTGAACTCGAAAGCGTGCATCCTCAGATATACGCGGTCGAGACATCCAGTAAGCGACAGGAAACTTACCATACAATTCCTTCTCTTGGTATGCTTACAGCCAAGCAAGAAGGCGCATCCATGGAGTTCGAGGATATGGTCGATGGATACGAAAAAACTCTGACGCACACCACGTATGCTAAGGGTATTCGCATATCCGAAGAGTTGATGGAAGACGAGCAGTATGGCGTCATTGCGCAGCGCACTAAGGCACTCGCCAGAAGTGCAAACAGACGTAAAGAATACGACCATGCGCTTCTATTCAACTCTGCAAGCGCGACCACATATTATACCGGCGGTGATGGGCTTGCTCTGTTGAGCAATTCTCATACTATCGCAGGTAATCCAGCAGTAACCTACGACAACTACGCGGCATCTACTGACCTTAGCTTCACAGCTATTGATGATGCTCGCGCCGCAATGCGTAGGTTCCCGGAGGATACTACTGCTGCGAGTGGATTGCCGCTTGGTCTCACACCTAAAATCCTGCTTGTTCCACCGGAACTTGAGACCACAGCGCTTGAACTGGTGAGCTCAGACAAGAAACCGGGAACTGGCGACAATGAAATCAACGTGCTAAAGGGCAAGTTGCAGGTTGTCGTATGGGATTACATCACGGATACCAATGCTTGGTTCCTACTGGCCGACAAGAAGATTGTCGCGCCTGTTAGTTTCACTCGCAGAGCACTGAGGTTCGATAAGGACACTGACTTTGTGACCCAGGACTTGCTTGCCTCTGCGTCTACCCGTTATTCCAATGGGTTCGTTGATCCGAGGTTCTGTTACGGTTCTATGGGATCGTCCTAAGATGAGGAGGCAAATACAATGGGCATCACTCATCATAATGCTTTAGGCATCACACGGACGATAACCTGTGGTGGCACTCTAACCGTTTCGGGTGCATTTTCTCTAGCCGGTGCTGTTTATGGCACTGGCATAGACACTTTAAATGTCAGCGGCACAACTATCCTTAGTGGCAATGTAAGAGCTACAGGTAGTGGTAAGCAGTTGAGCGCTACAAAAGTCGCAGTGAGTGGAACTACTGTTCTCAGTGGCAATGTCACCGCGACTCATGCTGACAAGAGTCTAGCTGCTACCCAGGTGTCAGTAACTGGCACTACGCTTCTCAGTGGCAATGTGAGACTTGCATCTGCCGCTAATGCTGTTTGTGGATTAAAGTCGGTTGGCACTGCTGGCACCGGCGTTGTTGCCAGCACAAAAATACGATCATCTAGCCGTGTTTTGCTTACGCCTATTGGCATTGCAGAACGCGGTCTATCGGCTTGGGTGTCAACAATTACCAGTGGAACTAACTTCACTGTAAAGTTGACTCGCATACAGACAGCAGGAACCGTTGTAGGCCATACAGGTCGTGTGGCTTGGTTCATTGCGAATCAGTAAACTGTGAATACGTCCCCCGGCATAGATCGGGGGCGCTCACCAAACAGGGCAGGCTCGTCCCCTGCCCTGTCCCTTTGTACAACAAAGAAAGGTAGGCAGACGACGATAATGGACAGATTCAATCCTCAACTCAAGATGTTTTTTCACGCAGACAGGGTTAAAGCGTGGCTGGATGGTGAGCGACCAAAGCCTATATTGGTGGAAATAGACCCTACAAGCAGGTGCAACGCCTCATGCCCGTGGTGCAGTTACGCAGGTAGACAGCAATGGATGGTGAGCGAGAATCATACGAAGTCGGATATTGACTATAACGTGCTGTGGCGAACACTACTTGATATGCGCGATTATGGCGTGAAAGCGATTAACTGGACAGGCGGCGGTGAGCCGACTATGTATACCGATGGCAAGCCGAAGATACCAGGCACAAAGCCATTCGATAGACTTGTGGCAAGAGCAAATGCACTCGGAATGAAGCAGGGCGTGTTTACAAACGCGCTTGACCCCAAGCATGTCATTAACACTGCGCACTTGCTTGACTGGATTCGCATTAGCCTGACAAATAGGTATATGGACGGCCTCGATAAAGACATGGTGTGGCACTACGCGAAATCTACGACCACCGGCATTTGTATCAATCTGACACCAGAGAACATTGTGAATGTTGATGACTATTGTCAACAGGCTAAGGACTTGGGCGTTGCGTATTTCCAGGTAAGACCCGCACTTGCAAGAACTTATGATAAGCAATCTGAATTGCCTGAACTTCCTGATCTGAAGCGGCACGATACGGATACTTTCAAGGTGTACTTGTCCGAATACAAGTTCCGCGACCGAGCCAAGCCTAAAGAATACGACAAATGCTACGCCGGTGCGTTCGTGCCTGTTATCGACTACTGGGGAAATGTAAGGCGATGCAACTATCACCTGAACGATTCCAAGACAATTATTGGGAACCTATTGGATAAGTCTTTCAGCGAACTGATGGATTCGATTCCGCGCTTTACGGACGTGCGTGAGGACTGCCAGACGTGCTGCAAGAATCATGAGTTGAATCTGCTGCTGAATGGGCTGATGGAACTAACGGATACCGACTTCGTTTGATTGTTCATTGATAGAAAGGATATGGCTGACGACGTGAAGCCTACGAATAATAACGTATTACTAATTGGCCCGTGCAAACCAAGTAGCGGAATTGCAAACTGGGGTGCGCCACATTTAGGATTGCATAGATTAGCCGCATGGTTACGCAAACACTCAAATGTAAAAGTGACTGTGCATGATCCATGCATAGATGGTTTGGCATCCGATGAATTGATTAGCCATGCTGATCTTATTGGTTTTTCTGTCACAAACGAAACATTAGCAGTGGACATATCAGAAATAATCCGTGTTCAAAAGATCAATAGAAAAGCAACGCTGGTTATTGGTGGTGTCGAAGCAACACTTAACTATCAAGAGGTGCTAGATCGCACACATATCACCTGGGTAGTCCTTGGCAATGGAGAACATTCACTACTCAGTATACTTAATGGCGAATCGCCGGACAAGATACCAGGCACGATATATCGAAATTACAACAACCAACCAAGCAATGATGATTTGTGGCAGCAATTCCAGTGCATGAACTTTGGGGATATGGGCTATGAGCGGTACTGGGCATATACAGAATCCATGTACGATTCCCCTAATGTGCAAGATATAAGAACAGTTCGCTTGGTTACAAGCACTCATTGCAACCGAGGATGCGCATTCTGTAGTGTAACACAATGGCAAAAGGCGGCAGCAGGTAAGCTATGTAAACCAGGATACCTGAACGCACACCGATTATTGGAACTGGTAGCAAAAGTGAAGTGTGAAGTTCCAACTACCGAGACCATCTATTTCTGCGAAGACGATTTCTGTTTAGATCGCCAGAGAGTAGATGAGTTTTGTGCAAAGTCTGGGGAACTGGACTTAACCTATCTGGTTCAAACTCATACATCAAGAGTAGATGATAACCTTATTGAAACACTCGCTGCTGGCGGCGTAAGACACTTGACTATGGGTGTAGAGAACGCCAGTGATAGTGTGTTAGCCGATCTCAACAAGAAACAGGATTTGAGCAAAATACCGAATATCATATCGCAGTGTATAGACGCTGGAATCACTCCATATTTGCTTATTATGCTGTTTCCACCAAGTAGCCGCATGGATGACCTAAAGAAGAACTGCGAAGTGTTGTCAGACTGGATGCGACAAGGCGCTATTGTATCGGTAGAGCCATATGTGATGCCTTACAGGGGCGCTCCGTTATGGGATTCGATGTATGAACGCGAGCACGTCATTGATAGTGTAGATGGGCGTGCAATGCGTAGAGAGACAAGGTTCATACCGGACGATCCAGCAGTCGCCAATTTAATGCGTAAGTTTGAATTACGATGGCCGGATTACCAACGCGAGCGCGCCACTTCTCACGCATTTAAAGGTGTCACAGGAAGACTGGCTATAGAGCTACTATCAGAACTTCTTGCGGAGGTGGATAATGCACTCGCCGCATAAGATTCTTACACATCCTGAGCATCTAACGAATTGGCGTGCTGGAAATCCATCTCCGTTGCACTTGAGTTTATCTGTAACAGATGTTTGTCCGCATTCGTGTCCTAATTGCAATGGTGGTGTTTCTGGCAACCCAACAACGATGGAAGTGAGCCAAGTCACGCAGTTATTGACGGATTTTGCACTATTGGGCGGGCAGGCTGTTACGTTTGCTGGTGGTGGGGAACCAACAGCGCATCCCGATTTGGTATCAATAATAGCATTCGCATACGCAATGGGGCTTGACTGTGGACTGATAACAAACGGCCACTATCTTAGCGAAGACCAAGCGGAAGCATTCACATCGCTATGCAAGTGGATTCGTGTCTCGCTAGATGGCACAGAGTCAACTTACAAGTCGCGTCATGGCGCAAAAGCTGATTGGTCACGAACATATTGCAATCTATGCGCATTAGCAGATTGCAATAGACCAAACTGCAAGGTAGGTGTTAGTTACTTGCTATCAAGCACAACCTGCCACGATGCTTATTGTGCAGCACAATTGGTAGAAAGCGCTGGTGCAGACTACATACAGTTTAAGCCATTCGATGGAGACAATTATGATCCCTCACTCCTGTTGGATGGCATACGAGCAAAATTGCCAGACTTCCAAGTGTATGGATTTTTCCAACGCGAAAGTTCGGCCACCAGGTCATATGATAAGTGTCACGCTGCGCATTTTATCGTGGACGTAGCTGCAAATGGCGACGTTAATAAATGCTGTGCTTGGCGTGCAATGCGTAAAAAGTCACTCGGCAACGTGAATGATTCAGGTCTGGAAAATGTGTTGAGGTCTGAGTTGTTTGGCGAGGCAGCGAATAGTTCGTGTGCCGACTGTCCGTCATGGTGTCGCAATCACGCTATGAACGAGGCAATCCAATATTTCTGCAAAGAACCGATGGAACACAACAACTTTGTATAGGAGGTATTTGACGATTGATACGGACACAAGTTCATAGGATTGGTGAGCGACCAGCAAATATTTCAATTTGCGTTCCAGCAACGGCTGATTTGGTTTCTCGTGTCGAGGATTTCATTCGATACATCAAAGAGGTTGATGCGCCAGGTGTCGAAGTCGTGGTTGCGTATATCGAAAACGAGCCATGGCATGAAGCGTTTGCAAAAAATGCTCTGGCACGGGCTGCAACCACAAACAGGATTATCTTGACAGCTCTCGACGACCATCCGTCAGCGTCGAAATCGAGAGAACGCGCATAGAGTTAGATGCAAATCCTTGGTCTGTAGTTACTGCTATGCGATTGGACGGGCTTCCGACACATCGCGCTTTTCCTAATCCGTTTGCGCTCGGCGATTGGATTGCTATGCGCAAAGACCGCTACCTTGCGCTGGGCGGCTACAATGAATCACTGAGGGCTGCTTGTTGGTTAGAAAACGAGTTTATCGGCAGGGCGATACTCAATGGTTACGATTGTGTGATGCTTGACGAGAGAATCTTCCACGGTTGGCATCCGGTAAGAACCGAGGATGCCAAACTAGATGTAGATAGTGATTGGAATTACAAAACCGTTCTGGCGGCTGGCGGTGCGTTGGCACTGCTTTACTATCCGACCACTGGCACGCTCAGATTTGCAGACAAGGATGTATCAATATCAGTTAGACCGCAAAAAAACAGTGTGGTGAACGTAACTCACCACCTTCCATATAGCTACGATTATTGGGAGTGCATACACAAGGATAAGACAACTAAACTACAGCAATGGGTGAGCGAAAATGATACAGTTTAAGTACAATAATACAACAGAGTGGTCGTTAGATGGACCACCCGATGATCATATAACACACGTTCTTCAACATTCGTATTACGAGGGAGACTTACTTGAGACCATATATAATCGGTATGGCCTTGGTGGAGTATTCTATGACTTCGGTGCATTCATAGGCACGCACAGTCTATTCTTTGCTGCTGTATGTAAAGCCGACCTCGTAGTAGCTATTGAGGCTAACCCTGATAGCTACAAGTGGCTTCGGAAGAACATTGAGGCCAATCCACTGTTCAATATAGAATCACTCAATGTAGCTGTTGGCAATACGAAGGGCAGGTCATGTTTGTTGCCAGGCACGGATCAGGGTGGCACAAATTGGATAGAGACAGGCGGAATTGCAGACACTGTGCCGCGTTTAATATCCGGCGATCTGATTACTGCGCCACCAAAATTCATCAAGATAGATTGTGAGTCATCAACGCCAGATGTATTGCGCGGATTGTTAGATGTCATCAATCAGCACCGGCCAATTATAGCGGTAGAGTTTGGATATGGTACCGATGATATTACACCAATACTACAGCCATTAGGTTACAGACTAGTGGGCACATTCTGTGCAACTCCAACAGGTATATGGGAGCCAGCAGAATATGAGGGTGAGCGAAAATGACTTTGACATTAGCCTGCATATGCAGGGACGAAGAAACCACACTACCGCGAATGATCTCATCGGTTAAAGGAATTGCCGATGAGATCGTCATTTTAGATACTGGATCGACCGACAATACGGTGGAAGTTGCCAAGACATTCACAGATAATGTGTTCTTCCGCGAGTGGGACGACTCGTTTGCGAACGCTCGTAACGCTTGCCAGGAACACTGCACGGGCGATTGGATTCTCTGGCTGGACTGTGACGAGGAATTGGGCGATGGTGTAGCAGAACAAGTCAAACCGATGCTAGATAACATGCCTGAATCTGTGGACTTGATTCTTTTACCTATCGTGATGTGTCGTGATGATGGTTCGCCATTCCAGAGGTTTCCAGCCGAGCGTCTTCAGCGTAACGGTAAGTCTAAATGGCATGCAGATATGCACAATTACATAGACGTACCTGCTTCACCGGATAAGCGAGCTATTGCTGACCACATAGAGATTATCCATAACAGAGTAGCCCAATCAGCAGAACACAGGGCAAAGCGTGCTGAACAGCGCGTACATATGGCTAAGTCAAAATTAGCGGTGAAAGCTGAAGAAGAACCTAACGACCGCAGGAGCATCTTTTATACCGCTGGCACATATCACGATGCTGGTAAGCACGAAGAAGCATTGGAATGGTTCGATAAATACTTTGAGGTGTCGGACTTTGACGAGGAGCGTTATCAGGCTGGTTATCTTGCCGGGAAATCGTGCATTGCATTGAATCGAATCAAAGATGCAAAGCGATGGTTCGAGCGATCTATAGGCGAGAACTGGCGGCGCTCCGAGTCTGATGTGGCACTAGCAGAAATTGCTATCGCCGAGAACGACTTGGAAAAAGCCGAGTGGCATTATAAGTTAGCTTCGCTTCGTGCTATGCCAATTGATCCGATGTTTGTCGAGTATGACAAACACACTTGGATGCCTCACGCCGGACTCTTTGATGTATATATCAAGCGTGGCGAGTGGGATAGTGCTATGACATCTGGCAAACGAGCAATCGAATTAGGAGCACCATTGCACTTCTCAGGCCGTCATTCACGATTCGTGAAAGATCACACGAAGTATGGTGACAGGAAAATAGCCGTGCTTGTAGATCGCGGTCAGATGGACTTCATTCAGCCTGTGATTGATAGCTGGATAAGTCAAGGCAAAGAAGTTGTGTCAGCGTCGTCACTTGCTGATATTGACGAGATTGTTAAGTGGGAACCGGACATCATCTTTTGCGAATGGGGTGGTGAACTTGCCGCTGAGATAACCAAGCGAAATCCCAAGGCCCGAATTGTTGTTCGTCTGCATGGCTATGAAGTCTACAGTGGATTAGTTCAGTCTGTAGACTGGCTTGCTGTGGATAATGTGATATGTGTCAGCAAGCGGTTATTGTCAGATTTTCTCCAAAAGTGCCCTGTTGCTGATAGTGCATGTCGAATCCACGTTGTGCCGGGCGGTGTGCCAATCTCTAGCGAGATGGACGGAATACAAGCTGATGGTAAACAGATTGCTATGCTTGGATTTGTAAATGACCGTAAGAACATACCTCTTGCGCTTCAGATACTTGCTAAATGTCCCAAGCATACACTACATATAGCGGGGGAATGGCAGAGTCAAGAACTCAAGAATTATGTCGACCATATGGCTCGTGAGCTTGGGGTGTCAGACAGACTCAAAATCTACGGGCGAGTTGAAGACAAGTGGGAGTTCTTAAAAGATAAAGACTTCATCCTATCCACGAGTACGCGGGAAACATTCCACTACGCAATAGCTGAAGGAATGATGTGTGGACTCAAGCCAGTGATTCATAATTGGCCGTCAGCAGATGAGTTCTATTCCAGAGAGTTTATCTTCAACACTTCTAGTGAAGCCGTCAAAATGCTATCGAATGCTGGTGGCCCAGAAGTATATCGCAACTTCGCCATAGACAATCTCGGAGAAGTTTCCAATATCAGACGTATCAACCGGATTATCGACAGTTCAGTTGTGGCAGTTATTGGGCACCCGTCATTTGATGATGCTATTGAATATAGGTTGTGCGAATCGCTGGAACGCCTTGGATTCAGAACTGAGGGTGAAGAACCTGACGCCGTGATAGTCAAGAGTTCGCATGGAGCGACTAGGGTCGATATAGCTGAATTGCCGGAAGTTCCGCGTATTATGTGGCGTGACGATGTTATTAGCGAGGATGCTTCCGACCAGTTCGGTGAACTATGCTCTAATGTTGATTTTGTGGCCTGTGATTACCCCGACATGGTCAGTTACGCCAAAGACCATGGGGCCAAAGATGCAGAGTTCATGCCGCTGGTGGGCGCTATGCCTCCGTTTAGAAAACTGTCAGGTGTCGAACAAAAGTATGATGTTGGATTCTATGGTGCATTTACTGAACGACGGAAAAAGATTGTAGACGAGCTGGGCGAGAAGTTCGACGTTCATACAATAACAACTTATAACCACGCCGAGCTGAACGAGTTCATAAACTCGTGCAAAGTTATCGTGAATTTGCACGCTTACGACGTGGACAACCTGGAGTTTCGCCTTGCTGAGTGCATGGCAGCAGGCGCGTGCGTTGTGTCAGAAAAGCAGCCGGTAGGGCATCCGTTCCCAGATCATGTCTTTGTAGAAACGGACGATTTGGTTGGCGAAATCAATAGACTACTGAATGATAAAAAACGACGCGACAAAATAGGCAAAGCTGCATATGACTGGATCTGGCATCATTGGGACATTGACACCAATGTTGAACGTGTCATCGAAAAGGTAGGGCTATGACAGCAACACGCAGGCGAGCACATCTTACCAATAAGGAGCGTCCATGGAAGTACTGCGACCGATGTGGTAAACGCACTGAGTTGGGTGATCTTGTAAAACAAGACGGTTATCTGGTTTGTGTTCAACGATGTGTGGATGATGATACTTCTTTGCCACGGGGAGACAAGCGCGCCGAACCGTAGACAATCACAACGCAATCACTGGCACTGCAAGACCTCTGGATTATCAGGGGTCTTTTTTGTTATCCCGATGCACGGAACACTTAGGAGGCTCCGCATGAACTTAACAGGTATACGATCAGCCGTAAGACGGTATTTGGGCGAACAGGGTTCGCAATTTATTACTTCGACGATTCTCGACGAAGAAATCAATGCGGCTATGCGCAAGCTTAACTCTGACGCTAAGATAAACCGGAGCGATTTGACAATTGGGTTGGTGACTGGTGTTCGAGAATATACCAGACCATCGACAATGATGGAGATGTATCGAGTTAGATATGGTTCCACGAAAACGAAACTCGATTATATATCCACCCGCGAACTCGATAGGACTAATCCAGGTTGGGAAAATGCTACGTCTGGCGTGCCTACGAAATACTATGCAGAAGGCAATCTTATTGGAGTTGATCCAAAACCAAACGTGGCAGCAGCAGCTACAGTCTTGTATGTGCGTTGTCTCGTAGACCCCTCGTCATTATCAACCGGTGGCGATACACCAGACTGGATGCCGAGACGATTCCACGAGACAATCGCAAAGGGTGCTGCATTGTCTATAGTAGGTGGTTATGATGCTGAAGCGCAAACAAGTTCACCAAAGTTGCAGAGACTCTATAACGAGTATGTAGAAGAGGCAAACAAACTTGTTGTGATTGGCCAGAATCCGAGCGAGGAAACTAAGTCCAGAGTAACGCCGAGTGGCATAAAACATTAAGGAGCATAAGTCATGGATTCATCGAGTTATAGGTATCTGGGAACCACCATCACGGAATTAACCGGCACGGCTGGCACAGTCAATTTAGGACACTGCCAAGCGGTTGACATACAGGCTGTTATGGACGCTAACACGTCTTACGAGATTG
>Ga0172381_10001892_pt1 | contig 23927 bp, 33 predicted proteins | sample Leawel6488metaG_FD_119754 | JGI IMG/M metagenome (GOLD analysis project Ga0172381, IMG submission 119754) | Leachate microbial communities from a municipal landfill in Southern Ontario, Canada - Leachate well 64-88 metaG | ecosystem: Engineered > Solid waste > Landfill > Unclassified | place...
AAAATAATATTTTATTAGAAACACCGAGGTTCAACCTTTTGAGGTTCAACCTTTTGAGGTTCAACCTTTTGAGGTTCAACCTTTTGAGGTTCAACCTTTTGAGGTTCAACCTTTTGAGGTTCAACCTTCTTGTAGAATGACTTTGTTGACAAATAAATTATTAGTTGTAAGGTGTTTATAGTTATTTATAAAAACAAGAGCATTGTATATTAGACATATTTAATGCCCTTGTTTTTATGCAAGGCGTTTTCCAGAACGTATCTGGAAGGTGGTTTCAAATGCAACATAAGTACTTTTTTAACGAGGGGGTAGATTCTAATTATGAATACCCTCCCGGATATACGGTTAAGAGCATACCTGATCAAATCAGTATTCTACAAAAACACCTCGGAGGTATTATCACGGATTTTAGCTTTGACGAAGAAGCATTAAAAATCAAATACCCCGAAGGTTATGATGGACAATATGCCTTGATAAATTGGAAGGCATTTGGAATAAGCTATGAAGATGCTGTCAATATCGCAATTGAAGCCTGTGCGTGCGCCTATGATAATAATTTTATAAATAGGCGAGAGGGTGCACTTGGACCAGACCGTCTTCGCTGGGTAGAAAGAGATCAAAAAGTTTGGGAATTGATCTGCGCAAAGCAAGATAACAATGCTATTATCATTGTTCCTTGCCAGACTGGACTTTTGCATCGCGGACGTTCTGCCAAAGAAGTAAGATTGAAAATGGAAGATACGAAAAAAGAATTCGGTCTCAACCTGCTTGATGTGCTATCAATCATAATAACGCACAAAAATCGCCTTCAGAGCGATACTGACCTCAGAATCAGCTGTATCGGCAATAACTATTCGCCAGGAGCTAACGATTGTTCTCCGCAACATCCATTCTTGTTCTATGATTGGGCAGGAGTCAATCTTTTGACAGTGCTTAATAGTCAGCCACACGCAACCTCTGGACCAGCGACTGCGTTTAACCCATATAGTGAGGCAAGTTAAGCCTCATTTTATTTTTCTCAATTTGACAAATACTCAGCAAGCCTGTAATTGTATTAATGGTTCATTTAAAGGAGATGATAGTTTTGACTGCAAACAGCGAATCAAAAAGTAGGAATTATCCATGTAAGTTTGAAAATGTGTCCAAGCAGATAGAACTGCTCAAACAATTTTTTTGTGGATTGGATTATGCCAATGAAAGAATTGCTAAAAAATATCTTCCAGAAGGAGCTGAAGGTTACTTTGCAATTCCAAGATTTGAAAAAATTGCATCAACATATTGCGAAGCAGTTCAGAGAGTTATAGATTTAATCAAACAAGTCTATAACAACAGTTCCAATAATTACCGCGAAGAGAATTTTGATCCATTGATTCTTTGTCAATCTGAGAAAAAAGTCCAGGCCTTTCAGCAAATAAGCCAAGAACAGAAAAGCTGCGACATTTTTATCGTTCCTGCTCAATTTGGCTCACGTTATGCCGGATTATCAATGGGGTCTGTTCGGGCAGAAATGTCCGATAATGAATTTGGCTTAGGGGTATATGAAATTGGAATCATGCTTTTAACTACCCCGAATCGTCTTTGCAATAATAATAGTCTTCTAGTAGATTGTATCGGCGATAGTCTCCTATTGCATAGTATTGGATTAAATCCTTCTCCAAATTTTGGATTTTATGACGGAAAGATAATTTTCGGAATGAATTATCCAGGAATTGCGGCAAGCGAATATGGTTCTGTTACTGGGTTTGTACAAGTACCCAAGTAAGAACCTTAGAAGCGATTAACGCTTCTTTTTTTATTAATGCACCATTTCCAGTCCGAATACCGTATTTAAAAATTAGAGGCTTTACAATTGAATTTATTAGATGGGTTATTTGCTATTTGGATTTTAATTGCGTGTATTGGATGCTTTTACTTGGGACGGGCAAATTTTTTAGAAAATCATATCAATTTTAAAGGAGCTGATATAAAAAAATTTAAAATGTCTTCACAAGGGCACAACATTCTTACTGTTAATTTCGTTCTTACGATTACACTTTTATTTCTGATAGGCATCAAAGGAGCACGTTCGGATTTTCCGTATGTAGAGATTATTATCGTAACAGCTATTGCCGTGGTAGCTTCTCAAAAAGCAGGTATTCTATTTGAGCAAGGAATATTCCAAATCAGGAAATTCCAACATAGAGCAGGACTATAATAATCCTGTTTTTTACTAGAAAGGGGGAATATCTATTGACAAATAATAATACTATGTTATAATAATAATACCAAGGTAAGTGGGGGAAGTGGAAAGAGAAACGAACACACGATTATTCCAATCCTTTTTAAAACCCTTACTCTGATAAGTGTCTAAGGCACTTTTATGCTAATTTCTTTAGTATAATTCGGCGAAAGCTGAACCTCACAAATTAGTATACGGGAATTGTTAAAATCGTTAGCAATCCTGCTAAGTTTTCCTTTCTAGTTACGGCGAGACAAAGTCCGCCTTACGCTAAAGCTTCGCGAGGCAAAGCCCGCCTACGCCAAGGCTACGGGCGAGACAAAGCCCGCCTACGCCAAGGCTACGGGCGAGACAAAGCCCGCCTACGCCAAGGCTACGGCGAGGCAAAGGACAATTAAGCAAGGTTACTAGCTTTAGTGAATATAGCAATGAAGATATAAGACTGTATTTATTGTTGTATTCGCTAAAATCTAAAGAGCAAGAGCTTTAAAAAAGCTCTTGCTCTTTTATTATTGTAAAAATTGTCATACATTGCATTGCCTAAAAATATTGACATAAGTAATATCATATTGTATTGTAATATCGTCTCAAAACGGAGAGAAAAAATGGAAGAAGATTTGCTCTTTAAAAAAACTACGGAACTCTACAACGCCGGCAAATTTGGCGAAGTAATTGAGCTTGTGAGAGGGGCATATCCAGACCTAACAAAAGCAAGTTCAGGGAATCTGGAGAAGCTGGCTTGGTCTCATTATCGGCGAAATGAATTCGGGCTCGCAAGAAGTGTTGCAATAATGGGTATAAGCCTTGGGTATGAGGATCTAAAATCCATCCAAGTACAGATTGATACCTATGTTAACAAAGATATCAAGGTGGCACAGGATGTTCTAAGTGAAGATGAGAGCGACCCGAGAATCTGCAATGCATTCATTGTTGCTGCTCGCAACGAAGAAAATCCAAAGCAGTATGTTACGCAAGCTCTTAAATATGTCCAAAAATTCAAGAATTCGGACAACATTTCTGCAATTAATATGCAGAACAACATGGGTCATTTGTACTCGGCTATTGACGACCCCGAGGCAGCACTTGACTGCTGGAACAGAGCATACAAAAGGTATGGAAATGGAAACTTTCATCACCGTGCAGCCCTGCAATACTGGGTTTACAATGCTTACATGAAGCTTGGAGATAAGGATTCAGCCACCCTCGCCGCAGAGCTTTCATATAGTTTGTGGCAACAAGCTGCTGAAGCTGATCCAAGTAACGAGGCATTCAAGAAAAAAATGGCCAATGCCAAGAGTATCTACGAAAATCTAGCAACCTAATCGGTGCGAAGTATATCAATCTTTTTTAAGGATTGATTTTTTTATACTTATTTTTAGGAATCAGTAATTACTAATTACTAGTTACTAATTTTAGACTCTTTAATTTGTTCCAAAATCTGTTATAATACCAAATAGATAACAATAACTAATTTCAGAAATGACATCACAGGAATTAAGAGATAAGTTTCTCACTTTTTTTAAGGAAAGAAATCACAAGATAGTCCCGTCGTCATCGCTTTTACCAACAGACCCCAGTGTATTGCTTACTACCGCGGGGATGCAACAGTTTTCTCTTTATTTATCGGGCAAAAAAGACCCCGTAGAGGAGTTTGGGAATAGACACTTAGCATCTTGCCAGAAATGCTTTCGCACAGGCGATATAGAGGAGATTGGAGACGATACTCATCACACCTTTTTTGAAATGCTTGGCAATTGGTCTATTGGCCAAGATGAAAATGGATATTTCAAAGACGGAGCCATTCAGTTTGCAATGGATTTTCTTGTTGGCGAATTAGGATTAGATAAGAGTAAATTCTACGTTACGGTTTTCAAAGGAGAAAATGGAATTGAAAAAGATGAAGAAGCGATAAATATCTGGTTGAAACACGGAATAGCAAAAGATAGAATTATTGAGTGTAGCGCTAAGGATAATTTTTGGGGACCAGTTAGTAGTATTGGTCCATGTGGTCCTTGCTCTGAAATACATTATGATAGAGGCGAACACTTAGGTTGCGGTCGGCCAGATTGCGGTCCTAATTGTGATCATTGTAAAAGGGTTGTTGAGATTTGGAATCTTGTTTTTATGCAATACAATCGCAACGAGGATGGTAAGTATGAACTTCTGAATCAAACCAACATTGATACTGGAATTGGATTTGAAAGACTTTTATCTATACTAAATGAAACTGGCTCTGCTTACGAAACAGATATTTTTGAAGGAATGATTAAAAAGATAGAGCAATCTTCAGGGAAAAAATACGAAGAAAATAAACAGGCTTTTCGCATAGTAGTAGACCATACCAGAAGTGCTATATTTTTGGCAGGAGATGGCATTGAACCATCAAACATTGGCCAAGGATATATTTTACGAAGAATCATCAGACGATGCGTTAGATATTCAAAAATGCTGGGCATTGAGAATAATATATCTCTAGGCGATTATGTCTTTGAAAAATATAGCCCAACCTATCCAGAATTATCAGGAAGCAAGCAGAGAATTTATGGTATAATTAGAGCCGAAGAAGAGAAGTTTGAAAAGACATTGAAATCTGGATTAGCTATTTTGGAAAAACAATTAGAAGACAACAAAGAGGGTGTTATTAGCGGAGAAGATGCTTTTAATTTATACCAGAGCTACGGTTTTCCATTAGAACTAACCGAAGAAATAGTTAGTGAAAAGGGTTTTAAAATAGACAAAGTAAGCTTTTTGGAATCATTGAGAAAACATCAGGACTTGTCTCGTGCAGGAGCAGAAAAGAAATTTGGAGGTGTTGGAAAAGATGCGGGAGAAGAAGGTGCAAAATTGCATACAGCAACACACTTGCTTCACGCAGCCCTTAGAAAGGTTTTGGGCGATCACGTTCAGCAGATGGGATCAGATATAAATGTTGAGAGACTTAGATTTGATTTTGCCCACACTCAAAAAGTAACTCCCGACGAATTAAAACAAATAGAACAACTTGTTAATCAAAAGATTAAAGAGAGCCTTGAAGTAAAAAAAGAGGAAATGGAATTGAATAAAGCTCTGGATGCTGGAGCTTTAGCATTTTTTAAAGAGAAATATCCAGACACTGTGAAAGTGTGGACTATTTATAACCCACAAACAGGAGAGTATTTTTCAAAAGAAATTTGCGCCGGTCCTCACGTGAGTAATACAAGCGAGCTCGGAACTTTTAAGATTACAAAAGAAGAAAGCTCTAGTGCTGGCGTTAGAAGAATAAAAGCAATTTTAATAAAATAAAAATCTATGGGCTAACCCCCATAGTCCTGAAGCGGACTCAAAATTTTACGAATTTATATTGCCTTCGGCAGTATCGTAAAATTTTGTGATTTATGTTATTTCCTCCGCTTCGCTACGGGCCTGTCCTTCCGTTACGGGCCAGTGCCCGTAGCATTGGACAATAAATAATAAAAATATGCGAAAAAAAATTTACGATATTATTCCACCAGATAAAGTCAATCAAATAGAGCAATCAAAGCAATCCATAGAAGAATTAGAAGTTCAAGTAAAAGAAGATATGCCAATCTACCAACCAGAAAAAAGAAGAAAATCAAAGAAGAGTTTTAAGGGTTTAATAATTGCTATTATCGCTTTTGTATTTATTGCAGGAGGCTTAGCTTTTTATTTTTTAACTGACACCAAAGCAGAGGTAAAAATTTATCCAAGGATTCAACAGGTAAGCGGTGAAAAAGCAGTTGTGGTTGCCGTAACCGATAACTTTAGTTTAAGAGAAGGCGACACACGAATTGTTTTGAGTGGAAAAGAGTTTAACGATGAACAGTCTTACACTACAACAATAAAAGCAACTGGCACTGCTGGAGGCGGAGGAATGGCTAAGGGTAAGATAAAAGTTTATAACAAGTTTAGTCCAGCTGCACCGTTAACACTAAAAACAGGAACCCACTTCTTGTCTGACAAAGGAGAAAAATCATATCACTCATTATCAGCATTTACTGTTCCTGCTGCGACTAATGCTGGTCCAGGAGTAGTTGAAATAGAAATAGAAGCCGACGAAGCAGGAAGTGATTACAATGTTGATTCGGCAAAGTTTTCTGTTCCAAAGCTTAACGGAACTGAATACTATTCAACAACATGGGCTGAAACATCATCATCAATTACAGGGGGTGCAAAAGGAGATTCCTTGGCAGTATCTCAAAATGATATAAATACTGCAAAAGACAAGTTTAAGGAACAGCAATTATCAACCATAACAACATCATTATCTGCAAATATTCCAGATGATTACGTTATTATCAATGGTGCAACAATTCAGGATATTAGCGACTTTAAAGCCAAGGCAAAAGTAGGAGACAAGGTTGATAGCTTTGAGGTTACTGGAAAAATAAAAACCAAGATCTTGGCGGTCAAAAAAGCTGATTTAGAGAACTTATTAGGCATTTTAGGAAATGTAGAAGAAGGAAAGAGTCCAGCATATCAAAACACTAGCTTCAATGCTACTGGGATTATAGAGAAAAACAATGCTTTTGAAATGAACCTTAATGCATCGGCTGATATGTTTGTTGCAGCAGATAACGACAGTATAATTGACAAAATCGCGGGAAAGAGCAAAGAAGAAGCAATATCCAAAATAAAAGAAGACACTGGAATAGACAAGGTAGAGATTAATCTAAATCCATCATGGAAGGGGAATCTATCTAATAATAAAGGCAATATAACAATTAAAATAGAAACATCAGCGAAGTAAAGAAGTTAGGTTTAAGATTGATTGGTTTTAGAGAAAAGATAATAAATAAAAGCTTGTGATAAGCTGTCTTATTAAATCCCACACTCTCCATATTAAAATATCATTTTTATATTTTAGTTAAAACATCCCTCATCTCTTGACCAAAATTAAAACTTTTGCTATTGTTTTAATATCTTTTGAGATGGTTAAACAAAACGACAAAATACTTAGAGAAGGGGTAGTTGAAGAAAGCTTACCCAATGGTTTTTTTAGGGTCGCCATGGATGACGGCTCTGAAGCTCTGGCTCACCTAGCCGGTAAACTTCGTATTTTTAAAATAAAGATTCTTCCTGGAGACAGGATTACAGTAGAATTTACTCCCTACGACAATAGGAGAGGTAGAATAATTTTTAGAAAGAAATAATATAGTTATTATGAAAGTAAACCCATCAGTCAAAAAAATGTGTATGGATTGCAAGATCGTTCGCCGAAAGGGACGCGTTTATGTAATTTGTAAAAAGAACCCAAAGCACAAGCAAAGACAAGGTGCATAATATAATTTATTTAAGAATTAAGAGACAACTATGGCAAGAATTATAGGAATCAACATTCCTGACGAAAAAACAATTGATATCGGCTTGACTTACATCTATGGAATCGGACCTTCTTTAAGTAAGAAGGTTTTGGCTGAATGCAACATTGATTTGAAAAAGAAATCTAAAGATTTAACTCAAGATGAGATCGGTAGATTGAAGCAGGTTATTGAAAAGAACTTTAGGGTCGAGGGAGAACTCCGCAGAGATGTAATGATGAACATCAAACGTCTTAAAGATATCGGTAGCTGGAGAGGAGGCAGGCATGCAAAAGGTTTGCCTGTTAGAGGTCAAACTTCTAGGATTAACAGCCGAACCGTAAGAGGGAACCGAAGGAATACAGTTGGATCTGGTAGAAAAGCTCCACCTTCACCAAAGTAGTCCTTAATTTTTAATATATTTAATTAGTATTTGAAGAATATTATCCTATGGGTAAAAAACACGTTATCAAAAAAACTGAAGAAGAGATGATTAAAGAGGGCGAGGCTGTTGAAAAGGCAATGCAAAAAAACACCGCCACTGCTAGAGCTCCTTTGGGAAAAGAAGGAAGAGTTTATATTTTTAGCTCTTACAACAATACCATCATTAGTTTGACCGATGCAAACGGAAACGTTTTAACTGGTAAGTCTGCTGGAAAGCTTGGTTTTAAAGGTACAAAAAAATCTAGCCCCTTTGCTGCTTCTAAAGTAGCCGAGGCTGTTGGTTTGATTGCCGAAAAGACAGGAATGAAAAGATTGCAGATAATTGTAAAGGGTGTTGGTTCTGGAAGAGAATCTGCTCTTAGATCAATTGCTAATCAAGGATTTGAAGTTTTGTCCATCAAAGATGCAACTCCGATACCACACAATGGTTGTCGTGCTAAAAAACCAAGAAGATTATAATTTGTGAGCGAAGCTAACTATGAAAACACAAGCCAAATGTAAAATTTGCAGGAGAATGGGAGACAAGCTTTTTCTTAAAGGTGAGAAATGTATGTCTAATAAGTGTGCAATGATTGAAAGACCATTTGCTCCAGGACAACGCGCCAAAAAGAGAAGATCATCTACTTCAGAATACGGAAAAGAGCTTGCTGAAAAGCAAAAGATGAAAAGATGGTACCAATTATCCGAATCGCAATTCAAAAACTACGTTAAAGAAATTTATCGTGACAGAGCAAAGATTAAAACCGTTGCTGATGCTCTTGTAGCAAAGATTGAAACTCGCTTAGACAATGTTATATTTCGTCTAGGTTGGGCAAGATCAAGAAGCCATGCTAATCAACTTGCAACTCATGGTCATTTTCAAGTAAATGGTAGAAAAGTAGACATCCCTTCAATGCAATTAAAAGTAGGAGATGTAGTTTCAGTTAGAAATGGTTCAAAAGACAAAGACACATTAAAAGACATTCTAGAGCTTGCAAAGAAAAACCCTGCTCCAAAATGGCTAACTTTTGATGCTGGTAAAATAGAAGCAACAGTAACTAGATTGCCTCTTGCCGAGGATGTCCAGTTGCCAGCCGATGTTACTACTGTCTTTGAGCACTATTCAAGATAATTTTAGTTTAAGGGTAATTAAAACTTAGGATTTTTAATCTTAAAAAATAATAAAATATGATTTCATTACCAACTTCTATCAAAAACAAAAAAATAAAGGAAAACCATTCCGTTTTTGAAATAGAGTCATTGCATCCTGGATATGGAGTTACAATTGGTAACGCCCTCCGAAGAGTAATTCTATCGTCTCTTGTCGGTGCTGCTGTCACAGAAGCCAAGATAAAAGATGCTCCACATGAATTCTCAACAATTCCGGGAGTAAAAGAAGATGTTCTTAACATTTTGATGAACTTAAAACAATTAAGATTCAAAATGCATGGAGATGAACCTCAGATAGCAACTCTAAAAGTAAAAGGAGAAAAAGAAGCATTAGGAAAGAATTTTGAATTTTCTTCCGAGTTGGAGCTTGCTAATCCAGAGCTTCATATCGCCACTGTTACTGAAAAATCAACTGAACTTGAAATAGAAATCAAGATTGAAAAAGGTGTTGGTTATGAATTCCAAGATGACCCTAAAAATAAAAAAGGAATTGGCGTGATTGGACTAGATGCTGCTTTTACACCAATCAAGAGAGTCAACTACATAGTTGAAAATATGAGAGTTGGAAAAAGAACAGATTTTGATAAGGTAAGCTTGGAGGTAGAAACTGATGGAACTATTACGCCAGAAGATGCTTTGGGCGAAGCTCTAAAAATCCTCATTTCTCAATTTTCATTTTTGAAAGATGATTTCTTTGGAATAGAGGAAGTAAAAGAAGAAAAACCAACAAAAGAAGCTAAGGCAGAAGAAGTAGTTGCGGAAGAAGTTCCAGAGGAAATAAAAGAAGAAAAGCCAGCCAAGAAAGCTAAAAAAGCAACCACAACCAAAAAGAAAAAGTAAAGAAAAAGTAATAACGATTAAGTAAGAGATATGAATAATTTAATAAAAGGCAGAAAATTTCATAGGAAAGCAGGACCAAGGAAGGCCTTGATAAAAACCTTGGCTACATCTCTTTTTACAAAAGAAAGAATAACAACCACTGAAGCTAAGGCTAAAGAGTTATCTCCTTTTGTTGAAAAGAAAATCACCAAGGCAAAAAAAGGTGATATTGCTGCTAGAAGGTATTTATCTAAATTTTTCAACGAGAAGACCGTCAAGAAGTTAGTTGACGAAATCGCTCCTCGTTACAAGGAAAGAAACGGAGGATACACTAGGGTCGTCAAAATAGGAGCTAGAAAATCTGATAGTTCAAAAATGGCTGTTATTGAATTGGTTTAGTCAAGTAAAATAAAAATATTATGGAAAAAGAAGTTAAAGCTAAAAAAGAAATATATACCATTGATGCTACTGACAAAGTTCTTGGACGCTTGGCAACCGAAATCGTCGCAATCCTAAGAGGGAAGAATAAGCCAGATTTTATGCCAAACAAAGATTCTAATAACTATGTTGTTATTAAGAATATTAAGAAGATTGTTGTCACTGGTAATAAGATGGAAGACAAGACTTATTTTCGCCACACAGGATATTTGGGTGGAGAAAAGAACATTCCAATGAAAGTCATTTTTGAAAAGAACCCAGGTGAAATTTTAATTAAAGCAGTATCAGGAATGCTACCTAAGAATCGTCTTAGAGACAAGCAATTAAAACGTATTAAGTTTGAATAATATGCCAAAGGAAAAAAAATCTTCCGAAACAACTGAAAAAAAGGAAAAAAAGGCAGCAGTAGCAAAAGAACCAAAAGTGGCTAAAGCAACCAAAGAACCCAAGGAACCTAAGAAAGTTGCTGTTAAAAAAGAAAAAACAGCAGAAGCTAAGGAACCAAAAAAGAAGGTTGCTAAAAAGAAAGAAGAAGTTACCGAAGCTACAGGTGTAATTGCTAGTGAAGTTGCTGCAATCAGCGATGAAACAAAGAAAGAAAGCGCCAGAGCAATGAACGAAATGTTTGGCTTAGTTTCTTATGACTTTGATGATGAATCTGATTTGCCTGCTGATGTAAAATATGATGAATCAAGCAATGCCTATTTTGTTGGAACAGGCCGAAGAAAAACTTCTGTTGCTCGTGTTCGTCTTTACACCAAAGGGGAGAAGACAATCTCTGTAAATCAAAAGAAATTTGAAGAATATTTCAGCAGTGACGATCTACAAAGAATTGTATTGTCATCATTGGACAGAATGAAGTCAGAAGGAAAGTTCAAAATTACTGTCGTAGTAAAAGGAGGAGGAATCCGTTCTCAAGCTGAAGCAGTAAGACATGGAATTGCTAGAGCCTTAACTATCTTCAATCCAGAATACAGAAAGAGACTTAGACGTGCTGGTTACCTGACTAGGGATCAGAGAATGAAAGAAAGAAAGAAATTTGGTCTCAAGAGAGCTAGACGCGCCCCACAATGGAGCAAACGTTAATCTCAAATCGTTATTTACTTTTTCAAACAAACACAAAACACACCCTCTCGGGTGTGTTTTTCTATGTCATTGTGAGGGAGCGTAGCGACGAAGTAATCTATATTACAAAAAACTAAACTGGACAACAGAGAGAGGTTGGGGTTATGATTTGGTTATGTTAGATACAGTAAATATTAAGGTTAATGAATTAGATTTCTTGGAATAATATGACAGATGAAGAAATATCCGAAAATGCTTTTAATTATATAAAAAAGCTAATAAGCGATAAAACACTATATAATAAATACATAGATAATAAATTTAAAAGCTTAGATTCTCCTATTAGCTTTTTTATGGCTGGATCACCTGGTGCTGGAAAAACTGAATTTTCTAAATCATTCATTAAAACTTTAAATGAAGATAATGAATTCTCTATTATAAGAATTGATGCTGATGAAATAAGAGAGATGTGTCCTAGATACACTGGAGAAAATGCATATTTGTTTCAAAAAGCGGCTAGCAAAGGAGTTGAAGCATTGCATGAATATGCATTAAAAAACAATTTCAATCTTTTAATTGACGGAACCTTTCAAAGTGATAGATACGAAGAAAATATAAAAAGATCGTTAAAAAGAGGAAGGATTGTTCATATTATGTATGTTTTTCAGGAACCATCTATCGCTTGGGAGTTTGCCCAAAAAAGGGAAAGAGTAGAAAAAAGAAAAGTTACATTAGACGTATTTATTGATACTTTCTTAAAAGCTAAAGAAAACGTAAATAATGCAAAAAAGATTTTTGGGGATAAAATCAGGGTTGATTTTATAAAAAAAGATTATTATAATAAAAATATATCCGATTTTCAGATGAATATTAATAGTGTTGACAGTTATATTCAAAAAGATTATAGTAAGGAAGCACTATATAATCAACTTGCAAATATAAAAATTGATTAAATTTATGGTAAAAATATTTAAAATATTTAAAAAATCAACTAAAGATTTTAAATATTCTGATTTATCTTCTAGGGAACAAAAAAGGATTATTAAACAATCTATTCAAGAGGCTAATAAAGAGCAGTTAGAGCTTGTAGAAAAGTTTGAAAAAGAATTTAAAAATAAAGGAGTTAAACAATCTTTAAGTTAGTAAATACACACCCGAGAGGGTGTGTTTTTGTATTTATCAAAAAAATAAAACCCTCAAATAAACTGGCGAGAATTTTCCCAATTGAAGCAAATGATTGAAAAAAGTCACCGACCAGAGATATGGGATCTTCATAATGATCTGATAGACGTCTTAATATGTCTGGGATTTGTAACTTTTCAGCCAGTTGATCATTGGATGTTTGATGGTAGCTATAATCTAGCCCATTACCTAGGGCCTCGTTTATATTTTAAGACGAAAGAATCTGCGATTGACTTTTTTAACGCAGATATAAAGCCTAGGTCAAGTGGGCATTTTGCTACGAAAATAATCCAAATAAAAGAAATGCTAGAAGTGCGATTTGATTAATCGCATTTTTTATTTACATTTTTTTATCTTGTGTTAATATCAAAGAAGAAGGTGAAAGAAATGCTTAAAACATTAAGAAGGATTGTAAAAATTGTTGACAAAGACAAGGATATAGCCAAGGTTCCGCCAATGGCTATGTGCTGTAATAAAATTAGGAAGCTTTGCGCAAAAGGGTATTGCGTTATTGATGAATCGGTAGTATGCGGCGAAGACGGTGTAAAGCTAGAAAAAATTTGGGTTATTTCTCCAACAAAAAAGGGGAGATGGAGAGCAAAAATAAAACGGCCCACCCTAAAAGAATTTATTTCTACCTTACTACCGCCAATAGCTGTTATAGCTTTTTTTATGGGGGTATATTTTTTCCTCCGATACTGTGTCTAATAGAAGCAACATAGCTTCTTTTTTATTCCAAATTGAAAACTTGACATGAATACCCGACAATAGTTTTAGATTATTTTTCAAACGTTGACAGGACGGTTCTAATATTGTAATATTTTCTCACAGTACGTTGGGAGAAAAAATGAAAAACAAAGTAGTTAAGAGTATTGCTCTTATTGTGTTGATAGTAACAGTGGTATTTACCTGTGGCTGTTTTGATCCATCTCCAGCGAATAGCACAAAAGTTCTTGTTATTGAAAACAAGCAAACAGTTAAGAGTGGTGATTTTTGTGATTATTCATGGAATACAATCTTGCCCAATGAACCAAAAACATGCTATTTTAGTATGATTGATGGGGTATTCCTCACTCGCATAACTTTGACACTTACTTTCAATAATGCGGGAGTAGAAAAACAAATGGCTAATTTTCCGAAACAAAATGAAAATATTGCCATAATTGTTAGATCGTTACAAGGTGGTCCTGATAAGTATGAGGTGGTGGCAATCAAGGATCTCTCAGTAGAAGCAACATAGCTTCTTTTTTATTTTATATTTGTTCCATTATTATAATATGCCCCAGATAAAAATATTGACAATAGTATGCTAATATTGTATTATATAAGCAGAAACTTGGAGATGAAAAAAAATGATATTAATCAAAAAGATCTTTGCCATGCTGATGAAAGCGAGAAGATCGTTTCTGGAAATCCTTTCTATCTCTTACTTTGGGACAGAAGAGGATGAAGAGATGACCCAAGAAAAAACAGCAGCACTCTATTATACGTTGCTTGCAATTGCTTTTTTGTATATAGGAATAGTGTTAGTTATTCTATCACAGATTGCAATTGTTTTAGGATTTTTTTACAACACTGATATTGCTAAAACAATTACGTTAGACTGTCTTGTTTTAGCAACGGTTTGTGTAGCCATGTTTGTCACGTGTAAGCTAGTCCTTTGGCTAGCCTTCAGAGATGAGCTAAGAGGAGTAATATAACTCCTTTTTTTATTGACTTTAAAATTACAAAGAGTATAACTAACTTAGTTCTGGAGAGGCTTTTTTATGATGACTAAGGAAGAAGAAAAAAGACTAGAGTATTTATGCAAGAAGTATAAGAACGGTAGAGATCTTGACAAGGAAGATGAGTACGAGGTACGAGAATGGTCAACGGTCGGGTTTTTCAATATGGGATGTAGTCTTCGGCGCAAGGTTTGTACCGCCAAAACAGCTTGTTATGGTTTGAAACTAATAGGAGCAAAATAGCTCCTTCTTTTTTATTTAAAATTGAAAATTTGACATAAACACCCAACAAACGTCATAATAGAATTGGTGAAAGTAATGGAAATGTTAAAGAGTTTTTATGTGGCTGTTGCAGGATTCTCTAGGAGTGAAATAGTTCTTCATAAAACAATTGAAAGTTATCCATATCCATTATATATTAGGTCGTTTACAAACGAAGGCCTAAAAAAATTTTATTCCAATTATACCCTTTCAATCGCTGGATTAAACGCGCTAAAAAAAGGTTATCAATTGTTTAATAATAATAAATGGTATCGGGAAAAACCTTTGCTTTGTCGCAGTGAAGACACGAAAGACTTCGCAATTGTCGGCCACCTAGTAGTTTTTGAGCTAGATGAAAAAGCTATTTTATCTGACTGCTGCTCATTGCATAACAAGGAGGAATGTCTAAACGTGGAATGCTATTCAATGGAAATAAAAACATTGATTGAAGAGTTGTTCAATTTTTACGAGAGTCATGTAAATCCAAAACCAACTAAGGAGTTAATCTTTCATGTAGAGTCTGAGAAATCAGACTCTCTTTTTGTAAAAACGCAATAGTTTAAAACGTTTAAAATGTTGTTCAATGCTAGTAAAACGTTTCTTTTGGGGAAATAGTCAAAACAAAATAATGGAAAGCTGAAAACACCCAAAATAGCCCTCTAGCAAAAGGTAGTTGTAGGAACTTTAGTTTTTTGAAATTGACAATTTTAACATTATGTTACAATATATTTCTGGTTCATTATGATAAAGACATTTTGCTGTTATGCATCATTCGTAATTGTTTCTTTGCTTGCAATGATTGCAGAAATTTCTTTTCTTCCTCAAACATTTTCTTTTCTAAATCGAAATTACTTATTGGAAGTTACTTTAATAGCGATTATCTTTTTAACAATCTTAGTCTATTTTCATTTTAACAAAGATGTTGGAATTATTTTTTTAGTTACGGGATTGCTAATCGGAGCCCTAGTCTCATATGCTATAAAGTCTTTTAACTCGTACGTAGGACTATTTTGCTGTCTTGGAGTTGTTATCGGGTTATATTTAATGATTTTGGGTTTTGAAGAGATAAGCTTCAAGAAAAGTAGGTATGGATAAATCCATACTTTTTTATTTTGTGAATGACAGAGTTGACGATGACAGAAAATTACTTCAGTATGAATTTGGTGTTCATTATGCAGAAAGAAATGGGTCATTTACAATTTTGGATAGCAACCATAAGTAGACTTGGTATGGCAATCTTTATTACATTTGCCTCGTTAGAAGCGGAAGTAGCAGCGTTTAATTATATTGCTCCGATCGTAGAGGGAAATCAATTTTTTCGGGCATTTATCATAATTGTATCAGTGGTATCAGTACAAGTATTTTTATTAGCCGTTAGAAAATATGATTTTACCTTGGAGGCTTGCTTTATAGTTTTGGGCATATTTGCAATTGTATTTTCTAGATCGTTAACGCTAGTAAATCCTGATTTTGGTTTAATGCTTCTCGCAACTGGAATCATATCAATCTTTCTCTTTGCTTATTCCGTGTCTAGACTATTTTACACGAAAGAGTATGGATAAACTATGCTCTTTTTATTTAACATTTTATTTGACTAATTAGCAAGTATATTGTATTATAAAAATGCACATAGGAGTACAAAAAAATGAAAAACGACGGTTTTGTGATGAAGGAGAAAATGAAAGCCTTCATAGTAATTGTATCGCACGAGTCAGTTCTTTTGCAGAAACAGCCTGAAGGTAATTGGGGACTTCCAAATGTGGAAGTTGACTCAGTGGCGAGTGAATCTGAAATAATGAATATCCTTGATCAAGGATTGAGAAAGATCTGTTTCAGGCTCAACATTCCACCCGATTCAAAAGGGGATAAGATGTTACTATTCTCATTTGAGGGTGAGGAGGTCGTAATGGTCAATCTCCAATACAGCGATCTGCTGTTTTCTGGAGATTACGGGAAAATTGTTTTCCAAGAAAGTATCCGAAACAAGAAACTAGGATACTTCAGCGGGGGAATGTTCGCATCAATTGTTAGCCCATTAGAGCAGAGCTTAATAGAAGAGGCTCTGAGACTAAAAGAGGCAAAGAGGTCATGCCACAGACCTCTTTTTTGTTTCTTTAAGAATGTTGACTAAATATATATAATATGTTATATTATTGATAGTACATGGAGGAAATTATGACAGTAGAAACAATAGACGTGAAAGTTGAGATTGTTGAAAAAGACCCGACGGTTACCATTGTTGCTGCAGTATTTACCCCTGACGGCAACATTATAGTCGGAAAAAGGAGTGACGAAAGGGTGGGGCTGGCAATACAGCGCGTCACCGAAAATTTTACTCCGAAGGTTTTATACGAAGTGTCGGAAGGAGCGATATCCGAATGCATCCAAAATACATACGGATTCAATGTTCCGAACTGGACACCAGTAAAAACAATGGTACGCCAAGATGAGGATGGGTGTTGTGAAATGATCTTTATCGTTACAGCTGAATACGATGGAGATATATCCAAATATTTGGTATGGACTCGCAAAAAATGCATAGAAGAGTTCAAGGGAATACCAGAAATCCAAAACTTGACGGATATTGTTTTCCAGATCTATGAGAAATCATGGATTCCAAATTAGACTGAAATTCAGTCTTTTTCTTTTTTAAAAATTGACAATATTAATAAGTTAGTTTATATTTAAACACGTCGGACATAATAGATGTCCGAAGTTAAGGAGTTGTTTTAAAAATGAAAAAAATTGAGCTAGAAACATTTGGAGCGTACTTGTTGATTGTTTTTTGTCTTATGGTTTTTGATATCATAAGCGATATTCTTTGTTCCGTAGCAATAATAATTGTTATGGCATTAATAACATTCAGATATTCAATAGTAAGTAAAAGCTACTACATCGCCTCGGCTGATTTAAAAAATAAAGGCATCTCTAGGGAAAAATATGTTAGGCTTTACAAAAATAAAATACAAGACGTTCGTCAAAAGATATTCTCCCTTTGTTTTTTGGGAATTATAGAAATTTCAATATTAAGATGTGCAAGATATCAATACTTCACCTCAACAATGGCAACAATACTAATATGCGCCATGTTCTTATATGTTTTTAAATCAGACATACGGAATATTGTAAATTACTCTAATTGCAAAGATATCTCAATAGACTTTAGGTCAGAATATAAAAATCTACTTCAGTCATTTAAAAATTCTTTAACAATCCTTATTTCCGGATCATTATTAATACTCGTATATTCGCTTTCATTAAGTTCATATTCATGGCTTTCATATATTTTCTATATAGCCATGGTAGGAATAATATATTATCTATATAAATGTTTATGGGGAGACAATAGTATTTCCAGCGAAGACGACGATTTTAGATATAGTATACCGAAAACAAAAAAATATCAGCATCCGAATATAACGGCGAGAGCAGCACATTAACATTAATAATAAAAATACTGAAAATAATTCATGCACCAAACATAATACTATGGTGCATTTTTTTTACAATAACTTGACTAAATTTGGAAAAAAGGAAATAATAATTTGGCACTGGAGAGTGATGTAAAAATGACAAATTATGTAGAAAAGAATGAATGGATTGTTTTCGCAGTAATGCTTACGATTATTTCTGTTTTAACAGTTTTTGATGATTCAGCTTCAATACTAAGTTTTGTTATTATGGCATTTTCTTTATGCTTTCTGCTCTTTGAAAAAAATATACTTAGAAGCGAAAAAGTTTGTAACAAAGAAATAGGAATAGAAAGTCACGAATATTATATTAATATTTTAAATATAAAAAGGTATCAGCTTTTGATTATTTTCTCGGTTGTCTTTTTTGGCATTAGGATGATAGCTAGACTTGGATACTTAAATATAAATTTCAATTCAGTTGCTGCGCTGGTAATGATAACTGCAATAATATTCTTTATTTTCTGGCCAGAAATGCTAAAATATAGCGAGCATTTTCTTGACGGGAATAGACTTATTTCTTATGAAAAGCTAGAAAAAGATCTAATATTCTCAATCAATATTTCAGGGGCGGTCTTGTCCTCAATAACAATAGGAATATTTCTTGCCATTTTAGTTTCAATTCAATTAGCTAATCCAATACAATCAATCATCGCATATATTATTATTGTCACAGTAGTCTGTCTTTCGTACGCTATTTCCCTGAAGGAAACAATAAAAAATATCTTCAAAGTATTAAATACAATTTCGTATAGTCAAAAAACAAATAATCACCGATATTATAGATGTGAGTTTTCCATATAGCACCAATATATAAATACAATAAGGTGCTTTTTTTTACTAAAACATTGCAATTTTTAATGATTTAAGTTAATCTATTTTTAAGTTCTTTTAGGAGGAAAAATTAATGAGTAGTATTTGGATCGCAATTGTGATACTGGTGTTGGTAGTTACAATCGTACTCTACGCCATTGCTAGAACAATGGTTCCATCAAAACCAGTGAATGGATGGGAAAAGCAATTTGAATATAGCGAAAATAATTCAAGCTCTTCTTCTGGGCGTAGACGACCCGCTGAATGGCAATAACTGAAAGGATTTTTCTTTTATTGACAAAAATATTTTTAAAGTTTTAATACTTAGGAGGCTTAAAAATGATTAGTTTTATTATGTTCGTTCTCATAGCACTCGTTGCCACAGAAGCTTTGTCAATTTTGCTATATCTTCGGGGAAAGCGGATGAAAGGCTGGACTTGTTTAGTATGGAGCATGAGGTAAACTTATTACCTCGTTTTTTTATCCAAAATATTGACAAAGCTCCAAAATATGTTTAATATCAATATGCCAGATTTGGCAGAGGAATTTAAGATGAAAACTGTAATAAAAATTGTTAGCGGGAAAGAACTTGCTGGAATTTTCGGACTATCACTGCTTGCAATATCGCTTTTTTTGCTTTCAATAAGCAAGGGTTACCTTGCTGAAGGTTATGCTGGAATAATCGTATTTCTCTTTATAATGCTCTTTTACAATAGGATGGGGCGAACCAATAAAAACATTATTGCAACTGGCAAATCAGATCTAAAAATATTGCGCCAGTTCAATGCGAACAGATTATTTTCGTATAATTTATCTCTATGGGCAGTATCATTATTGTTTTTCGGAGGAGTATATATAAAGGCGATCAATAGTTTTCCAATAGAAATATATTTTTCATTAATAATAATACTTTTTACAATATTTTTCGGAGAAAGCGTTAATATATATATTAATTGCTTCTCAGAAAACAAATTGCCGATAGGTGTTGGTATCTGTTCGGCCATATATATCTTGGGACATCAAACATTGCAAATAATATCAATAGCAATTTTAATTATTGCAATAACATTAATTGCGAATAAATCATTGAATAGAATATTCAATCACAATATACGCACATATAATAATCTAATATTAAACATCGTCAATAATGTTCAGAGCAGAAAAATTGGCGCACTGCTTGTGATCGGAATAGCTATCGCATATTGCTATTTGTCAAATATTGAAATGGATTCTTGGAAAGTGTTGTTTGAAACAATGATATTATCCATAATGGCAATTTTTATATACGAATATACATTTTCAAAAAACATACCATACACAAATGCCGGTGAATATTTTCTGAAAAAATCAGGACATTATAAGCCCAAAAGAATTACTAAAAAGGAACCATTTATTCAACAAATAAAAGGAACGGAATATGCGTGCACGTGTATTGGCTCAGAATGTGAAACTATTCGGTGCGAAAAGCTTTGCGAAAAACATTCAGATCAAATTCTGAAAGAGCAGTCAATTTTCCCCTATGGTGCACCAATAGGGCGCATCAAAATATAATATAATAAGAGCAATAGCTCTTCTTTTTTTTGAATCAAAAATCCACCCAAAGGTGGATTTATTTTTATGGTAATAATCTTGTGGATTCGTAAAGGTCAGAATCTTTGACGACTATTAAAGACTTATTATTGGAATCAAACCAAAGCTTTGAATAGTTATCTCCTGCGAGCTCAAACGAGTTTATTTTGTCCCTATTATCAATTTCATTAATTTTAATCTTTCCGTTTATTATGGCGGCAAAGTAGTCATCAGCCACCCAGACAAGATCAGTTATTTTTTGAGGGAATGTTGATAAAAGAATAAACGATTCCGCCTTTTTAAAGAATGGGCTTTCGTAATCTTTGAGCAACATTAGCCAGACGGAATAATCAGTAGTAAATATGACCTTATCCGACAATGTTTTGTAGTTTATTTTACTAGTAGATTCTAGTACCTTTACAAAAGTTTTTAATTTTCCATTATAATAATAAAAAACCTTATCGTCCTCGGATAAAAATATTCTGCCTTCAATTATCTTTAGTTCATATTTAGAATTCTTTTTAAAGGGAAAAGCATCTTTTGTCATAATTTCAACCCCCTTAGTGAAAGTGCTGGTACGGATTAGGATACCATCCTCCATGGTATATAATCCATCGCTATGTCTAGCAAAGGCAGTAACTGATTCGTCTTTTATTAACTCCTTTTTCTTTTTGCCAATATCATAGACATATAATTTATTCTTGCTGATATAATCAAGAGTATTATCTCCATCCCAAATAACCCCTTCGCTCGTTTTATCCAAATCTTTCAGAGTAGTTATCTGGCTTTTAGCTCCTGCTAGTTCTAATAAATAATAAGTATTCGTGGAAGACATAATCAAGCCCTTTTTTTGATCTGGAGAAAAGACTATATCTTTAATCTTTTTAACATCCTTCATTTTTGCTGCTGATAATACCGACTGCTCCTCTTTCGTCTCCGAATTAACAGCTACGAGATCGCCATTTGTTTTAAGAACCAAAAAGTTTGGTCCAATAATATTAAAAATTGAGGTTATACCCGAAAATTTTGATTCAAAGGTTGTATTGTTCGGGAAAAGAATAATATTTTGAGCCTTTGCCACCATTTGTTCCTCAACAGTTAAGCTTTTTTCCCAAGTAAAGTATCCTTCTTTTTGGACTTTTACGGCATGTTTACCAGGAAGCATTTTCTGGGCTAATATCTCTCTAGTGAATCCATCCGTTTTGCTGATATAAGCATCATCAATAAATACATCGGCACCACTCTGGGCTGTTTTCACATACACGCCCCCAGTTTTTAGGACCTCATTTTTTTTCCAGTCAAAGTCGTATCCTTGAGCTTGCAATACTACAATAATAGACACCACCCCAAAACCTAAAACAAGTAATGTAAGAAACAAAATTTTTATTTTTTTATTCATAGCTATAGATGTTTGTATTATATAGAAATTACAGTATTTTTAGTATTAAACTAATTTAGCAAATAATACAACAAAAACACTCTTTTACCAATATTGACTAAGCTGGAAGTATATTGTATTATCTTTATACCCAGGGAGGGTCAAAGTGGAAGAAGAATTTGGAAAAGAAATTTCCCAGCTTTATGAAGAAGGGAGGTATGGACAATTAATTAAAAGAGTGTATGAGAAGCATTCTAATATTTTAACTTGTCCGACAGAGATCTTTGTAAAATTTGTCTGTGCGCAGTATTGGCAAGGCAACTATAAGTTGGCAAAAGATTTCATTAAGCTGGCCAACAATGGTTACAAGGACGTTACGCTGACCATGCTTCAACTTGATATCCTGATTTCTGGCAATGCCAAAGCAGTACAGGAGGTAGAAGTTGCTATTAATGATACTTCATATCCAGTCCCTGAATTGTGGAATGCGTTGGCCATTGCTACCATCAAAGAGCCTACACTTGATCGTCTTGTTAGAATTGATCAAGCAATGAAGGGGCTTAAGAATTCTCCAGAGCTGGCAGCAATCAATCTGCAGAACAATGTGGCGAGAGTATTTTCTATGTTTGGTTTTAGCGAAGAAGCTAATAATCGCTGGCAACAAGCTCTTGAGCGGTATGGCAACAAAAACTATCACCATAGGGCAAATATCTGCTCTAGGCTGGCAGTGGATTATGATCTCCAAAGAGAATATTGCCTTGCCAAATCCAAAGCAAAAGAAGCTTGTGATCTCTGGAAAAAAGCCCTTGAAAACGATCCAGGTAATCTAGAGTTCATAAGAAACTTGATAGATGCCGAAACAATGCTACGAGAGTTGATTGAGATTACTGCAAAAAAATGCAGGGAATAAACAAATCATAGGAGTTGATAAAACAACTCTTTTTTTATTTGCGACCAATTAAAAAGGTTCAATCTCTGGAGGTTCAACCTTTTGAGGTTGAACCTCCATGTTTCAATGCATGGAGCTTCAAACTAGAATCCAAGTTTTAATATTCAGCTTAATTGGTCTAAATGTAGGCCGTAAAACAAGAAATCTGCTCAATTAGAGAGCAGATTATTACATCCAAGCTTTTCTTGCTTGGAATGTTTTAGAAAATTTTATCTGAAAACACAATATTAGTATCCAGCTGTTCAGTTGTGAAGATTTCTTTACTTTGTTTAAGGATTATCAATCTTCCTCCTTTTGTATCAAAATTATCGCCGATAATTTTGCCTCCAAATTCAATGGATTTTTGTTTAAGGATGGGCGCCTCTCTGAGCACGACTCGTTTTGTTCCACCATACCATGCAACGCTAAGATGGTACTTAAAGTGTTTGCTGCTCAAATCCCATGTTCTTGAGCCATTTTCTTCCAAATCACCATCTTCATTGAATAACATTTTGCTCAACTCAGATCATAACGAAAAGAACCAATAACAATGATAAAGTAATGCTAAAAAATAGTCAAATAGCTGTTAAATAGCATAATTTACTAGGCTTGCCAATACAGGGTTTATTGGCTACAATTAACTTGCCTAATTCAGATATGGATTAGACTTATTATTAAATTAGTTGGAAAAAATGAAAATAGGAATAGACCTCGGAACAAAAAACTCATTAGTTTTTATACCAAATAAAGGAATTGTATTGAATGAACCATCTGTAGTGGCTGTTTCTCTTGTTGATAATAAGGTAATGGCTGTTGGACATGAGGCCAAGGAAATGATTGGTAGAACCCCTGATACGATCAAAGTTTATCGGCCACTTAGGGAAGGGGTAATCGCTGATTATCGCACTACTCAAGCAATGCTTAGACACTTTATCAATAACGTTAATACAGGCTTTTCAAGATTTTTTAAACCAGAACTGCTAATCGGTGTTCCTGCTGGAATTACTTCTACTGAAAGGAGGGCAGTTATAGAATCAGGAATGTGGGCAGGAGCAAAAGATGTCTTTTTGGCTAAAGAGCCAATTTTATCTGCAATCGGAGCAGGAATCCCAATAAACTCATCTTCTGGACATATGATTGTTGATATCGGAGGGGGAACTACTGAAGTT
>Ga0172381_10001893_pt1 | contig 23918 bp, 21 predicted proteins | sample Leawel6488metaG_FD_119754 | JGI IMG/M metagenome (GOLD analysis project Ga0172381, IMG submission 119754) | Leachate microbial communities from a municipal landfill in Southern Ontario, Canada - Leachate well 64-88 metaG | ecosystem: Engineered > Solid waste > Landfill > Unclassified | place...
AGCTTGAACCACGGCGTGTAAATATCCGGGTTAGTCTTCATGTCATCGCGAATATCGGCAAACGCCATCCATTTCCAATCATCAACTTCTTCGCGATTAATCAAAGGGTTCCCATCGAACTGGCCGTAAAGAAGATGATCGTATTCATATTCAGTCAGATCACCGGTCCTGACTTTGTAAATGAATTCCACGCCGGTTTCTTTGATCGGAGTCGAAATGCCCATTTCTTCTTTCAACCGTTTTTTAGCCGCAATCAACAAATGCATTCCCGGAGCCGGGTGGGAGCAGCAAGCATTACTCCATTGCCCGGGGCAATGGTATTTGTTCACCGCGCGCTTTTGCAGCAGCATTTCTTTCTTGGAATTGTAAATCAAAACGGAAAAACAGCGGTGCAAAATGCCACGGCGGTGCACGTCCATTTTTTCGCCGGTTCCAATCGGATTATTGTCTTCATCAACAAGGAGAATATCGTCAGCCATGCAAAATTTTCAATTTACAATTATCAATTTTCAATAAATTTCCAATTATCAATTTTCAAACAGACACGAAGCATTCCGTTTGCATCATTGAAACATTGGAACATTCATTGAAAATTGAAGTTTGAAAATTGGGAATTAAAATACGGCTATTCGCGGATCTCGAATATTTTGTGCGGCTCATGGGCGCCCTTGATCAGACGCACCTTGTTTTCCATCACCCCCATATAAATTGCCAAAAGTTCTTTGGCGCGCATGTTCGCCAGATTGTTTTCCGGTTTTTCCCTGACTTTAACGTTAAACGCATCCTCTCCAACCCGGGTAACCTCCTCTTCTTTAACTCCCGGAAACACATGAACTTTAATAAGCATAAAAATAATTTAAAATGTAAATATCAAAAATCAAAATGAAAAATTAAAATTCAAAATACCAATTTTAACATTTTGCATTTTATTTTTTCATTTTGATTTTTCAATTTTCAATTTTGTCGATAATTGCCCGCAAGCCGCTTTTATCCCCCTTCCGAAACGGTAGCGCTCGGTAACCTCGACATGGCCGTCTTCCAGAATCTTTTTGAACGATTTGGTGCGCTCCGGCTCAGAAGGTTTGAAAACACCGGTCGGGTTGTAACGGATTAAATTAATAAAAGCCAATTTCAGCGGCATATGGTTTTTAATAAGCTCAACCAGCTGGCAAGCGCATTCATCGGAATCGTTGACGCCATCGATCATGATATATTCGAACATCACCCGGCGGTTGGTATTCTTGCTGTATCTTAACACGGCTTTAAAGATTTCGTCTATCGGATATTTCAAATTGGCGGGCATCATTTTTGACCGCAAGGCATCGTTGGGAGCATGCAATGAAATCGCCAGATTCATCTGCACCGGTTCGTCAATCAATTTTTCAATCCCCTCGGTGACCCCGGCCGTCGAAATTGAAATGTGGCGGCCGCCGATGCCAAGGCCCTTGCTGTCGTTCATTATCCTCACCGCCGCGATCACATTATCATAATTCATAAACGGTTCGCCCATTCCCATAAAAACGATATTGGTAACCCGCTGGTTTTCTTTTTTCAGCATCCGGCCGAATATCAAAACCTGTTCAATGATTTCCGATTCGGTCAAATTGCGCTTGAATCCCATCTTGCCCGTGGCGCAAAAAATACATCCCATCGGACAGCCGACCTGCGACGATACGCAAACGGTATTGCGGTCGTCTTGGTGGCGCATTAAAACCGTTTCCACTTTCAACCCGTCGGATAAAGTCAGCAGCGCCTTCAAAGAATCTCCTTCTTGCGAAGAAAATATTTCCGCGTTTATCGCCAGCGGAAAACTTTGCGCCAAATTATGGCGCAACTCTTTGGGAAAACCCTGGGCCTGATTCCAATCATCAATCAATGACTTGATAACCGCCTCTCGGGCCTGCTCGACACGATAGGCCGGCTGCCCAGCTAATATTTCTTCCAGCCTGGTGAAATCCATAGTCTAATTAAAATAATCCAACCACTCCAACGCCATGCCTTTGCGGTATTTGAAAATGTCGCCGTGGCCGGGATAAACCATTGTTGCCTCCGGGATCAAACGGTCAAGTTTTTTGAGAGATTCACCCATTTCTTTTTCCGACCCGCCGGGAAGATCGACCCGTCCGAATCCATCCGCGAAAAGAGTATCACCGGAAATCACAAACCCATCCCCGAACAAACAAACGTTTTCCGGAGTATGCCCGGAAGTCCGGATAACGCCCAATTCCGATTTTCCAACCGTTAATGTTTCCCCATCTTTTAAATTAGCTCGGACCGGAACTTTAAACTTTTTTTCCAATTCATCGTTGGCGCCAATATGATCGAAATGGTTATGGGTATTAATGATGGTTTTCACCGCCGCCCCGGTCTTTGCGATTTCACTGATTATTTTTTGGGCCTCATCGCCCGGATCAACCACCACCAACTCCCCTCCATCGATCAAAAGATAGCAATTCGTCCGCAATTGCCCAACCACTATTCGCTTAATTTCCATGCAATTAAGCAATTTTCAATTTCCAATTTTCAATTTCCAAAAAATGTTCAATGAAACAATATTCAAACAAACGCGATGCATCTGTTTTAATATTGGATATTGTTTATTTTTTGAAAATTGGAGTTTGAAAATTGGAAATTGTTTTTACATTCCAAACCCTCCCATCCCCTGCATTTTTTTGGCCACGACCGACTGGACTTGTTTCATCGCATCATTGAAACATTCTTTCACCGCTTTTTCCTGATCGTCGATGGCAAGGGCCGGATTCAATTCAACATCCTCGACCTCAAGCTTGCCGTTGATTATGATCTTAACCCCGTTTTTAACATTTGAAATCTTTTCGTTCTTCAACGCATTCTGTATCTCTTGCAATTTCTTGATCTGTTTTAATTGTTCAAACATGAATATATGTCAAAACCCAAATCATATATCTCAAAACCGAAATTTGGAAATATTATGGTTAAGTTTTGCTTTTTAAATTTGCTCTCACTTTATCACACTTTTGACTTTATCTTAAAATCATATAATTTCAAGGTATGGCAAAGCAAAACGCCGACAAAATCGCAGAAAAATTAATTCTCGCGAGTCCGCAAACAAAAGCGGATTTGAATGCGTTTAAACGGCAGGCCTGCCTTGATTTGAATATTCCCTACCCCGGCAACATCAGTCTGATCGAAGCTTTGAGGTCGAGCAAAGAATCAATACCCGCCGGGTTGATGGATCTTTTGCGCGTGCGGCCGGTGCGGTCGCTGTCGGGCATTATTAATGTTTCCGTGCTGACCAAAGCCTATCCCTGCCCGGGCAACTGCCTTTATTGCCCCAATGAACCCGGATTCCCGAAAAGCTATCTTTCCGGTGAACCGGCGGCCGAGCGCGCCAAACTATTAAAATTCAATCCCTACATCCAGGTAAAAAAACGCCTGGAAAATCTGGCCGCCGAAGGCCATAGCGTGGACAAGATCGAATTGCGCGTCATCGGCGGCACGTGGAGCTTTTACCCCAAAAGCTATCAAACCAAATTCATCACTCAATGCTTCAAGGCTTGCAACGATTATCGCGTGGATCCAACCCACGCAAAATCAAAAATCCGCAGGAGTCGGAAACCTGCGGACTTGGATTTGGGAAAAGAGCAAAAGAAAAATGAAAATACCAAATGCCGCATTGTGGGAATTTCAGTCGAAACCCGGCCGGATTATATCGACGAAAAAGAAATCTTCCAGTTGCGGAAACTGGGAGTGACCCGCGTCGAACTGGGCATCCAAAGCATCTTTGATGACGTCTTGGCATTGAACAACCGCGGCCACAAAATCAATGCCGCGATACAAGCCACGAAACTGCTAAAAGACGCCGGTTTCAAAATTTCCTATCAGATAATGCTCAATCTTTACGGCTCAAATCCGCAACGCGACCTGGAAATGGCCAAGGTTTTATTTTCCAATCCGGATTTCTGTCCCGATCTGCTAAAAATCTATCCCTGCGCGGTTTTAAAAGAAGCCCCACTGTTCAAACTGCACCAGCAAGGAAAATACCAGCCCTACTCCGACGAACAATTGATATTAACCGTCAAAGAGATAAAAAAAATCGTCCCGCCCTGGGTGCGTATTGAACGGATCATTCGCGATATCCCTTCCCCGCGCATCACCGCCGGAACAAAAACAATTTCCAACCTGCGCCAGATCATCGCCAATGATATGGAACACGAAGGCTGGTCCTGCCAGTGCATCCGTTGCCGCGAGGTTAAGGGCGAATATGATGTTAATGAAAAAATAATTTTAACGCGGCGGGAGTACAAAGCCTCGGATGGAATGGAAATATTTTTAAGTTTTGAAAACAAACCCGCCTCCGTGCGAGGCAACGACGGGCAAGCAAAATTATTCAGTTTGTTGCGGCTGCGGATCACCAATAATGGTTCGGTTTTAATAACCGGGAATACGGGCGAAAACATGGTTTCGCCCCTACGATACAAATCCGGAACAATACGGGCGAATAATCATTCGCCCCTACGGAATACGGTTGCGATAATCCGAGAAATACATACCTATGGGATACAAACCGCGATCGGGAAAAAATCAACTTCGGCCCAGCACACCGGCTTGGTCAGAAAATTGATCGCGGAAGCCGAAATTATCGCCAAAACCGAATTTGGAGTAAAAAAAATCGCCGCCATTTCCGGCATCGGCGCGCGCGCGTATTGGAGAAAAAACGGTTATAAATTGAAAAACGGTTATATGATTAAAAACTTAACAAAAAAATAAAAAAGAGATTAAATGGGATGTTGCAATAATGACATACATCCTCGCGGATGCCGCATTGAAGCATTCCTAATCATTTTTCTCTCTTCTGGCCTTAACGGCCGGCCTAAAGGCCCGTAATAAATTTGCGCCCTTCTGCTGGGATCGAATTTGTTAAGAACATACATCCCAATGTCTGACTCTGCTTTCAAGCAAACCAAGGTCGTATTTCTCAAAGCTCTCACCCTCTTTCAAAAGAGAATAAAATAAATCTGACCATTATGCAAGTATCTGTATCAACATTTATCAGTAATTAACGGGAGCCAATCTTCCATTTTTTCTCCAATTTCCGGGTTTCTTTTTCGTCGAAACCGAAATGGTGCGCGATTTCGTGCCAAACCACGATTTTCACCAATTCCTTGATCTCGAAGGGAGTTTGGGCTTCCTGTTCGATCGCGGCTTTAAAAATCGTGATCTTGTCAGGCAGGCGGATGGCTTCGTTTTTGCCCCACTGGTTTTCCGGAATGCCTTCATACAAACCCAGCAGATTGTTCCGCCGCGGTTTTTCCTCAATGACAAGCGCGACGTTTTTCATCGCGCCCTTGATGTTCTCCGGCAAACTTTCCGCGGCCTCGGCCACCAATTTTTCGAATTCATTAATTTCCATTTTTCAATTTTTTAAAATCGCTTTCTAATATTTTCTTGAATTTCACAAATCTTATGCCCGCAGCTGGATGATAAGAAATGAAATATTGCCTCCCCTCTTTTTCGCGCCACTTTCCCCGCCAATCGGAAAATTTGTCTTTGGGAAAAAATTTTTTGAACGCCATATCGCCCAGCAAAATTATTTTTTTGGCGGCGACGGCTTTGATCTGCTCCATCAAATAATTATCGCAGGCGGCAATCTCATCAGGCTTTGGCTTACGGTTCACCGGCGGCGTCGGCAGGCATTTGACGATTGACGTGATGAATGTTTGTTTTTCACGGTCGATTCCGGCCAATGCCAGCAATTCGGTCAACAATTTTCCCGCCCGGCCGATGAACGGCCGGCCGGTTTTATCTTCATTGGCGCCCGGCCCCTGGCCAATCACAAAATATTCCGCGCCGATGGCACCCTCTCCGGGTACGGTTTTATCGCGCACCTTGACCAAACGGCATTTTTTGCAAACGCTTATTTCTTGGGCGATTTGCCCCAATTCGTTTTGCCTTTTTGATTTTTCAGTTTCTGGGAAATTACGCATTTTTGATAAATAAAAGGACTGGGCGTGCGATAAGCGGTTTTTCCTTTTTGTGCGTTATTGGAAGAATAATTTTTCATGAAAATTGAAAATGTAGCGCAAACAATTGCATACAAACACCAATACAAACACAAAATACAATTTACCGAGGTCGCACCTCGGCGATTACGCCGAGGAACGACCTCAAATACAAAAATACAAAATCAAAACGGAGATACGATTGTTTCCAACCGCTGCCGCGCTCCGTCGATCTCTCTTTGGTTCATCTTACTCTGTTTAATGCCTTTTTCAATCGCCGCCAAAGTTTTGTCATACGTAGCTCGATCCACAGGAAATGGCGTGCCATCCTTGCCGCCCACGGCAAAAGTGTAGCGCGCCGGATCCTCATAGGAAGGTTTGGCGCCATAGACGATCTCCGCGACTAATGAAAGCGCGCGAATCGTTTTGGGTCCAACCCCTTCGCCGGAAAGCAAGCCGGCAAAATTCTCCGGTGCGGACGAATGTGCTTTCTCGATCGTTTTTTTCAAGCGCTTCATATCAAACTTCTCTGTCATCACCGGATGCCAGTGGAATTCCACGTCATTCAACTCCATATCGATGAATCCGGGCAAGCGGCCCTGCGCGCCCAGGCTTTTTCCGACCGGGCTGGAAACTTGCGGCATATTTTTTGCCACCGCCTTGGCCGCGCTTTGAAAATTCTTCAAAAAAACGCCGGGCTCGAGTTTTACCATTTCCGCAGAAACGGTTTTATTCTCCAAACTGTCTTTTGCCGTTAAATTCAAAGGCCGCAACCGCACATCACTGGCAATTCCCGAATGCGGTTCTTCGCAAAAATCATTCACTCCGTCCGACAGCCAATGATAGCGCCGCGCTTTTTGTTCGCCGATGTTCATCCCCTGTTGAACCACCGCCCATTTTCCGGAATTGGTAAACAAAAGATTGTGCGCGTAAATTGAAAACCCGTCCTGGATAAGGCTTGAATCAACCTTGGCCGCCATTTTGCTGGCGTTAACCAATGAATTGGTTTTGCTTTCTTCCCAGCCGAGGAATCGGCCCCATTTTTGCGTTTCTTCAGGAGTGTTGCGCGACACACGCTTGCCGCCGCAGATATAAACGCCCAGCTCGGTTTCCATACCGCGCACCGCCTCTTTCAACGCCCCCATCGTGGTCACGGTCAACCCCGACGAATTCCAATCAAACCCCATCACGCATCCCAGCGACTGGAACCACACCGGATCCGAAAGCCGTTTCAATAATTCTTCAGCGCCGAATTCTTCCACGATGGCAATCGAAATCCCCCGCCCAAGGCGGGTCATCCGTTCAAACAACCAGCGGGGGCATCGCCCGTAATCCAATGGTACTGTGGCAACTCCGGTGCGCATGGATACATCTTAAAGCTCAAAAACCAAATGTCAAAATTAGAATCACAAAAAACGGACGCAATGTCCGCCTTTTGCAATTGCAATACCGTAAAAAATTACGCTTTTTTATCTCCCAGCGGGAACATCACGAAGAATCTTGATCCCATGTGTTCAATGCTTTCCACCATGATATCGCCGCCCATTTTTTGCGCCATTTCCCGCGACATCCAAAGGCCCAATCCGGTTCCCGGAATCCCGGCGTTATCCTGGGTTTTGACGCGATAGAACTGTTCAAACAACCGCTTCTGTCCCTCGGCGGAAATTCCGAATCCGGTATCCTGCACCGTGATCACACAACGTTTCTTGGCCGTTTCGGCTTTGATGAAAACCGCGACCTTGCCGGCGGGAGTGTATTTGACGGAATTTTCAATCAAATTCGTGATTATCCGGCTAAAACAGACTGCGTTAACATTAATAAAATATGGGAAATCGTCGCCTTCAAGAATCAACTCCAATCCTTTCGCTTGAGCCTTGCTTCTGATGCCGTCAACAATTCCCTTGACCACCGCGCCCGGAGCGATTTTTTCCGGCTTGAAGTCCGTCCGGCCCTGCTGGATATGGGATACCTCAAGAATATCCGACATCAAGTCGATCAAGTTTTTTATCGAAATCGAAATACGTTCGATATACACATTTTGCTCCTTGCTGGCCACTGCCGCCAGTTCCTCTTTTAACGATTCAATATAGGCATTGATCACTGTCACCGGACTGCGCAATTCATGCGTCGCCATGCGAATAAAATCGTCTTTGGCTTTATTTTCGGTTTGCAAATTCTTGGACAAAGTAACATATGAAAAAAGCTTGGTGTGCTGAAACACCAAAAACAAAATCAGCAGAATCACCGCCGCCAGTATCGCGTATGCCTGCCAGACTGTCGCGGTTATTTTCTTAGCCACGTTGTCGGTGGGAATATCGGCCGCGATCAAAGCATAAATATCCTGCGTCGAAGGATCAATAAACGGCTTCACGATGCGAAAATATTTTTTGCCGTCCTGCTCGATCTCGGAACCGTAATCATTGGTGCTGATCGCCCAGCCATAAGCGATCAGCGCTTCGCCGTTCAGCGTGGGGTCGGTATTGATCACCTTGCCGATGTCATCATGGTTTTGCGCGGCAATCGCTTTAAAATTTTTCCCTTCTTTGACGATAACCCGGATATTTTCCAACCGGCTCCCATCGCCGCTATCCGCGGAAGTTTTCGCCATTAAATCAATGTCTTGCTGCAACAATTCCTGGTTCAATGAATCCTTGCCGGGAAAATCGCGCAACAGCAAAAGACCCAGCGAGTCCCGGTTCATCGCGGCCTGGGACCTGATGCTGGATTTTATCGCCTCGTTAAGCGATTGGATGGTCGAGAAAGTGCTGAAATACAACGTCAGCGGCAGCAGGATAATCAGCAGCAAAGAATACGAAATCGTGGGATTTTGCTGGATGAACGAGAATGTATTTTTGAAAAACTCTTTAATCATTTGATTTTAGCGGCTTCTTTTCCGGAACTTCCGCTTTTTTTGCGGGTGGCAAAGCCGATCACAAACAACGCGGCGCCAAAAGCCAGCGCAATGGCGGCAATCACCGCCAAACCAAAATTATTCTTCATTTTTTCCGTCGAAGAAGAAATCGTCGCTTCCTGATTGGCGATCATTTTAGTCACAGTATTGCCATTTTTCATAAACACCAAAACTTCCGACCGGGCCTGGACATCGCCAACGCTGTCGGTTTGAGCCGCATAAACCGCGTGCTGGCCATCACTCAAAGGCTTGTCCAGGATATAGGTCCACTGGCCAGCATCATCGGTCTTCACCACCACAATGATCGGGTCGGAATAAATATATAAAGTCACATAAGAATTAGGCAAGCCCCAGCCTTTAAACCGGATTGCCGCGCTACCGTCGACTAATTTGACCGAAGCCACCGGTTCGGTGTCATCGAATTTATAAATATCGGTCTTATTGGGCGTTACCGTCCGCGGATCATGGTATTTGATTCCGCCAAAATTATCGGGCGCCAAAGGATCGTATTTGCGGTTCACTTCATCGCCGTCAAGAATGCCGTCGCCGTCGGAATCGGGGCTGAACGGATCAGTGCCGATGGAAATTTCCTTGCCATCGCTCAAACCGTCGCCGTCGGAATCTTTTTCCAAAATTTTGCCGCTTTCCAATATTTCGGCTTTTTGCAAAGAAATTGTCCTTTCAAAATCATCCAGAATCTTTGCCACGTTGGCTTCATTGTCCTTGCCCCTGACCGCCGCGACGATCGTTTCGACCAAAGTTTGTTTTTCCCGCGTTTTTCGCGATATTGAATCTTTGATATCGGCAATCTCTTGGCCCAATTTTTCCGCCTGCGCCCGCGCCGCGGCAAGCGCTTTTATTTTATCGTCTTTGATCGCCCCGACCGCGTCTTGAGGAAGCGCGGCGATATCGGCGGCCATCTTTTCAATCCTGGCATTGATTAACACCAATTGGGCGGTTTTATCCGCCAGATCATAATCAAGTTCGCCGATTTCGCCCACGATCTGTGCGATTTTTTGGATATTGATTTCCACGTTCGGATCGGCGCTGGTTTCTTTCACGATCGCTTTTACCGTTTCTTTCGTGGCCAAATCGATCGCTTTGGCGCTGGTTTCTATCGCCTGGCTGCTTTGCGAAACGCTCTGTTCGATCCTCTCTTGCTGGACCGGATCCGATTTAATAAGGATATTGATCGCCAGCGGATATTTATCGCTGCGGACGGAAACGCTATTTTTAACAATTTGAGCCCAAACCTGGTAATTGCCGTTGGGCAAAGTGCCGTCGTTCAGGTCAACCCGGTATTTCCAGGACTGGTCGTTGGGCAGCGGATTTGTGATTGCGGCAAGCCCCATATCGGCCCGCCCCGCCCGCGTTTGATCGCCCAATAAAAGCCCCTGGCCCAAATATTGCGGCGCCACCAATGACCCGCCTTCGATGTAAAAAAGTACGTTTTGCGCCCCGCGGGTGCCAAGAAGCAAATCAATGGTGCTTTCACCGGGCGTTATTGTGAGAGATGCGGCCGCTTCCAATGAAGTTTGCGAAGCCGACAAAGTTGCCGCAGTAATGCTTCCCTCTTCTTGGGGCAACGGCGCGCTCGCAGTTAATTCGGGCACATCCGGTTCATCGGGAACCGAAGCCGATTGCGCGCTCTGGGATGCGCGCGCCGGCGGATTTGGATTGCTGTAGGTCGATGCCGGAGCAACGCTTTCGGGCGCATAATATGTTGATTCCGAGCGCACTACGCCCGCCGGAACACGATATGTTGATGCGGCGCTTTCAATATAACTGGAACTATAACAACCATTGCCCGCGCAAGGGTCGGAATAGACATAGCCAATTTCAAGAACATCCAAAGTAGTACGGTTGCCGATCACAACCGTCTCCGGCTTTTCCCGGTCGCCGATCACAACCGTTTCCGGCCTAGTGCGGTTGCCGATCACAACCGTCTCCGGCTTTTCCCGGTCGCCGAGCCAGACCACTTCAGATTTTGTCGATGTTTCTTCTTTATCGCCTTCGATCGACGAAGCCTTATCTTCTTCAGTTTTCTCCGGCATGCCGACCGTCAAAATCTCTTCGACCGGCGTCTTAGTCTCCTCAACTTTGACCTCCTCATTCTTGGTTTCTTCAGTTTTTGCTTCTTCGGTCTTAATTTCTTCAGTCTTGGTCTCTTCAGTCTTAGTTTCTTCAGTCTTAGTTTCTTCAGTTTTAGTTTCTTCAGTTTTGGTTTCTTCAGTTTTGGTTTCTTCAGTCTTGGCAGTTTCAACAGGCTTAACGGTGCTAACAATCTTATCCATATTAGCTTTGGCATCTTCTGGTTTGCCGCCTTCCCTGTTTTTCAAAAACGATTCCATTGATTCCTTATCCGCAATTAGCTGGGGATTTGATTGGATGACCGGCAGCATCTCCGGCAAATTGAAATAATCGTAAAGCGCAAGAATATAAGGTTCAGCCGCGTCATATTCCCCCCTGGCCCAACACGCCGCAATTTGTTGTTTCAACATTTCTATTTTCTCTTCATCAGTTAATTCCTTTTCCCCCTCCCCGTTCGGCGCAAAAACCGCGGAGTCAGCATTGTCAAGTTGAGCAAAAACTATATTGCATCTTATTGAATCGATAGAGATTGCGTTAATAACAACACAAAAGCATATCATCAAAAAAAATAATGTCTTTGCTTTCGAACATTGTAACTTTGTTATATATCGCCTAAACCGCAATTTAAACATAAATATCTTAACAAAAAGAAACTGTTAAATTGTTTTATTATAACTCAAATTATTCGGGTTGAATAGAAAAAGCCGAGAATACCAATTCTAATACAAAAAAAACGGCTGACGCCGACTTTCATTCACGCAAAAAATTTTAAAAAAATAATTAAGAGGAAGACGTGAAAGTGTCTTCCTCAAGCCCCACCTTTCGGTAGGTTGTGTTCTTCATCAGCGAATCAAACACCTTACCAGATGTCATCACGGTAAGTATAGTATCTGATTCGCTCAATCTAATCATGGTCGCATAAACCAATCCCTGCCTTTTAACCAACTCCGCAACGGGAATTAGTTTCCCGTCGAACATCCCATCACGAAGAGGGACTTGATCCTGATGCGCTATTTTGGCTGCCTGACTGAGTAATGCCTCAGTCATGTTTTGATTATGCAGCTCCGGATTTTTTGAAATTTGAAAAATTCCCGGGACACCATCAGGTGAATTAAACTTGATGACATCCGTCGATTCTTCGATTCCGGCGAACTCAGAACTAAAATTAATAATGAGCTCGCCCTCGTCACTAACAAGATGTTTTTGGACATCTTGGCCAGCTGACATGCCCGTTGCCAAGCATACCAGCACTAACAAGAGCACAAAGGCTCTGCTTGCCTTCATTTTTTTCCACCTCTCAATTTAGTGCGCGGCCTCTTGACAAAGAGCTACCGTGCCTGTTTAAATTATACAATGATTCACCCTTAATTGTCAATATTAAGGGCATTTTTAAAGCTTAGCGGGCTGTTTTTCCCTCCCTGGCGCGGCGGACGGTAAGGCCGATTACGATTAGCGCGGCGGTCAGTGACAGCAGGATTGCTAGTGTTGTTGAATAGGCAAAGTTGCTTTTCAAATCATTTACAGTTGGAAGGTACGGATTTTCTCCGGTGGCAATGGCGCGGCCGACGGTATCGCCGTTTTTATTGAAAATGAAATCCGCGGATTTGGACAGAATCGCGCCCTGGGAATCGACAACCGCGGCGTAGGCCAGATAGTTGCCGTCGTTCAAATTCCGGTCAAGAACAAAAGACCAACGGCCGGAATCATCCGCTTTCGCCATCGCAACCAGCGGCACGGAAAAAATATGGATCGCGACATCGGCGCCCGGCAGAGCCCGGCCTTCAAAACGGATGCCTTGGCTCCCCGCCCCGGCTGGCGCGACGCTGTCGATAATAATTTCCGCGCTGTTTTGCGAATTAATTTCAAGCGTATCCTGTTTATCGGTTTTTGAATAATATGGAACCGCGCTGATTTTATCCTTGGCCGCGAAAGACAAACCGGCGCGGCCGGCACCGGAATCGACATTTGGCGCGAACCAAAAAAATCCGCCCGTGCCGACAGCGATCATCGCCAGCGCGACCACGATTTGGAATGACATCAAAAAAAATATCTCGGCTTTGGAAAGCATATTTATATTATATCCCAAAATCAATCAGTTCCGAAAATAACCGCGGATTCAAGAACCAGCCTCTCAAAATGCAGAGACTGGTTCTTAACTTGCAAATACTTTGCTTGTTTTGAAAAACGTTAAAAAGGTAATAGAATATAATCAATGGTGGAAATTTTTGGCTTAAGTTCGCTCCTGTTCGCGCTCGCGTCCCTTTCCGAAGCCGTCGGATCGGTTTTGTTCTATTTCATCATCGGAATCACTCCCTGCGTTTTGTGGCTCCTTTTTTATTTGTTCCAGGACCGCCATCCGGAACCCAAAAAAGAAATACTGGCGGTATTCGCGCTTGGTGCCATCATGACGGTCCCGGCCACGGCCATTGAATTGTTTTTGGAGAACATGATCACCGAAATCGGCCTGACCGGAATCGCCGCGACGATCATTTTCAACGTGATCGGCGTCGCGCTGATCGAAGAATTCTTCAAATATGAAGCGTTCTGGCGCCGGGAACAAGCGATCAACCGCAACCGATATTTGGACGAGCCGCCCGATTTCGTGATCTATATGATAACGGCGGCAATGGGTTTCGCCGCGGTTGAAAACATATTGTACCTGTTGATGGAAAGCCCGGATCCCTTGGTCATGCGCTTGTTTTTCCGGGCGATAACCGCGATATTTTTGCACACGCTCTGCTCCGGAATCCTTGGCTATTACATGGCAATGGCATTCAGCCAAGTGGAAAAGAAAGGGCGGCTGATCGCGACCGGATTCATCATGGTCAGTTGCTTGCACGGGCTATATAATTTTTCTATAATAGAAAGTAAATACAACTCGATATTCCTGTTCGTACCTCTGGCAATATTGTTTTTCATGGCAATCGCGCTCTATGTCCGATACCAGAACCTCTTGAGAATGAAAAGCGTATGCGAGATCAGCGCAAAGCGCAAAGCGAAAAGCGCAAAATAAAAATTCAAGCTTAGGGTATTGCTTTCAACTTTTCACTCATCGCCTCGCCGCAGTTTTAGCGAAGGCAGGTTAAACTTTACACTTTTAAATATGTCTTTCATAGAAAAATTACAGAAAGGAATGCAAGCCGCGCCGATTGAAAATGATCAAGCCGGGAACAACGATATCGGAAACCAGGATTTACCAAATGAAGAAGGGCTCGCAGGCGGCACCGCGGTATTTGCGTCATACAAAGCTGCCGGCAAGCAGAAACCGGTAAGCGCGGATGAAGACAATCCATTTTCCGAAGAAACGACAAATAAAAAAATGCGCGGCCGGCCAAGGAAAATAATCATCCCCGAAAGCATTGGAGAGGTGAATAGGCAAACGGATGAAGAACCCGCGGCAAGCGCGGCGGCGCAGATAAAAGAGAATCTTAAAAAAACACCTTCAAAAACAATGGCAAATAAAAAAAATTTAAACGCCGAAAATCAAAATGACAGCAGCTGGTTAAATGGCGATGGACAGCTCACGGTCAATGTCTTCCAAACCGAAAACGAATTGGTGCTGCAATCGGCAATCGCGGGCGTGAAAGTCGAAGAACTCGATGTCATCATTGAAGACGACGTGATCACCATAAAGGGCAACCGGCCCAATCCCCTGGCCGAAACCGGCGATTACTTCATCGAAGAATGTTACTGGGGCCCGTTTTCGCGCAAAGTGATTCTGCCGGTTGAAGTTGATTCTTCCCGCGCCGACGCCGCAATGAAAGAAGGGATATTGACCATCCGCATCCCGAAAATCCAGCGCGAAAAAAAGAAAAAACTGACAATCAAAGAATAGTTGTAAAAAACCGCTCGCAAGCGGTTTTTTACTAAATCAAAATGTAAAAATCAAAGATCAAAATGACAGTTAAAAATGATAAAATGTAAAAGCATGAATATTTTATAATTTTACATTGTCATTTTCAATTTTGATCTTTTAATTTTACATTAGTTTGTGCTGGAGGAGAGATTTGAACTCTCACAGGTCGCCCCACTGGCTCCTAAGGCCAGCGCGTCTGCCATTCCGCCACTCCAGCAACATTACCCATTATCTATTTAATCCATTAATAACGAAAAGTAAACTTCCGCCTTAAGAAAAAATGAGCCCAAAGGCCCATTTTTTTGATTGTTGAATATATAATATAAACCCGGATTACCCGCCTCCCACCGCGCTAAGCACCAACGATATAATGCCTTTGGCCAGCAACGCCACCACAACGCCGATTGCCGCGTACAAAATGCGCTGGCGAGCCGTATTGACTTTCTCCGCATCGCCCGCCGCGGTCACGAATGTATAACCGGCCCAAATAACATAGAAAACCGCCATAATTATCAGCGCGCCAATGACATAATTCGCCACTTGGCTAAGCGTTTGGTCAATCGGCTGATCCGACATTTGGACATTCTTACCAATATCGCCCGCCAATCCGCTGTTGGGATCCGGGACAATGGAATTTCCCGCCGCAAAAATCAACGACGGAAACATGAATAAACTCAACAACGAAGAAGCAATTATTTTTTTCATTTTTTTATTAAACTATCGTAACAATTATTTATATTTTAATTTTATAATCAAGCGCAAAATTATGCAAGCTGCCCGAGCCGGTTACTGCTTATTTATTCATGACCACTCCCGACACGATCGCGACAATCGTGTTCGCCAATGCCGCCACGATCAAGCCGATCACCGCGTAAGTGATTGTTTTTTGCGCGGTTTTGGTTTTTTCCTGGTCGCCCGCCGAAGTCGCGTAGTTGAACGCCGCCCAAAGAATCATAAACACGCAAACCACAATAACCGCTCCGAAAAAAAGATTGCGCACATTGGTCAGTACCGTTTCAAGATTGACCACGGGTGCCTCCTTGCTGATATTGCCCACCCCCGTGTCTTCAACCGCGAATGTCAAAACCGGAACCAGCGACAAAACCATCGGCACCACCAAATATTTTTTAAAAAAGTTTTTGTTCATAATTTTATTTTTACTGAACCCCCAAAATGCTTTTGATCACCGCGACAAAAGTGCTAGCCAAAGCGATAATCACCAGACCGACCAAAGAATAAGTAATTTTATTCCTGCCTTCTTTAATTTTCGCTTCAGCGCCGTTGGCGGTCGCGATTTCAAACCCGCCCCAAACAATGAAAATCGGGCAAATCATCAGCGCGAGACCGAAAATGAAATTGACAACCCCCTGGATGATCTGCTCCAACGTCTTATCTCCCAAAGGATTCTTGATGGTCACCTCTTCCGCGGCCAATGCCATGTTCGCGGCAAACAATCCCAAAATGGCCATCGTAGCAATTTTTGAAAATACCTTTTTTAGGTAAATCATATTTTAATTAGTTATTAACCTATCGAAACGACTTATAAGGTTCCGCTCCAAGACAATTTATTTTTTGATAAATATCAAACCAAAATGGAAACTTCCCGACTTGAATTCTTCCACCAATGAAAAACCGGTTTCCTGCGCCGCCTGCTTAATATCCAATGCCGATATTTTCTCCCCCGGACCGATGCGCGAATCCTTGTCCCAGTCCACCGCCAGAATCCTGCCGCCGGTTTTCAAAACCCGCGCCGCTTCCTTGAAAATCGCTTTTTTATCGTTGGCCTGAAAAAGCAAATTTGACATCAGCACCAAATCCAATGAACTCGCCAGCAAACGAGAGACAATATTTTCGATGTCGCCTTTCACGATTTCAATGTTTTGCAGATTGTTAACCCTGGCCTTGCTGCGCACCGCCGAAAGCGGCTCCTCAAGCAAATCGATTGCGTAAACTTTCCCGTTTTCCAGCATTCGGGCCAGCGCCACCGTCCACTCCCCTGATCCGCACCCGAAATCCGCCGCCAGCATGTTCTTTTTCAACTCCAAACGCTCGCTTAGAATTTGCCGGGGATTTATAAAATTCATTTCGCCAATTTCTAATTTCTATTTTCAAATTTCTATTTAATTTTCAACAGTTTAATTTTTAAAATCAATTATTGAAATTTTTTTGAAAATTGAAAATTGAAAATTGAAAATTCAATTCTCGCTTTATATTTTATTCATTTTAACGAGAATTGTTTTTATATGCAACTGGCCGATGCCACCTGATCCCCGTCTTCGAGGCGCATAATGCGCACTCCTTGCGTCGCTCTCGATAAAGTCGAAATGCCATTTATCGGCACGCGGATGACTTGCCCTTTATTGGAAATCACCATCAATTCTTCTTCATCGGCCAGGACAAACGATGTCACCAAATCCCCGGTTTTAGTGGTCAATTGCGCGACTTTGATTCCCGACCCGCCACGGTTTTGCATGCGGTATTCTTTGATGTCGGTGCGCTTGCCATAACCGTTCTCCATAACCACGAGCACCAGTCTTCTTATCGGCTTGCCGTTGGCATCCAGAACCGGCTTTGTCGAAACCACGTCCATCCCCACCACTTCGTCGCCGCGTTTCAAAGCAATAGCTTTGATCCCCGCCGCCTGACGTCCCATCGGCCGCGCCTGGCTCTCATTGAAGCGCACCGACTGCCCTTTCTTGGTGACCACAATAATCTCATCTTTGCCGCTGGTTTTCGAAACTTTGCGCAGAGAGTCGCCCTTTTTTAATGTGATGGCAATCAATCCCGACCGGCGGATATTGTCGAATTCATCAAGGCTGGTTTTCTTGGCAATCCCATTTTTAGTAACAATCAAAAGATATTTATCTTCATCCAACGACTTGTCCGCTATTTTCGCGGACGCGCTCGGCTTGGCGGAGACGGAACCTAAAGACATCATATACAAAACCTTTTCTTCCGGCCCCAGCTCCAGAAAATTAACCAGCGCCCGCCCCTTGGCCACGCGCGCGCCTTCGGGGATCTCGTAAGCCAGCGTTTGGAACACCCGGCCCATATCGGTAAAGAAAAGTATCCGGTCATGCGTATTGGCGATCAGCGATTGCTCGACAATGTCGTCGCCCACGGTTTTCAAACCGATAATCCCCTTGCCGCCGCGTTTCTGGATTTTATAAGTGGTGGGATCAATGCGCTTGATATATCCTGAATTCGTCAAAGTAATCGCCACTTCCGCATCAGGAATAAGGTCAGCTTCGGAAATTTCCCCTATCTTATGCGCATAAACTTTGGTGCGGCGGTCATCTCCGTATGTTTCTTTAACATAGGCAAGTTCTTTTTTCATCACTGCCTTGATCTTGGCCGGGCTGTTCAAAGTAGCGGTAAATTCCGCGATCTTAGCCATTAGCTCTTTAAGTTCGTTATCGATCTTTTCACGCTCAAGTTTCGCCAAAGCTGCCAGTTTTGTTTCCAAAATGGCATTGGCTTGGATTTCATCCAACTTAAACCGTTTCATTAAATTATTGCGGGCATCTTCGCGGTTTTCGGATTTGCGGATGATGCGGATAACTTCATCGATGTCGGCCAAGCACCTCACCAAACCTTCCAAAATATGAGCCCGCTCCTTGGCCTTGTTTAATTCAAACTGCGTCCGACGGATAATCACCTGCTTGCGATGGTTCAAGAAATGAGTGAGAACATCCGCCAAATTCAAAACTTCCGGTTGGATTCCGTCAACCAGCGCCAGCATATTCAAATGGAATGTCCGCTGCAAGGCGGTAAATTTATAAAGCCGGTTCAAAATTTTCTGCGGCTGGGCTTCGCGGCTAAGATCGATCGCGATCCTCATCCCGTCCTTATCCGATTCATCGCGCACGTCTTTGACGCCATCAATCTTTTTTTCGGTAACCAAATTCGCGATTTGCTCAAGCAAACTTGATTTCTGCACCTGGTAAGGAATTTCGGTGATAATGATTTGGAAACGGTCGGTCTTTTCGACATGGACAATATCGGCTTTCCCGCGGCAAACGATCGGGCCCCTTCCTTGCGAATACGCCGCGATAATTTCTTTGCGGTCAAAAATTTCCCCGCCCAGCGGAAAATCAGGCCCTTTAATGAACTGGAAAAGATCTTCCGTGACCGCCTTGGGATTATCGAGCAAATACGCCAACGCGTCACAAACTTCGCCCAGATTATGGGGCGGGATATTGGTTGCCATGCCCACGGCAATGCCCAGAGACCCATTCAATAAAAGCTGGGGCAATGGCGACGGCAAAACCGCCGGTTCCTTGCGGGTACCGTCATAATTTTCAATAAAATCGACTGTGTCTTTATCGATATCATCCAAAGTCGCTTCGCCGATGCGCGACAAACGAGCCTCAGTGTAGCGCATGGCTGCCGCGGAGTCGCCATCGATCGAACCGAAATTGCCTTGGCCCTGCACCAAAGGATACCGCAAAGTGAAATCTTGCGCCAAGCGCACCATCGTGTCGTAGACCGAGCTATCGCCATGGGGATGGTAGCGGCCCAAAGTGGAACCAACGACTGTGGCTGATTTGCGGTATTTGGCCGTGTGCCGCAAGCCTTCTTCGAGCATCACATAAAGAACGCGCCGCTGCACCGGTTTCAATCCATCGCGCACGTCCGGCAAAGCCCGCGCCACAATCACCGACATGGCATAGTCGATGTATGAATCCTTCATTATCGCGGAAATCTCGGTGGATTTTACTTGCTCGAATTGTATCGGCTGCTGTTCTCCCCCGCCTTTTTGTTTTTTAGAAACCATAGCTTAATTTAAAATGAAAAAATCAAAAATCAAAATGACAGTGTAAAATGATAAGATGTCTTAACTTTTATATTTTAACATTTTTAAATTGTCATTTTACACTTTGATCTTTCAATTTTGATTTAAGGCGTTAGAACAATGATTTTAGCTTCTTCCAAGCCGATTTCCTTCTTCTTTATCGTCAGTTTCGATAATGGCTCCACCGCACCCAGCCCGGCCGCCTTGAGAAAATCATTCAATTCGCCCGCGTCAAGTTTTAATTTCGGTATTTGGTAATTCATCGGCACGGCGATGCTGGGCTCGATCTGCGACACGATTTTAAGCGCTTCTTTGGCGCCCACATCTTTGCCGTTACCCACGGGAAACATCAAAACATCAATATTGCCGATCTTTTCCACTTGCGATTGGTTGAGTTCGGCATCCTGTAAATTCCCCAAGCTGCATAATTTCATATCTTCAGCCTCAATGGTATAGATAGTACTGCTTTCCCGATCGGATTCTTTAATGGCGGTTTTACGGGAAGATTTTTTTTCTTCCACTTCCAACTCTTCCTCTTTTTTTGCCGCGGCAGGTTTGCCGTAATTGGAATCAATACCACGCACATAAACTCCTTTTATTTCATATTCTCCCGGTCCGTCCACAATAAAAACACTGCCGGTATTTTTTTTGATGTCGCTATCCGCCGCCGTATAAGTTTTGTTGGTCAGTAAAACAATCTGGGCGTCGGTTTTAGGAATTTTCAAACCGGTCTTGGACTCATCGGAAGGATCGATCAAAACCGTAATATGCTCGCCCTTGCCTTTGGCGAACACCAATTCAAAACAGGACTGCCCATGCCAAATTATCTGCATATTTTTGAATTAGAACACAAAATTAAATCAGAAATTTGTCATTTCCAATTTTTAAGTTTATCACACCCTCCCGCCTTTTTCAAATGGCCTAATAAGGTCAGCCAATCACTAAATTATTTACTCATCCGTTTCCGTGGTCGTACCATTGCTTATCGGAATAACCGGCACTTGATAGGTTTGGTTGATGGTTACCGAGGAGCCGGATCTTTGAATCAAATCTTTGAGCTGGTCACCAGTCAAACAAATATCGTTATTGCCGCTGTCCTTAACGCACATTTGCCGCGAAGTAATCTTGTCTACTACCACCTCGCGCAAGCTCGCCACCCCGTCTTGCAAGGCCAGTCCCAGTGAATTTAATCCTTTCGCGAGCCAATCAAACGGATTGCCGCCCGCGGCCGTTGCGAGTGTTGAGGATGCATTACTGAATGTGCCCTCGGGGTTCAAAATCAACTTCAGGCCGTCAATCTGGCCTTGTTGCTCTTTGATTGCTTCCACTAAAATAGGAGTAAGGTGGCCATAATCCATGCCGGTCGCATACCCCGGAGCATCCGGATCCCAACTGACAATTTCCGGAATAATTTTCCCGACATCCTCAGCAATCATTCCCATATCATGTTTGCCGCCATGGTCTGCATCCCAATCATAATATACTCCGTTAAGATTAATAACTTTCCCCAATGCGTTGTCAATTGGTTGAATATTACGCTTCCATCGGATGGAAGAAGATGTTCCATAATCTGTACCCGCGCCGCCCGCGTAAAAATCGTAGACATCGCCGTCGGCGCGAATCCCAGTGGAACCTCCGACGGCACGAATTCCATAACTGGTACCGGTACCGTAGACGCCATAACTATTACCGGTACCGTAAACGCCGTAACTGTTACCGGCGCCATAGACGCCGTAGCCGGTACCGGTACCGTAGACGCCAGCATCAGCTACTCCTGCTCCGCCAACACTTAATTTGGACAATGGTCCCGTCGTCCCGATGCCAACGTTGCCGCCGCTCAATATTCTAATTCTTTCTGTCATAGCCCCACCATCAGGCCTTGTTCCCAAACTTAAATATCCGCCGTAAGTACCGGTTAATCCCGCTTTTATCACTGCAAAATTGGCTTGAGCTGTGCCGCTGTATCTAGCGCCGAAGGCAATACTGCCGCCCATATCTTGAGCGACAGCGTTATTTGTCGCAATCTGCAAATTGCCCGATTCCAAGCCCATCGCATTATTCGGGCCTACCACCGTCAATTCCTTGGCCGGATCAGCATCAGCGTTGGCGGCGCCAGAAACCACTTCCAATTTTCCCCTCGGGCTGGCCGTCCCGATGCCGACATTGCCACTGGAATTCCAAATACCGGTTCCGGGCAGCGTAACGCTTCCCGTGAAAGTCGGACTGGCTAACGGCGCTTTTAAACCCAGTTGAGTTTGGATGGCACTGGTAACGCCGTCAACATAATTCAATTCTGTAACTGTGACAGTAGCGCCATCCAGTTTATTCAGTTCCGTTGCGGTTGCGGTAACTCCACCCAAGTTGGTTAATTCCGCCGCAGTCATCCCGGTAACTCCATCCAGAATATTCAATTCGGCGCCGGTGGCGGTAACGCTAGTCGCCCCCAAAGTAAAAGGTGAGGGAATAACAACCGTACCCGTGAAAGTCGGACTGGCTAACGGCGCTTTTAAACCCAGCTGGGTTTGGATGGCGCTGGTAACGCCGTCAACATAGTTCAATTCGGTGGCAGTGGCAGTTACGCCGCCCAAGTTGGTTAATTCCGCGGCGGTCAACCCGGTAACTCCATCCAGAATATTTAATTCGGTCGCGGTTGCGGAAATTGCCGTTCCTCCTAATGTCAGCGAACCGATACTGACGCTGGCCGGAGTGTAAATCGCTTGGCTGTTATAGGTGTATCTCCAATAACCGCCCGCTGGAATTCCTGTTACAACTGTGCCTGCGCCACTGTAGCCAAACCCATCTCCCGTATATGTCAAGTGCATTGATGCCGAGCCCAAAGCGCCGTTTTCACCAATGGAAATATAAGCCCCTTGTGCCGTCCAATTGTCGCCGCTGCTTGTTGAATCCAAAACAATGTGGGGCAGACTGCCGCCGCTAGTGGTTATAATATTTCCATTAACTTCAAGCGCCTCTCCCGGGCTCGCCGTCCCGATGCCGACGTTGCCTGCGCTTGTAATTCTCATCTTAAGGTTTGTATCATCTGTCGCAGTGATAGCGCCGTTAATAAAATCGATGTTATAGTTCAATGCGTTCAAAGTCAAAGATCCAGCACTGGATACAACCAATCCCAGCCTCGTATTGGCAGAAGTCCTTCTTTGCCCGATATAACCGCCGTAAGAAACGGTATCCGAAGTCGTAATACCTATGGTTTGGTCCACAGTTCCTTCAGCCCCCGAACCATCTACTTGCAATCTATATCCCGGCGCCGTCGTCCCGATGCCGACGTTGCCGTTGCTATCTATGACCATTTTCGCACCAGTAGAACCACTATTTGTACCAAAGACAAGTTTACCACCACCTAAAGACCAAGCAGTATCTGATGACATTAAGTACCAAGGAATACCTCCCGTGGCTGTATTATTAAGACTTAACTTTGCTCTATCGCTTCCAGACACTACCAAAGCCACGTCTGGTCCCGTCGTCCCGATGCCGACGTTGCCGGATTTAAGTATGCGCATTGCTTCACTATTGTTTGGATTAAAAACGATAGATCCACCCGTGGCTGCATAGGATCCAGTATTGGTTGTTGCAATAGTAAAATTCGCAGCACTGTTGTTATGGCGATTCATTGTCAAACCCGTATTCGACATCCCCGCATAATCATCTGCGGTTTCCGCACCAAGCCGGAATGATTCTACGGCATCGCCAGAACCCCAAACATGCAATGGTACAAGCGGCACCCCCGTCCCCACCCCCACATTGCCACCGCTTATTACAACTTTATCGGTACCATCTTCACGAATAATCACTTTACCTCCAGCGTCATCAATTGCCCCCAGATACACATCATTACTAACACTTCCTACTCCAATTAATCTTATAATATTACCCACATTGTCCAACCCAGAATACCATGCATTGTTATCAATTAATACCGCCGTGTTTGCGGTACCTCCGGCTATTTGCAATGGAACATTTGGTGTCACTGTCCCGATTCCAACGTTGCCCGCACTTGTTATCCTCATTCTTTCAGACGCAACTATACTTGACGCAGCGGTAGTGGAAAATGTCATATAAGTCGGGTATGAAGCACCATTACTCCACGGTGATTCCCCAAACGAAGATATGGAAGCCGTACTAACCGCAGTTCCTCCGGTTGAAGTAGATGCATTTGCCCCAAACCAAGTAGTTCCCAAAAAAGTATTCGTTCCAATTGTTGAACTGTTGCGAAGATACCTTGTCCCCAGCGTTGTCCCGGAAGAACCGGCAATATCAAAAAGAACT
>Ga0172381_10001894_pt1 | contig 23911 bp, 27 predicted proteins | sample Leawel6488metaG_FD_119754 | JGI IMG/M metagenome (GOLD analysis project Ga0172381, IMG submission 119754) | Leachate microbial communities from a municipal landfill in Southern Ontario, Canada - Leachate well 64-88 metaG | ecosystem: Engineered > Solid waste > Landfill > Unclassified | place...
AATACAAGTTACCACGTCTTAATAAATGACAAGAGTTCATACGGATCTATCAAGAGTTCCAGTAACGGTTGCTCCTTCTCCGGCAACAAGTGGTACATCGCTTGGTGTTGATGATGCAAGTGCGGCAAAACTTCCCGATACCTATCCTTTTTGGGGTGTTGCAGTTCCCACAGGTGCAGCCCCAACAAGAGCAAATAGCGAAATAGTTAAGGTAACAGGAGGTTCTAGCGCAGCAGGAACAACTACTTATACAATAGTCAGAGCACAGGGTATTCCAGTAACTACAGCTCAAACCGTAACAACTTCGTTTGATATATATGATGCTAATTCTGCTGAGGCAAATATCGGACTTAATTCCCTCATAATAAATGAAACTCCAAGTGGCACAGTAGATGGAAGTAATGCAGCATTTGATACAGCCTCAACCTATGTTGCGGGTTCTATTCAAGTATATAGAGATGGACAGTTGATGAAGGGTGGAGGAGCGGATTATACCGAAACAGATAACAATACAATCACTTTCACAGTAGCTCCAGTTATAGGTTCAGTTCTTCTTGTTACCTATCAGCATACAGTCAGTACCACAGGCAACGCCGACACAGTAGACGGCTATCATGCCAATGCTACTCCTACTGCTAATAACATACCAGTATTGGATGCTTCAGCAAAGATTCCAGTAGCAGCTCTCTACGCTGACGGATGGACTCCTGCTGGAGAAACATGGACATACGCATCAGCCTCAACAATTACCGTTCCATCAGGGGCTGCTTTAAAGTATTCAGTAGGAGACAGAATAAAATGGACGCAGACTACAGTCAGATATGGAGTAATTGTCGGAGTTGCTGACACAGTTTTGACTATCGCTGTAAATACGGACTATGTAGTTGCTACGCCAACAGCAATCTCGGCCAATTATTATTCCCATGAGACAAGTCCAGTAGGGTATCCTCAATGGTTCAATTACACAACAACTATTGATGGATTTTCAAGCGATCCCACAGGATTGGTAAATAGATTTTCAGTTAATGGGAATATCTGTACCACCATCATCTCACAGGATATTGCTGGTACAAGTGATGCCACAAACTTTACTATCACAGCTCCGATTACAGCAAAAGACATAGTGACATATACACCACAGGGTTTGGGTATAGCTCAAGATGCTGGAACATACTTTATGCCAGTTAATGTGTATATTCTTCCAAACACAAGCTTGTTCAAATTACGGAAGACCGTTGGTGGTGGAGATACCTCATGGACAAATAGCGGTAATAAAAATACTTTCTTTACTATAGCTTATGAAATATAACCCTATTATGATAACCACTAAAAACCGTTCTATTTGGGCAACTTATCCTATATAAACCTATGTCACAACAACACGAAGAACAACCAATAGCGATAGAGAATTTCAATTTAGAAAGAATTAAAAAATAAAAATGAATGTGGGGAATACAATTTGGGAATCAATATTCCGGAACAGAAGATTCGTTAAGTCAGCAGTTTACTAAAGCACTGACTGATACTCTTAATGTGGCTTCTTCTCTTGTTCGCAGAATAGGGAAACTTCTTACAAGTGCAATAAACGTCACTTCTTTGATGGTAAAAGGTATTACTAGATTATTCATTGATTCTATTTCCCTTGTTCAGATACTTATTACAATAGTAAAAGTATTCTTAAAAACATTAATAGATTCTATTATCGTTTCCGATTTATATTCAAAAATTCTTGCAAAAATATTAGTACTTACTGATTCGATAAATATTTCTGAGATATTCGCAAAAATACACCAGTTAATTAGGGCTTTCACAGACTCTGTAATAATAACAAGTTCTATTGTAAAACAATGGATAATAGCACTTATTGACTCACTTCGAGTACAAGAATCCTATATAATGAGATTAAACGGTATTGTTGTACATTGGTATTTGATTGTTAGATCTGCAGTAGGCACTTGGACAAATAAAGTACGCTCAACAGTATCATGGACAGACAAGACGAGGGTTACAAGTTCTTGGACAGATAAACCAAGAGAAGAATAAAAATGGGCATCGTACAATTCAAAGACATAAATTTGGGGGCTATAGCCGATTCTATTTATCAAGGCACAAAGAATGCGCTAGCGCGTATGTGCGGATTTGATATTCACTCTACTCCCGGACTGTTGAGAGTCAATCAGAAAATGACAAAAGACTCAGGAATAATTATTGACGAATACTGTAAGGTAGGAATTGAGTGTTCAAACGGAATAAAATATTGGTTTTCTTCAGTTAGCGGTAAGATTTGGCAGGATAAGGTAGGAGTATATACGCTTGTCTATACTACTATTCCCACAGGAAATAGTGCTGTATGTACCGATGTATATGAATATCAGGGTTATCTTTATTGGGCAACAGAAAAATATCTACATCGAATAGCAATAGCTTCCTCAGATGGATCAACAGCTTGGACTGCAAATGCTGCACCTAATTGGGCAACATTCACTAATGGAACAACAGTAGGTCATGCAATGGTGGAGATAAACATGGTGCTTTATATTGCTGATAAATATTACGTAGCACAAGTTGATACTAATACATTCTCAGCCAATGCGCTCGACATATCAAGCAATTACGTAATCACTGCGCTTGGAAAAATGAGCACATACTTGCTTGTGGGAGGCTCTATCCCGAACGTTAATATGTCAGAGATATTCTCTTGGAATACCTACTCAACTACCTTTCAATCATCCGATACTGTTCCAGAGCGTACAATCAATTCCTTCATCTATGCGGATAATTATATCTATGTGAATGCTGGGAGTTCAGGTTCTATTTATGCGTATAACGGCACTCAACTTCAATTCTACAAGCGTATTCCCGGTACATATTCTTCCACACGAACTTGTCTTATCAATCCGAACGCAAGTGGAATGTATAAAGGTTCAATCCCAATATTTGGAGTAAGCAATGGAGTCGGAGACGCATGTGATGAAGGGATTTGGTCGTTAGGACGATACTCACTTAACTATCCAGTTGTATTTAACATGGAGTTTCCTACATCAAACGTTGACTCAGATGGGTACAATATACTCACTGGTATCGAGATAGGGGCTATTCTGGTCTCAGGTGTTGATATTTACGCATCGTGGAAGAGAAGTAGTACCATTACCACAACCATCGCAGATCCTGCAGTAGTGACACTTGCAGCGCACGGTCTTACTGATGGAGAAGCGGTCTACTTCACTACAACAGGCGCACTTCCAACTGGAATCACCACAGCAACTGTCTATTATGCGAAGGGAGTGAACGCAAATACGTTTAACCTATACGACACTTCAGCTCACGCGGTATCAGGTGGCGCAACAGGACGAGTAGCGACAACTGGAACTCAATCAGGGGTTCATACAATGGTGGCGGTTGGAATCGACAAGCTCGATTATTCAAACAAAATCGTTCATCCATTCTTTGAAACAAGAGTAATTGCACCTGATAGAAATTCGTTACAGTCATTCTCCAAGATAATTGCAAGTTATCAGGACATGCCAGCTAGTACGTCAATCGTTATCAAAACAAAAGCGGATCATGCCTCCGTTTACTCAGATACGACTGAATTATTGGATACCATGAGAAAAACAACCTATACGGATTCCGATAGAATTGAAGGGAAATCACTACAGGTACGCATGGAGTGTGTATCAAGTGGTAATAATGCCCCAACAATAGAGGAATTAGACGTTATTTTGACATAATGAGTGAAAAAATTTTAGATGTATTTACCAATGTTCCAAATACCCAACTAGAAACAAATGAATCTTGGGGAGTGAGTGTTGTGGATAATCTTGGTACTATAAGTTCAGGAGGAGGAACGAAAGTATTTAGATTCTCTCAGGAATCAGGATTCTGGATAGGTGCAGAACGATTTGCAGACGCTCCATATAGCGTTACAATGGCAGGACACATCAAAGCTACTTCAGCAGAATTTCCCAATCTAATTACTTTAACTGTATTCAAACAGGCAGCAATTCCTATCTCACTTGCAATAGGGGACTTGTGGTTTGATACAGATGATAATAACAAGATGTATCGTGCTGGAGCAGTGGGCGCAACAACTATCGCAACAGGACAATGGGAACTCGTAAACACTGTTGGAGTACAGATATTCGCTCAGGATGGGATTCCCACTTCAATAAATATTGGAGACCTTTGGTATGACACGAATGATACTAATAAAACATATCGTGCAGCCTCAGTAGGCGCGGATCAAATCACTGCTGGAGAATGGGAGTTGGTTACTGATGCACGTACTGCAGATGCACTTCTTAAATCTACGACAGGACAAACTCTCTCAGGGGACTTTGGTATTGGAGGAAGCAACGTAAAGATTGATGGGGCGAATGCGAGAATAATAATAAATGATGGTACAAACGATAGAATACTAATCGGATATCAGTCGGGAGGATTCTGAATTAGATTGTTACAACAATATAAACTATGGCACAAGATTATGGAATTAAGGTTTCCCAAGCAGGGTTTGACGTAAAGACTTGCGATGACAAAGACTTGATAATGACCTCAAAACTGAACCTTCTTAAAACAAAGGCGACAGGTGTGACGAGTACTACTGTTGCTCATGGTCTTGCCTATACTCCTATATTCTTCGCAACTGTGGAAAAAAATGGAACAGGAAGTGGTCAATATACATTCGTTGGAAGTGATAGTTCGTGGATGGATGATACTAATTTTAATCCTCTCTATGCGACAACACGATATTACATATTTTATCAACAAGCAATATAATGACTAATGATTACGGAATTAAAGTCACGTTGCCGGGAAAGGATGTCACTTCTACTGAACCGAAAGATTATGTTCTCAATTCAGCGTATGGAACGGTAAAGGTTTATGCGGAATCTCCTTCAAAAACGTATGAGACCATTACCGTGAATAATAATAGTTATGCAGATATAACGATAGCTCACGGACTTTCATTTGTTCCCCTCTTTATGCTCTTTACTGAACTAAAACCCGGAAGTGGGCACTGGTATATGGGAATGGGATATCTTGATCTTGCAGATCCAACAGATGTTGCAGGAGCAGTTAAAATTGACGATTCACATAGTTATGTAGATTCTACATATATAAAATTTAGGTATACAAATACGACTGGTGGGAATCTAACAGTAAAATATTATTATTTCATATTCGCAGATAATGGGTAATTTTGGCATAAAGGTATCCACACCGGGATATGGAATAACAACTTCAGATGTACGACAACTAATCATGTCTTCAAAATTCTCCATGCTCAAATATCATGATGACTTGTCAAGTTCGGTAACATTTGCACCCGGAGATTACCATCAATACCATGATTTCTCTCATAGTTTGGGATACGTACCTGCTTATTTGGCATACTACAAATGGGATGGAAAAACGTACAATATTAATGCAGGGGTTGCAACAGGGGTAGGAGGGGGTATTTATTCATATTCTTGGGCAAGTTCTTCAGTGATACGAGTAGGAATTGTTTTTACTGGACAACCGTACAATGGAAGAAACTTTCTTCAGTCTATGCAAGATTGTTACGATGATAGTTTTAGCACTAGAGCGTATTATTGTGTTGGTAGAGATAGTGGAAACAGAAAAGGTGCTGTCCTATTCAATAGTGTTGGAATATCAAAAAATGCAACAATTGATTCTGCCTCACTCAGTCTTATCGTTCAAGAAAGAGTAGGTTCAAATACTGATATTAAGTTTGATGTGTGGGGTATTGATGAGGACAATACAAATGATTTTGGCTCAAACAATCCTTTTGAAAGATCTAAAACATCAGCTACATCATATAAACAGGGAAATATAGATAATTCAAGATTTGATATAGATGTCAAATCAATCGTTGAGGAAATAACAACAAGAAGTGGATGGAGTTTTGGTAATAGAATGGCATTCCTGATGGAACCTAGAAGTGGTACGCCTGATAATGTTAGATTTTACGATAATATAAATTCAGGGAGTGATAGTTATTTAAAAATAGTTGCACATTGGGGAAGCAGTATGACAATGGGAATGAGAACAATTATATTTAAAGACAAAATATCAGCATGATTATATTTTTCAACAAAAAAACAGGAGAGATAGTTGGGACAATTGAGGGAAGGGTGCACGATGAGCATCAGGATATGTGGATGGGTGATAGAAATGAGATTGACCGAATGGTTGTCCAGTGGAGGGCGAAAGTTCCTCATCCTCAAAATGATGATGATTTTGAACCTATGACGAATCAGAAGGAATTGTTCATTACTTTTGACAAAAGACCTACAGCCATCAAGTTTTATAAAGTAGATATTAGTTCGATGAACGTAATTAAAATTTAATGGTGGCAAATAAGTACAATAATCACTATAATTAAACTATGGCAGTCATTAATCTTACACAAGGTAAATTTGTAATAGTAGACGAGGAAGATTTTGAACTGTTGAATCAGTGGAAATGGTGTTTAGGAAAAAAATGTGTAGTCAGGCACGAACAAAAAAGTGAATATGGTTCTAATATAAGGAAAATGGTTAAAATGCACCGTTTTATAATGAAGGTTAATGGAAATGAATTTATATATCATATCAATCGGAATCCTTTGGATAATAGAAAATGTAATTTAAGGATAGCCACAAATTCACAGAATCAGGCAAACTCAAAATTATGTAAAATGAATACAACTGGATATAGAGGTATTGTTAAATATAATCAAAAAAAGGCATGGGCAGCACAGATTTATATAAAAGGAAAAAGAATATTTAAAGGAATGTTCCAAACAAAAGAAGAAGCGGCTTTAAAATATAATGAGTTAGCAAAAACTTATTTCGGTGAATTTGCAAATTTAAATGTTATAAAACTATAATATGGCAGCACAAGCGATAGATGGAATATTACCGACAACTACAGGTGGAGTATGGCAACAGGGTGCGTGGTATTCGGGCAGACAATATTGGGGCGGTACACTTTCACAGCCGGGCGTAATTAATTCACTCTCAGATCAAATAGGTGCAGGGCAAGCGGTATCCGCAGAAGTGAATGCAGCTTCAGCTAAGGCTCAGGGAGTATCTACACAAACATTTAATAACTATCTTACAACACAACGTTCAATCCTTGCGAACACTCCTACTCCTCAACTTGACTCTTCCCAAGCAGTTCAATCATATACAAACCTCGTACAGAATGGCGCGATGTCAAGTTATGTAGATCCCAATGCTCCAAAAGTCCAATCAATCGCTGATATTACTTCAGAACTCAAAACAATGCTTCCTACTGATGCGCCTGTTGCACCAAACATGCTTCAGACATACAAGAATTTGACTTCAGACGGTACAATTACGGCTCTTGAACAGAGTATTATTGATCTTAAATCACAAAAAGCTGATGCATTAGCTCAACTTGATGTTAATACTGCAGCAGAACGAAACAAGCCAGTCGCGCAGAACGTAGTTGAAGGACGAGTATCAGAACAACAAAGAATGGCACAGGAAAAGGTTGACTTCATTAACCGTCAACTCACAACAGCTTCAGAAGAACTTACAATGCGGTATAAGTCTGTCGAAGCTATCATGACTTATACACAACAGGATTTTACCAATGCAAAGAGCGTGTATGATTCCTCATTCACTCAGGCAATGGATATGATTACGACAGCAAGAGGGATACAACAGGATCAAATTTCGGCAGTACAGAAAGCGCAAGATAATGCACGAGCAAACCTGCAGATATTCGCCAATGCGATAATGAGTGGAAATCTGAGTCTTGGAAATCTTTCATCAAGCGATGCAGCAGCACTCAACAGTATGGAACTTGCAGCAGGACTCCCAATGGGATTCATTTCTTCGCTCCATGTAAGTGCAAAAGACCAGATTCTTCATATTAACGACTCAACTGGGGAGGTATTGATGTCTGATGGTAATGGAGGATTTACAACCGTTCAAGCAATGACTCCTACAAAGACAACAGGCGCTGGTTCTTATACTCCTAAAGAGTATCAATCAAAAGTTTCATCAGCCATTTCAATAATTAATACAGTAGATAAGACGTATCAAACAGTAAACGGAAAAGCAGTATCAGGACAAGTAAAGGATTCATTTGGAAACGTAACGGCAGATTATAAGAACTCTGGAGACCGTATGTTATCACGTCAAGAAATGGAGATTGCAAGACAGAATATAGTCGATTCAGTCGGAGGTGACACTGAACTTGGATATCAATTATTCAATGATGCTATGAATGGGGGCAATTTCCAGATTTGGGGAAACTAAACTATTATGACAGATTTCAACGCGTGGCTTGACTCTACAGACGAAGAAAAAAAAAAGAAAGCCCTGCAGACACCTTCTCAGCAGGCTGCTTCTGATATAAAGAAAACTGCTTCACCTTCGGGAAAGATTGATTACAATGCGTTCCTCAGTAGTGCGCCAAAGAAACCGATGATTGCTCCTCCTTCACGCACACCGACTCCTACTACACAACCTCAAAACAATATAGGAACATTTTTGAGCAATCTTGGAGACACAATAAAAAATGCGATTGTGAAGGCTGTACCACAGTTACAACAGGGAAACAAACCTACAATGCCCACTCCTTCAGTTCCCTCAGTCAATCAGATCAAGACACCAACTTCACTGATGAAAACGTTGGACAATGCAGTTCCTCCGGTCTCAGGACAATCAGCTACAATGACTCCAGAGGCTATTGCTAGTCCTGCAATGCAGAACTTTTCAAGGAATACAAAAAATATAATCGATAGCGTAATGAAATTCAATCCTATAGATACTGCTATAACAGCAGGACAGAATGCTATTGCCAAACAAGCTGAAAATTATTCAACTGGTAAAAAGGATACTCTACCTCCACTTGTTTATTCTTTGGCTTTTTATCAAGATTCTTCAAACAAGATATTAAATAGTAAACCAACTGGCGTTGCTGCTCCAGTATGGCAAGCGACACAAAATATATTAAAAGGTCATATAAATGCAGTAAACAGCAGTCTTTTGGGAAGTAGTGAAATAATGAATAAAACATTGAATGAGAAATTTGCAGCACCAAAGGATATTGCAGGACAAAAATTCTATAGTGTCGGACAGATTTTAGGTTCAGTAAATACCTTTTTGGCAGGAGGACAATTATTAAAAGCAGTAGGAGTAACTAAATTATCAATGCCAATTCTTCTTAATGCAGTAAGTCAATTGTCAGCTAAACCCGGAACTACATTTTTACAGAGACTTGCAAAAATACCAAATGATACTATAGCAGGATGGTTGGCTTCAATGATTCCCGGTTCTGATAAGTTTTTTAGTACAAAAACATTTGTCGGTGCAGGACAAACAGGTGCGGTATTTTATTTAAATTCATTCGTTAATAGTCTAATAGAGGGATTATCACCTGAAAAGGCAGCAGAAGTTGCAAACCAAGCAGGACTTGTTGGAGCCTTGTTTCATACAGGATCAGTTGCTCTGGGAAGAACAGGAGCAAAATTATTTGGAGAGCAAAAAGCAGGGGAACAAATATTCACTCCAGAACAAGCTATTAATCAGGCTGATGGAACTAATTTAAATGGTACACCGGGAGGAGATTATTTAAAAGGAAAAGCAATAGAGGCACAGGCACAAGGAAAAAATCTCAAAATAGAGGTAATTGCTCAAAAACAAGGAGCATTAGTAAAGGGCGAAGGTTTGATCCCAAAATTAGGTGAAAAAGCAACAACAAAAATAGGTGGAGCAATAGGAGCAGATGTTGTTACTACTCCTGATGGAATAGGTTTTAGAGCAACTTTAGTTGATGCTCCAGCTCCAATACAACAATTAAATGGTCAAACGACAGCAAAAGCACCAGCAACTGAAACACCAACAACTGCAATTGTTCCCGGTTTAACCGCAGAACCACAACAAACACAGACATTATCAGGAAGAATTATTCCTCCACCTCCATCAATACGGACTGATACAGGAAGAGTTGCAACAACAGATTCAAAAAAAGCAGATATATGGTTAGTTGAACGGGGTATTGCAGAAGCTCAAAGCAAAAGTGATGAGTTTAATTTACAACAATTCCAGAATATAGATCCAGCAAAAATAACAAATGCAGAAAAACAAAATATAACTCAGTATTTATTCGGTGATAAAGGCATCCAGTATGAATTGAAAAATAAGACAAGAACTGATTTGCAGACAATTATTCAAACAAAAATAACAGATACTGGAGCTGTCGTAAAAGATATTTCAGTTGATAAACAAGGGTATACAACAATCCAAACAAATAAAGTAAATTTATCTTATAAAGAAAATAAAGATACAATCGATATAGTCGGGTTTAAACGAATGGAAGAGGGAGTCAAGGGAGAACCAACTGTACTTTTGAATCAAATTAAAGATTATGCTTCTTCACAGGACAAGACAATAACTGCGACAAAAATAACAGGAGGAGATATTGGATATTGGAAAAAGGTTGGATTCACACCAATTGATATAAGCGGAGGAAAAGGAACACAATTTGAAGCTATATGGGAAAAACCCTCTACCCCACAGGGAGGAGTAATAAAAGGAAAAGATGTTGCACAAAAATTCATGGATATGGGTACAGATAATGGGAATGGAAGGATTGAATATCCTAAAAATGACGACTGGCTCACTATGGAAATATCAAAATATGATTACGTCCTTAAAGAAAAAAATATAATTGATATTATAAATGGACAAAAAGATTTTGAAAAAGATGCTTTTGATAAAGGAGATTTTTTAAGAAGGCGAACAAAAAATATTGATAAATTGATGCAACCCATCATTCTTGAACCTAATGGAGGAATTGCAGATGGAGCAGGAAGATTAAATCAATTGTATAAAGATGGTGTTAAAACAATCCAAGTATATGAACCTATACAAAATAAACAAAAAGAATCAATGCCAGTACCGGGAGATCAAAGCAATAAACCTCTTCCAAACAAAGGAACGACAGTTCCACCTATTCCAAAAGAAGAGAAATTGATAAATACTCTTATAGATAGACTCGCAGCGAATGACACTGCATTCATCCAAAAAATGAAAGAGAGAGTCGCGACAAATCCTAATCCGAAGATGAAACAGATATTTGCTGATGCTCTTGCTACAGCACAGGCACGACTTGATGAGCAGAAGAATAGTGTTGCGGTGAGTGCTGCAAGGACATCAAACGTAATTGCCAAACCAGTCAAACTGAACGAAAAAAAATTATATACGGCAATAGGAAACAAGAAATCTTCAATACCATATAAAGGTTCTGCAGTCGTAAGCAAAGGAGAGATGACGGTTGCTTCAGATGATTTTGGAATGATAGTCAGGACAAAGACGAATCTTCCAGACGGTCAATATACTCCACTTGGAGATGAGATGGTGAAACAGAAGGGATTGGAAGATGTCGTGTTATTGTCTCCTGATGTCACTGACAAGAAAATGGGAACTATTTCTGCAGCATCACTACAAAGAATCGCAAAACAATTATCCTCATTCGTTTCTGAAGATGATACAAGACCTGCACTGCAAGGAGCGATGTTCGAGATAGCGAATGGTAGTTTGAGTACAACGACAACTGATGGATTCAGGATGTTCCACAGCAAGGAACCGACAAACCTAAAAGACGGAACATATATCCTTCCAAAGATTGCAGACATACATAAAATATCTTCATTGCTTGATGGACAGGTCACGATGAGTCAGAATGATGAACGGATTCAACTCTCCAGTCCGAACGGTACGACTGTTTCATTGGGAAAGGTGGATCTCGCATTCCCTCCTTACCAGAAAGTATATCCTGCTCTCGCAAGGAGTTTCGAAGTATCGAGGACAGACCTTGCGGATGCAATAAAAGAATTGAAACCATTCGCAAAACTCAAAGCAAATCAGATTGGATTCACGCCAAAAGGGAATGAACTAATATTGAAAACGACATTCGTCACTGCATCAGGTGAAACAATCGAAAAGATAAAGTCCGTTCCTATAATCTCAACTCCTTCCGTATCGACAAACGCAGGGGATATACTTCGCGGTTCAATCATAATGCCTGTCTATATAAAAGTACAAGCTGATAAACAGTTAATCGATAAAGGCGGATTCGTACTCAACTACAAATTCATCGAAGATACGTTGAAGGGAATGGACAGCAAAAGCGCATTCATCTCAACTGTTCTTCCTGAAGATGCTGCAATAAAACCAATACATATATCAGACAGGAATGAACTTGAATTTGAACCTGCTCCATTGAAGCGCGCACCATCAGGTGTTGCTTCTGCAGGTGCAGAGAGTTTGGGAGCATTTGAAAGCAGAATGCCTGAAGCGGAAAGGGAGAAACATGACTTGAAGATATTCGAACAAGTACAAGCTCTTATCGAAAAATATGCCTCCACAGTCGGTGAAGGGTATACACCTCGCGGTGCATTGGGAGTCTACTATCCAAAAACACAGAACATCAGAGTCAATGGGATGAATGACTTGTCTGTTGCTTCACATGAGATTACCCATTTCCTTGACTATGCGTTCAAGATTTCAGACCAATTGAGAGGCATCAGTGGATACTCCGACAATGGACATCCGATATATGATAAGGCGACAAGACAATTTAGGAAGGAAATAACAGACCTCTACATCAAATACTATCCCGGTGGAAGAAAGACTCATTCCCTTCATAAGAGAACAGTCGAAGGTTTCGCGACACTCCTGCAGAAATATGTCGAAATGCCCACTCAGATAACGAAGGAGTATCCTGACCTTGTCGCGCAGTTCCTTACTCCGGGGGGAGAGTTCTATAAACCAGTGATGGGGGATATCATCAAGGATTTGGAGAAATTCATCGAAGATTATCAGGCACTTGAACCACTCGACAAAATAGGGGCAAGAGTCACGAATGGTTTACTTGAAAGCAAAAAAGGGGATTTCCTGAATATATTCGACAAGATACGCACATTCACTGAAGATCAGATTTATCCCATTGAAAAACTTTCCATATTGGCAGGAGTCCACTTCACAGGGGATGATCCTTCACTCTGGATGAGAGCATATTCAAACGCTGGAGGAGTATACGCGAATAATATATTGAACGGAAAGACAGGATATTGGAACATGAATGGAGATGGGGAGTTCAAAAAGGTGTTCGATTTCAACTGGAAAACTCTTCTCACTCACCTGAAGAAAGAAAAGATTGACGACTCATTCGGAAATTACCTTGTCGCAAGAGACCAATATTTTGAATGGCAGGAACTGGATAAACTGCAGAAAGCATACGAACAGGCAAAACTCGCAGTCGAAATGACGAAGCCTGAAGAGTTGACAAATGTCGATGGAAACGGAAAGACAGTCATCGATTTGATGAAGGAAGCGAGAGTCGCATATGCGGAACAGAAAAGATATCTCAACAATAACGGTTTCACGCGAAATGAAGTGGAGGAAGCATATACCGGGAATCAATCACGCTTTGTTGCGGAGGCGGATATGTATGACAAACTGGTGAGGGAGGATTTGACTCTTCTCAATAATCCTCTTGTCGGACTTGTAAACGATGAACAATATCGAGACCTTACGCAAAAACAGGGATATGCTTCGATGAAGAGACAGATGTTCGATGATATTCTGGGGAATGAAGGTGACAAGATGGTTGGAGCAAAGACAACAAGGGCTTCCTCACTCAAACATAGAACAGGCGGTCAACAACAGATAATCAATCCAGTCCTCAACGGAATGGTGAATCATATCGAGATAACGAAGAAAGCGATGCGTCAGGCTATCTATAACAAAATAGGGAAGATTGCACAGTCAAGTAAACTTCCAGAACTTTTCCAAGTACAGCAACTTCGGGCATTCCCTGACGATCAAGGGAGGATAATCTTCCCACAGGAAAGAGATCCGAATATAATCATGGCTCGCATAAACGGCAAGAGAGTACCTTTCCTTGTCGACAAGACCATAAAGAAAACAGTCGATGAAGTGCTTACCTATCAGGCAATGAATTTGTTTGAAAACCTGATGGTGAATGTTTCGCGTGGATTCACGCTTGGAACGACTGGAGCGTATGCCCCTTTTGCTCTCACAAACGTTGTTGTCGATCAGTGGAGCGCGGTGATGAACACACGGAACAATTATATTCCCCTTCTTGATATAACGAAAATAATCGGGAAAGCATTGACTGATAGGAACAGTCCTGCAGCACAATATTATCAGGAGTGGCAGATATTGGGTGGAGACCGTATGACACTTTTCCAGTCTCAAATGCAGACGATGGAGGAAGCGGTCAAATATGTTACCGAAGAGACAGGGAAACTGGAAAAGGTTCAACTTCTCATTGATAAGGGTATAGATATCCTTTCCATTCCTGCAAAGTATTCGGAAACGATGTCTCGTTTCACAGAGTATTACAAGGCACGAAAAGCAGGAAAGAATCAGCTTGTCGCGCTTGAAGAAGCTGGACGAGTGACTGCACCATTCCATCACATCGGAAGTTGGAAAATAGGAGACTTACCATCGGCAAAATATATGGTTCGTTCAGTACCATTTGGGAATGCTGCATTTCAGGCTCTTGCACAGGCTATACGCACAGGTCAGACTAAGAACGGCAGAGGGCGCATCCTGTTCCTCATGGCAGCCCTTGTAGCGTCATATTTGAGCAGTTTATGGGCAGTGTCACAACTTGGAAGCGAAGATCAGAAACAACAGTACAAAGATTTAACTCCAACTGATATCGCAACATATCTTCATTTCCCGGCAATCGGAGGAAACGGACTATACCGAATCAAGGTATCTCAGGAACTCTCTACGCTTGGAGCAGTGATGATTATGGCTCTCTCTGACAATATCATGGGAACGAAATACAATGCGAACGATTACAAGGATGCGCTTACCAATTGGGTACCGCGACAGATAAACATATTCTCCCCCATTGAGATGTTCTTTTCATGGCTTCCACCAGCTCTAAAGATTCCTCTTGAACTCATCGCGAACTTCAAGGACTATCCAAGAGTCAAACCACTGGAGAATATGACGATGACGAACCTTCCTCCCGGTCAACGGTTTAATGAAGCAACCTCACCAGTTGCAAAATTAATTGGAGAGAAATTTAATTTATCTCCTATAAAGACTGATTTCCTCATTGAAGGATTTATGGGGCGTGCTGCACGTTATATTACAGGGAAAAAAGGCGCATACGATATGACTTCAGGTGGATATCGTGAGTATTTCTTCTCAATGGGGAGAAGAATTCAAGATTTTTATGATAGTAGCACCGAGACAACTCAACAATGGAACTATCTTAAACAACAATATAAAGGAAAAACAAATATTCCTACCTCTGCAAAACAAAAGATTGCTGAAGTAAACAAAAAACGACAGATGGATAATTATTTAAGTGGAATGATTGGTGATCTTAGAAAAATAGATATAAAGAAAGAAAAATCAAAAGCAATATTCTATAGAAATAAAATCGTACAGGGCTTCGAGCAGCTTGACAAAATGAAGTGATAAAAACGACTATTTGGTTGTATATTGCGGTGATATTATTTACCATCATTGGCATGCTTGCCGATGAGTATTTTTGGTTCTTTGATATACCTGCTTTAATAGCTTTATACTTCATTGACTGGAAGCTCCGTACATAGATTGAGTGTTTACTAGCAGATATAGATATTGTTTGCTAATCAATTTGTAAGTATAATTAAAGAATATATGAAAAAAGATTTCTCTAAAAGTAACGACAGCTTCGACATGGGGCAACTTGTAGAGAAAGTAAATAATATTGATTTGCGTACAATTGAAATCAAAGATAAAATGGAACGTGATTACGTTACACAAGATCAATTTAAGACTGTGCGCGATCTTGTATATGGAGGTGCATCTCTTATTCTATTAGCGGCAGTGGGAGCTATAATTAAGTTAATATTTATAAAATGAATACTAATCAAAAAATTTTATTTATAGCGTCTTGGACAGGAATAGTATCAGCTATGGTTCTTCTTTTATTAGCTGGATTTTGGATGTTTTATCCTTACAAAACAACAGATTATAATAATCTTCCTCAAAAACTTGATAAAAGGATAGTATACGGAGGTCAATTTTTAGTTATACGTGTTGATTTTTGTAAATATACAGAAGTAATTCCAACAATAAGTCGATCGTTTGTTGATGGGATTGTTTACACAATTCCTCCCTATACGGGAGTTGATACAAAATTAGGTTGCCATATAAGAAACGCGCAGATATACATTCCCAAAGGGTTGCCACCCGGTAAATATCATATAACTACTAATTATAGATGGGTAATGAATCCTCTAAGAACAATTGAGAAGATAAATAGCACTGTTGATTTTGAAGTGAGACAAATAACTTCTTCTGCATTATTAATTCGTTGACTTCTATTAACTACCTTGCGTGAATCAGATACTGACTATGGGGGAAAGGAAGATTTTTCCGTTTATAAAAAGAAGGATACCCGCCCTGCATGTCTTCAATTAGCACATCTTTTAAGAAGTGTTTTTTGGGCACCCCAACATCTAAAAAACGACAAAGTAAAAGAAGTTATTAAATCTACACAGCCTCATAGCAATCTAATCAAATAATCATTTGACAATAAGTATTTAAGGATATTATTATTATAATATATGGCTAGAAGAGTATGTATACAGTCTGGGCACTGGAACATGACAACAGGCGCAACAGGCGCACCTGGAGAACAAATAAAAACAATAGCTATTGGACTTAAACTTGTTGACGCTCTTCGTAAAAATGGATTTATCGTATATCACACAGATGCTTTTGCTGAATCTAATCCTGAAGTAACAAATACTGATTGGGATTTGTTTTTATCTCTTCATTGCGATGCGAACTATGCAGGTAATGAAGGAGGAGGATTTTTTGATTGGATTGATCCATCTGCTGATATATCTGCTGAATCAAACACTGAGAGCAAGCGAATCATGGATGAGATGATTTCTGTTTATTTTACAGAAACAGGAATACGAAACGTAGAATCAAGAAGAAATCCTAATACAAAATTCTATTATATGTGGGCTGCTCTTTCAGAAAAAACTCATTGTGTGATTGTTGAGATGGGGGAATCGGTTGATCCTCACGATCAAGTTCTTTTAAACAATACAGATTTAATTGCGAATGCTCTTCTTAAAGGTATTATGAAAGCATTTGGAGTAATAGCCTCGAACACAACAACGCCACCTCCAGTGGTAGTAGTACCTCCAGTTGTTGATTGTAAACAGCAGGTTGAAGTAGTACAAAAACTATTTGATGCTTACAAAGAGGAATATAAATATAACGGAGATAATATAGCAAATGCAGTTAACAAAGGACATATAGAAGGAAAATTAGAAGCAAAAGAAGAAATTATTAATTTAATAAATGCATACTAATGGAAAAAATAAACGAAGTTCTACAATTAAAAAGATATGATGCACAGATAAGTGCAATTCTAGAGACATTAAAAGAGTTTGCACGATGGGCAGTATTCTATTTTATCGGTTGGGTAATCGACAACGGTTACTCCTTTTTTGCGAAATCTAAACTTAGTCCTGAAGTAATTTTTGCTATCGGAGCAATCTTCAGAGCAGCCGACTATTATTGGCATCGTTATAACAAGGAGATCGAACCCGACAGCGCAGGGAAATCTTTGGGAATACTTAAGTTTTGATTTAAAAAACAATGACTTTACAGAATCGTATGGAAACTTATTCCCCATTAAGAGGGAATAATACGAGAAGATAGGGAGTCCGTTGTAAAAAGAACCTTGTATCGAGTAGAGCTATATAATACAAAAAGAACTACAGAGACATACAAGGTTCTTTTCGACTTTACTAATATGAAAATAATACTTCCTTATTATAAAATGCCATCTTGGAATACTCTTTACGCGGGAAAACATTGGACAGTTCGTCAGGAGATGGCAAACTACGCGCATCAATCGGTCAGTGAAGCCCTTCAGGGAATGAAATGGACTCCTTATAAGACAAAGGTGCAGATAACCGTTATCGCGTATTTGAAACGCACCATTGACTGCTCAAATGTCTGTATGAAGATGATCGAGGATGGGATGAAAATTTGTGGGCTTATCAAGGACGATACGATTGAATTTGTAGAATCAGTAAAATTGATTGTCAGAAAGGCAAAAAGTGACTATACTGAGATATATATTGAAAAATGCACTTGACAAATGTATAGAAAAAGAATTATATTTAATTATTGGAGGATGACGAGTAGAATACTTGGTGTTTGGCAAGAACAAAAGCGTTTTTTTGAAGACTGTGTTCTGACCAAACACAGACACAGTTTTCAGATGAACGCTTTTTTTTATGGACACATATAAAATAAAACAGGTAAACCCGCTTCAACTCTTAAAACAGAATGCTCCCTCAGTCTATGCAAAAGTATGTTCAAGTCAAACTGAGAAACTTACCACGCGTTTAAATAATCTAAGAATGCTTTACAGATCAACGGAAGATAAGGAAGAAAAGGCAAAAATAGAACAGGAAGCAAATGAATTAAAAACAAGATTGAAAGAGTACAAACAATGAACTATACTCCTATTGATTTTAAACGCCTTTATGACAAATGGTATATTTAAGATTATCTACATTTTTTTTACGGATCGTTCGTTTTTTTGGTGATTATTGATATTATTATTTTAAAGAGATTTGGGATTTTGTAAAGGGTAGAGAGTCGGGGCAATAGTCCGACACCAATGGCAAGCACGCCTATCAGGAACTAAACAAGCCATTCCCGGTTCTTAACTGATAGAAGGGTGAAACGAGTTGTGAGGTGAGACAGTATCAAGTCCTCCTGCTCGTTTATAAAAACATCTCAGTGCTGGTAACAGAGAACCGCAAGTACGAAGGATATTATATACAGTACAGCCTAGAAGCCCGGAGGGGATGTATAGGCATTCCTTGCAGTGGTAAAAATATACTTTTATATAAAACCGCCCAGACAATTAAAAAATATACTTGACATTCTAATATACATTATATTACAATAATAGTATGGTATATATTGATAGGAAACTTAAACACTGCTTACGCTGCGGTCACAGATGGTTCACTCGGAAAAAAGGTTCTCCAAAAGTATGCGGTAAATGTAGATCTCCATATTGGAATAAGAAAAAAACGCGCATAACTGTAATGGGAAGAAGTAAGAAAAAGATCTTGACTACAGAAGAACGCTTGGCACTATTACAAAAAGGATTATGAGAACTCAAAGAAACATGGTGAGGGAGAAAGAAATTATCAATGATTATTGGATTTTGCTTTCGCTTAGAGGAGTAGGTAAAAAATATCATATTTCAGGAGAGAGAGTGAGACAGATATTAGAAAGGGAAGGAATAAACTGCGCTGAGATCAAGAAAGCGATAAATGACTATAATCTATTTCATAAAATAGAAGCAAAATATAAAACCTGCAAATGCGGAAAACATTATATTCTAGATATTAGAAGAGCAAGAAAAAATAGAGTACCGGATATGTGTTCGCGATGTTTTTTAAATAAAAGAGCAAAGTTAGATGGATATAGGGCACAAAGAGCGTGGCAGAATAAAAATCCAGAGAAAGTAAAAAGTTTAAATAGAGCATATTACCGATCACATAAAAATTATTTTTTGAAGAAAACATTAAATTGGATAAAAAACCATCCAGAAAAAAACAGAGAGAGGGTGAAAAGATATTACTATCTACATAAAAAATCAGAAAATAAGAGGTCAAATGCCTATTATCATTCTCATAAAATTCAAATAAGTATTCAGGCACATGCGCGTTATCTTAAAAAAAAACATGATAAGTCGTAAGAGTCCGGGTAAATCGATAAAACATAAATGTGAACTTTCAGGTTGTCCTATTATTGTATATCAAACGGCGAGTCAAAAACGTTTGGGAAGAGGGAGATTTTGTAGTGTATCCCATAGAAAGTTATATCAAATGCAACATGATACTTTTCGAAATTTTAATTCATATTCATGAATAAATTTAAGTATAAAGAAGGGGACAAGTGCCCTCAATGTGGATATGTATTGGAATTGAAAAAGAATCTTATTGTCTGTAAAAACTGTAAATTATTTATCCATGATGGGGATATGTTCTTGCCGAATATAGGAAAGAGAGTAAAACCTAAAGAAAAGTTCATTAATTAACCTATGAGAGTACGAGTCTGCATAAATCATCCTGAAAAACCTGTAAGCAAACAGTGCAAGATCTGCAAACAAGGTTACTGTAAATACTGTAAGACAAGAGAAACAACCAACTATAACGGTGATTGGGATGGGTTGATATGCGAAAAATGCGATGGAATTGAGGCTAAAAGAGGAGTAATTCATTTTACCCCTTGACAAATATATTGTATTAGTATTATTATAATAGCATTATCAGTTAACCTATTATTAATACTAAACAAAATATGAAAAATTTAATAAAACCAATAGACATGACTGAAGAGAATATCAAAGGAATGTCAAAAAAAATGTCCAGATACGAAAGGAAAGCCAACAAGGCAAAGAAAGAAATCCACAAAAAGGTATCTTCTTTCAAAGCTAAGTTGACTGTGGCAGGATTAGGTGTATCGTTAGCCATAGTTCTACTTCTCTATGGCTTTGTTACCATAAGTAATTGGTATGCAGCGCATAAGGTTGAGTTCTACAAAATAAAGATGTCTCAGTTTGTGAATAATCTTGTAGTCATTACCAAGATTGAAGAACCAAAAAAGGTTGACGTAAAGAAACTTACTAATGCAGAACTCATTTCTGCTTCTGCTGATAAGATCCGCAAGGAAAAAGAACGCGAAGCCTTCATTGAACGTCTTTATCAGGCTACTCGATTCCTTGAATCAAGAGTGGGATTTGATAAGACGGTAGATGCCACACATACCTATTGTCAGAATATCGGGCAGGTAAACGAAGTGGGATATTTCCCCGAAGGGAATAGGCATTTTTGCTTCTCTAATGAGGCAGAACAGCGTCTTACTCTCACACGATGGTTCAGTAAGCGATTGGATGGAATGACCGCAAATGAAGCACTTTGTCTCTATGTTACAGGTATTCGACAGCCCATGTGTAAGAGGGTAATGGAGGTAGGACTATGAACATACTCAAATGGTTACGCGAATGGTTTGATCCGGCATACAAGGAAGATGATTTCGATAGGATAAAACGGAAGATTGAGGCACGTTTGAAGTTTGACGAAAAGAATAAGGTATGAAAAACTCAGTAAAGATATTTGGAGGTAATTTCTTCGGATTAAGGGAAGATGGATTGGGAAAGATTGAGAACAAATGGATTCCGATATCGAACAGGAAATATAGAAACGGTAAAAGAGGAAGGCATACTGCAACTTGTCCCCACTGTGGAGAAAAGAAAAAGAATATACATTTGCACTATAGGAAATATCACGCTGCATGGTTTAAGAAGTTTTTCATTGACCCGCTTGAAAAGGGAGAAGTAGGAATGATTTCGCAGGTTAGATTCTTTCAGTCCATAAGATTGGTTAATAGTTTTGATATTGATAATTCTAAATTAGTGGAAATTAGTGGAAAATGAAACAGATTGTTGTATAGAGAAATAATGCCTATTGACAAACAATATATTTTCCCATATACTAGGAATTGATAAGGTAAATGCTCTTTGAAATCTGGGGGTTACGGAATACACTGCTACGCACGGTGAACGTATCGGTATGGCTGAAAACTCGCAAGAGTCTGTAGGACGTACAATGGCGAATGCTGAGTACGGATACTGAGTCGTGGGGCATACAAACCAAATAATTTTAAACATTATCTCCCCCGCCATTAGTCTTTAAGTTTGAGATTCGCTCCGAGCTTATGGACTGTTGGGGGGAGAGGTTGACAGTGCAGATGCCTCAATAGTGGAGCGTAATCTTGGGTATTTGCTGGACTTTGCCGGAGCCTTTGGGGGAAACCTTGAAGGAAGCAACTTAGAAAGGCGGTATTCTTGGGATCACTCCCCCCCAGTTTTCAAGGAACATTTTCAAATCAAATATATGGCTACACAATTAAACACCAGTACAAAAGCACCACAACCTGAGAAGGTAATATCAATTTACTGTCCTTCATGTAAAGGATTGATGATACGCAACTATCCTTATTCTCCAGTTGCTTTTCCTCCTGAATGGAGTGATATGAAAAAGTTTCCTATCTGCAAACTGTGCCAATATAAACGAAATAAGAAAGCATTGAAGAAATAATTATGATAATCGATAAAGTAATTTGTATATGCAATATTTGCGAAAACAGTTGGTTTTTTAGGAAAAAACCTCCAGTCAAATGTCCTGCATGTTCTTCACCGAATTGGAATAAAAAGGATGTCAGGAGATATAAAAAGAAATCTTCTATAACTGTACTGAAAAAAGGATTGGTTATAAATGATGGAAAAAAGAAAAGATACATTGTTGGATCGTGATTAACTATTATTAATTTTATATTTAATCTTATGGGTACTTCAGATTCAGCAATGGAAGTTTCAAAAGCGAAACTTGCCAGTATATTTAAGAATGATGTGGTTGCAGGTACTGAGGATATTGGTGTTGATGACCTCAATACTCCTCAATTAAAACTTGTTCAGTCAAATAAAAGACCTGAACTCAGCAACGGAAAGAAAGCTGAGGATGGCTTTTTCTTCAGAACTGATACAAAGGAACAGATGGAGACGGTCGAAGTTACTATGCTTGTAGTACGCAAGGTCTACACATTGAACTATAAAAAAGACGGAACGGAACGTCAGCATATCTATTTTGGCACCTACGCGGGCGTTGTTGAGCCTTTCAGAATGTTCTGCAGGGGTTGGAGCCTGAATGGAAGCCGTGAGTTTCTCACAGAGGTTAAACAAATACAACGAAAGCTCAGTTTACCAATGTATGCACTAAAGGTGAAACTATCCAGTGTACCAAGAGTCGGAACCACTAAGGATGGAGCTGAATACTCCGTATATTCAACTGTCATAACAGTACAGAAAGATCCAAACGGTATGCCAATTATTGAAACCGATCCAGAGAGAGTTGAGATAATGAGACGATTTGTTGAGCGATTCTCTGCAATGGATGTAAAGAATGTCGCAGAGGAAACAGAAGAAGCTCATATTCTCCCCCCAACAATTACTGCTAAAAATACAACAGTAACTCAGACTACTCCAGATGTAAAAGATATCCCCTTTTAATCGATTGGGGTTTGCTCCTTCGGGGGCAGACCTAAATTAATTAGAATATATGACAAAATGTAAATGTGGATATATAGCAACTGAAGAAGAGGAACAGAAATTTAGATGGTATAGATCATCCATATATCAGGATTATGTTTGTAAGAAGTGTTATAAAAAGCGGATGATTGAGAAGAATAAAAAATGAAAGAATTACCAGTGAAGTTTATAACCAAGAGACCGCGCATACGCATATTCAGTTGTCTTGGTTGTCAAAATAAGCGACAGACTGTGAAAATGAAGAGACTCCGGGGAGGATTCTGTTCGATTTGTAGAAGGACGAAAAAAGTTAAAAATCAATTACCGCTTATATGAAAACGGACGAGCTTATTTTATCCATAAAACTAATAAGAGATAAGATTGTTTTAGTTGATAAGGAAGATTTTTTGAAGTATTCTCAATATAAATGGACATTTGATAGGTATGCAGTTCGATATGTTAATAGAAAAAAGGTTTATTTACATAGATTGATAATGGATTGTCCAAAGGGAATGGAAGTAGATCATATATAAAACGGATTAGTAAATTAAAGAAAGATAAATAAATATGTCAAAGAAACAATTTAATACTTATAGATTTTCAGTAAAGACAGAGGTTAAGTTTGCGGATAAATGGTATCCGTGCTATGGAGTAGATTTTGGTAAACGAATAGTACTTGTAGGTTTATATTGGATGGATTGTGAGGAAA
>Ga0172381_10001895_pt1 | contig 23910 bp, 46 predicted proteins | sample Leawel6488metaG_FD_119754 | JGI IMG/M metagenome (GOLD analysis project Ga0172381, IMG submission 119754) | Leachate microbial communities from a municipal landfill in Southern Ontario, Canada - Leachate well 64-88 metaG | ecosystem: Engineered > Solid waste > Landfill > Unclassified | place...
GACGGGTCTTGGTGGGGCGAAAAAGACGTTTTATTGGTTGATAAAAATGGAAATCAAGTCTATGATGATGATGGTGTAACCAAACTGTACAAAACCTCTAACGGTCAATGGGGGCGAATAATTGGTGTCCAAAAATATATGAATCAAAAAGAAAGTTACGACGATTTATCTAATTGGTGGACTGGCGAACTACAAGATTCTTTTAAAGGGAATTAATTATGTGTCTATATAATAATTATGAAGCCGCAGTACAATTTGTCAAAAAATATAAGAAATTAAAAAAGGAATATATTTGGGCATGGAAAGTTATTTCGTATTGGAATAAATCAATATACTATAACTATAAATGGAAAATCGGGGTAAATAAAGCAGAAACTAGAGCCAAATCTATTAGTAAAAATGGTGTGGTTTATAATGGAATTCATGTCTGTTTAACAAAGGAACGTGTTATAGGTATTTTATATTATAGTAGAAAATTAATTAAAGTTAAATGCTATATTAAAGATTTAATTGGATATTCTCCTGAGGCCAAAGAGGCAGTTTTTTCTAAAGTTTATGTAAAATCGCTTAAATTTCAATATTAAGGAGAAAAAATGGTAGTCCGCATTAATTTTCCAAATAATTTTTTCCTTGAAGGACAGATTTATCCCAACAAAACTCAAAATAATTACACTATCGAAGATTATTTTTTTGGCCAATGTACTGTTTCTGACTTAGATTTTCATTATTATGGTAAAGAAATTGACAAGGAATATGAGGATTTTTACTCACGAATTTTATAAATAAGGGCGATTTAATGCACAAAATTGGAATTATTGGACAGGGATTTGTTGGAAATGCAATTTATCAATCTATGAAGAATGCTTTTGAAGTTATTACATATGATCTTAAAAGTGGGTTGAGAATTAATGGTAGGTTTATTTCACCGTTGGTTTACGGATCAAAAAATGGAAACGACAATATTTCACTTGCTTATCAATATATTGCAGACAACGTAGATGGTCCTGTTTTTATCTGTCTTCCAACACCAATGGGAATTAATGGGCAGTGTGACACAGCTATTTTAGAAGACGCAATAGTTAGATTAAATGAATGTAAATTATCGAGTATATTCACCTTAATTATTAAATCAACAATTCCGCCTGGAACAACGGAAGAGTTTTCCAAAAAATATCCAAATATTAATTTTTGTTTTAATCCCGAATTTTTGACCGCTAGAACGGCAGTAGAAGATTTTGCCAATCAAACATATACAATTATTGGGGCGGACAATTTATTTTCTGGGGATATTGTAGAAGATATGTATTATGGGTGGAATCCCAAACTCGATATTATTCATACTAGTACAAAAATCGCCGAAATGGTCAAATATGTGAGAAATTGTTTTTATGCTGTAAAATTGTCCTATGCCAATGAAATTTATCAGATTTGCCAAAAGATCGGGATTGACTATAACAAGGTAATAAAGTATACTAAATTATCCCCTTGGGCAGGAGAACAGCATTGGAGTGTCCCAGGCCCAGATGGGAAAGTTGGATGGGGCAATTTTTGTTTTCCAAAGGATTTAAATGCCTTGATGTTTTTTGCAAAACAAATAGGAATTAATCCATTAACAATGACAGGTGCTTGGAAAAAGAATTTGGAATTAAGAAATGAAAATTGATTCATCTAACAAAATATTTGAAAGTGTGGGAATTCAATCCAGTGTGCAATTTTCAGTGGCAAACAACGCACATGTAATGAAATTGTTATCTGATTCTCTTTACAAAAATAAAATTGCCGCCCCAATTCGGGAATTATCGGCCAATGCTCTTGATTCTCATATCGCAGCAGGAAATCAAAATACGCCATTTGATATTCATTTACCAAGTGTTTCTGAAGACCATTTTTCAATTCGTGATTATGGCACTGGTATGTCTCGTGAAAACCTAGAGACACTATATACAACGTATGGTATTAGTGAAAAAACTGATTCTAACGACCTTATTGGATGCCTTGGAATTGGTTCAAAATCGCCCTTTGCCTATACCGATAGTTTTATTGTTGTTTCTTATTATAATGGGCGAAAATTTACATATTTTGCTGGAAAAAATCAAGAGGGGATTCCATCTTTAAATTTTGTATCTGATGAATCTACCGTTGAAAAAAACGGTTTATATATTGAGTTTGCGGTAAAAGAAAATGATTATTATTCATTTTGGGAAAACGCAAAAATAATTTATCAATTTTTTTCTATCAAACCAAATATTATTCATAGCCCTTATGGGAGTATTGATACTGATAAAAATATCATATTAAAAGGTTCGGGTTGGACAATTTATGATTTTAATTATGCCAAAAACTCAGTTTTAGTTATGGGCGGAATTGCCTATCCAATCGAAACGTCTTATTTTGCAGATAATAAAACTAAAACATGGTATAACAAACAAAATAATAATGAAATTATTCTCAATTTATGTTGTGTTATTAGTGCCTCAATAGGAAGTGTAGATATTGATATTAGCCGAGAGGGTTTACAATATACCGAAAAAACAATAAAATTTATTAAATCTATTATTAATTCTATTCAATGTGAAATACAAGATATTGTAAATAAAAAATTTGAAATATGTAATACAAAATTTGAGGCATACTGTCTATATAATGAAATTTTTGGAACAAATGGATTATTAAGAGAATTGGCCCAATTAAAAGAACATATTAAATTTCCATTTAACATAAATTCTGGTATTATCAAACTTTATAATGAAGATGTAACAAATATTAGATATTTTAATAATGGGAAAGTAATTAAAAATTCAAAATCTCAATTGTCTATTTCAGCTAATAAAAATGTAGAACTTTATCTAAATAATATTAAATCTGGGGGATTTTCTCGTTGTAAAAATCATTCTCTTAATAATGATGAATTGCAAATAATTATTATTACCATCCCGTATAACGACGAGACTATTATAAAAGACTGTTTGGATCAAATTGGAATCACTAGAGAACAATTATTAAATGTAGATATTCTGCAAAAGGCCCAAAGGCAAAATACTGCCAAAACAATTACTAAAAAATATGTAAATAACTATCTTTATGTGGGTAAATCAAGTTATAAAACACATATGTGGAAAAAAACCGTAGATTGTGATTATGACAACGGCGGGTATTATGTAAAACTATCAAACTTTACTCCATATAAATATAATAATAAATCATTAAGTTCTTATTATTTTGGGGATTCTATTTCTGCTTTATCTACAATAAAATGGTTTGATAACCCAATTTATGGATTTTGTGATTATACAATTAAAAAATTTATTAAAGACAATCCAAAATGGATAGAACTAACGAAATATATAGAGGATTTATTAGAACAAAAAATTAAAAATGTTAAAATTTGGGATGGTCTCGATAGCATACCTGAACAAATACTAGGGCTTACGAAATTAAAAGGAATTTTTTCAGAAGGGGTATTTAAAAATTTTATCAATATTGTTAAAGATAAAGATTCAGCCATAGAATTAGATCAATTAAATTCTTTATATACAAATTTTCAAATAGAAAAACCACAAATAAAAACTTTTAATACACAATCAATATTAGATGATATAATTAAAAAATATCCATTATTAAATTATACCCATACTTGGACACCAACAGAAAATTTGATTAGTTATATTAAACTCATAGACAAACAAGGAGAATAAAATGATTCCATTTATTAAGACCAACGACGGCACTATTACAATGATTTTGAAAAATCACCCATATCAATTAAAAACGGACCATATTTCATATAAATTAATTACCAAATCTTTAAATAAAGCATCCGAAGACGATATTCTCAAACTATATAACAAGGCTACGGCATTTCAGAAATATATTGAAAATAATAATAATGGTCGTATTTTTGTTAAAGACGAACAGGTTTATGTAGATGGAAAACCAGTTCATAATGTAATAACCCAAAGAATTATTGATTTTATTCGAGAAGATTTACCTTTTACACATCTATTAAAATTTTTGGATAATTTATCTCAAAATCCATCTTATAATTCACAACAAGAACTTTATAAATTTTTAGAACATAAAAATCTTCCAATTACAGATGACGGATGTTTCTTAGCCTATAAGGCAATTCGTAGTGATTGGATGGATAAATATACAGGAACAGTCGACAATTCCATTGGGCAAAAACCTTCTATGCCTCGCGGAAATGTAGACGATGATAAAAACAATGCCTGTTCAAGTGGATTTCATGTTGGGGCATTGGATTATGCGGGGTCATATGGGAATAATACAGATAGAATGGTTATAGTTAAAGTAAATCCCAAGGATGCCGTTAGTGTTCCAACCGATTCTAGTTTTCAAAAATTACGTGTGTGCGAATATGAAGTAATTTCTGAATATTTGGAAGATTTAGATAAACCAATGTATAATGTAAACGAAATTAAACCACAAAACGTAACAAAAAAATATAATCGAGGCCCAGATGGAAGATTTTGTAAATGTGGTATGTAATTTATTCAATAATGGGAATTTTACTCATCACTAATCTTATAAAGGGAATAATTGAATATAAAAAAGAAGAGTATATAAGAGACAATAATTATAATGAATCATGGTATTTTTTTAGCGATCATTGGTGGTTTTAAATGAATATTCTTACATTAAAAGCATGGAATAGGCCCGATTTTCTAAAGCAATCATTAGATAGTTTATCAAGGTGTGAAGGTATAAAAAACTATCACGTCATTATCAGTATAGATATGGCTGAAAATAATACTGATTCCTATTTAGTATTTGATGAATTTAAGTTTAATAATCCTGATATTTCCACCGAATGTTTTGTTCATCAAAATAGGCTTGGATGTGCGGGTAATACACGTTGGTGTTTAGAAAATGGGTTTGGCCCAGATAGTAAGTACACAATTCATTTGGAGGATGATGTATTAGTTGCCCGCGATTATTTGAAATATATGGAATGGGCGGCCAATTTATTATTACAAAATGGCGATATTTTTGCCGCCTCACCCTTTATTCGGGAATGCCACCGCCCATATATTAAATCTTCCTCTCTTAATAATGCGTGTCTGCGAAATTGGTTTGAACCTGGTGGAGGCTTTGTAATTACAAAGGAAAGATGGAAAGAAATACAGGCGTTGGGAGGAGTATTTGGGGTTGATTATATCTCAGAGAGGGGTAGGCATCCATTGTGTTATGGTATAGAATGGTTGGGTGAGATTCGTCGAAATGATAATGGTTCGTGGGGTTGGCCCTTTGGTAAATATCATGCCAATGGGAGAAAAACCCTCTACCCATGTGTTAGTCGAGTACGTAATATAGGTAGTTTTGGTTTGCATACAAAAACCAATGAATTTCACAATACTTATATTGATAATTTAGAATGGGCGGGATTAGATAAATATAAAGAAAAAAATCTTAATATTAATATGTATTTTACAGACGAACAATTATATCACGAACACGGAATTATAAATGACACCGCAATATAAATTAAAACAATATATTCTAACTAAATGTAAAAAAAGCGAACCTGAATTATTAAATTTTAATATTTTGGATTCTGAAAAAGAAATAGATAAATACTGGAATATATTTTATGCTGAGGATATTTATTGTGATTATTTAGAAGAATTTAGGGCTGGTGAATATAAAACAGATATACAGGCAGAATATTCTAGACATTATGAATCATATTCGGTAGCCACCCAAATGTTAGATGGAAATTGGATTGGTTGGACATATTGGTTTGGCGGTGGTAAATATGGTGAGCCCGAAGCAATAGAATGGATTGAACATGCCTATGAATTAGAACATTTACAAGAAGAAAAGATGGTTATTATTCATAGTTTTAAGAAAGTTGATAATGGATAGTTTAGAAAAATGCCTTATAGAGGCACAAAAATTAGATGGACATTATGGTGGAATGGCATCGGTACACACCCGTTGGCATCCATATGAATGTTATTGGTATTCTATAGCGGATTGGTCAAATAACAAAAGAATAATGGCTATTTCTAATACTGTGATAGATTCACAAGAAGAACTAATTAGAAAATTAAAAGAAGAATTAAATAAATGCCAAAAATAGTTGGATCAATTGTTTATTCAAATAATACTGGGCTTGGTGTTCTTGCCCGTAATTTTTACAACCATGGGCTAATTCATAAGGTAATTATTCAGCCTACGGATAAAGAACCTGTCATTAAAGATCGTTTTCGGGAAGAGGATGTTTATAAGAAAGAAGAACTTGCCCGATTTATTGATGAAATTGACGTTTTATTTATCCTTGAACAATATCTGCCCTACCCATACCAGTGGGGAAATTCCATTTCCCTGCAAGAAATTCGCCGACGTGGCAAAAAAATAGTGCTAATGCCAATGTACGAATGTACTCACCCTGGGTATTATTCGGAAGTTGACTTTGTTATTTGCCCATCTTTATTGGATTTAGATATTGTAAAATATTTTGGAACAAGTTCGGCGAAATTTATTCCAGTCCCCGTTGAAGAAAAATGGCGAAAACGAGAAAAGACAAAGATTTTTGTTCACAATGCTGGGTATAGTGCAAATTCAAGGAATGGGACAAACGAAGTTCTTGAAGCAATGCAATATGTAAAAAATGATGTACAATTAATCGTGCGGTGTCAAGGTGGGCGACCAGAATTAGAAAATTTAATTGGGCATTATGCTATCCACGACCAACGAATTATTCCTCACATTGGTGAAATTCCCCGCGAAGAATTATATCAAGAGGGCGATGTTTTCCTATTCCCTGAAAAATATAATGGATTATCACTTCCTTTACAAGAGGCTTTTGCGTCTGGCATGGGAATTATGGCGGGCAATCGCTTTCCAATCAATACATGGTTGCCACAAGAAATGTTAATTAAGGTAGATCATTATATCTTTGAAAATCACGCGATTTCTATTCAATTGGCAAATTTTAATCCTGTTGACATTGCATTTTCTATGGATCGGTGGTATAATGTAGATATTGGAGAATTTTCAATCATGGGCAAAACTTGGGCCGAAAATAATTCGTGGGAAAAACTTATTCCACTTTATAAAGAAGTATTATTTCAATGAATATTTTATATATAGCCCAACATACTAGCAAAGGAAATGATGAAGAGGGGGCGATTACCGACGCTCTAACAAAACTTGGGCAAAATGTTTGTCCTGTTAATGAGTCGCAAGCCCGAGACTTAACAGATAAATATGTTGAAAATTTTGATCTAATTCTATTTCACCAAATTAACACAGATTGGTCAATATTAAAAAATACAACTATTAAACGTGTTTTGTGGCATTGGGACGAAATTACAGATTACAATAAAATTGAGAAATTTTTATTTGAATATCACCTAGATAAATGTTTTTTGACATATGGGCCATGTGTTAAGCATTATGATTATTCTGACAGAATTGGTATTTTAAGGCAGGGATTTGACCAAAGACATATTCATAAATATCGAAATACCGATGCACGTTTAGATATTGGGGTTTTTGGAACAATATACCCGCCTCGCGTATCATTTATAGGGGATTTACAAAAAAACTTTCTTGTTAATATTTTTGGACTAAATGGTAATTTTGTTCACGGAGAAGAATTAGAACGGCTAATTAGGTCGGTTAAGATTTGGCCAATGTTTGATTCTTCATTAAAAGAAAAATATCCATATAATTATTGGTCGAATCGCCCATATTTATTGACAGGAATGGGTGGATTTATTTTGCATTACGCATGTTCTGACTTAATGAATGAATTTGTCCCTAATGAAGAAATGGTTTTTTATTATAGCCGAAATGATATGTTGGAAAGAATTAAATATTATTTAGATCATCCAGAAGAACGAATAAAAATTGCCCAGGCAGGATATATCAAAACAATATCACAATATACATATATACAAAGATGTGCGGAATTGCTAAAAAACATATCTTAGCTTTTATTTTAATAAATTTAATTAAATATGAGAATAAATAATTATAAAATTATTATAGATTTTGATGACACTGTTGTTAGAAATAAATATCCAGCAATTGGTGAAGAAATTCCAATGGCCACCTATTGGATTCGCCAATGGATTATTGCTGGGGCACAAATTATTCTTTTAACAATGCGGGATGGCGAAAAATTAGACGCGGCCGTCCAGTGGTTTTGGGCTCGTGGAATTAAAATCTCTGGCATAAATGCTGGAATCGGTGATTCAGTTTGGACAACTTCGCCTAAACCATTTGCCCATTGCATTGTAGACGACACTGCATTTGGATGCCCATTAGATAGTAAAGGTGGTGTAGACTGGGGTATTGTTGGACCAAAAGTTTTAGAACAAATTAAGGGATATTATGGTAAATGATATTTATTCTGATAAATTTTGGAAAGAAAGACTGGGGAATGCAATAAAAAATAATGCTATTCATCAAACTGTTTTTCATACTTCAGAACTAGAATGGAATTTAATTAATCGCGAGCATATTCAATATATCAATAAATACATAGAACAAAAACCAGGAATGAAAATTTTAGACGCCGCTTGTGGGTATGGGAGGGTTAGTGATTTTTTTAATAAAGGTATTGAATATATAGGAATTGATTTATCCTCAACTTTAATAAACGAAGCTAGATTATTATACCCATATAGGTCGTTTTTCTGTTGTGATATTAAACAAACTCCTTTCTTGGATAAATATTTTGATTGGGCAATTGTAATTTCCCTGAAAGAAATGGTTGTTCGAGAATGTGGACAAAATGAATGGGATTTAATGGAAAAAGAACTTAGACGAATTGCAAAAAATATAATGTTGCTCGAATACACCAATGGAAATGGTAACGAAATATGTACGATTCTATAAAAGTCTCATTTATTCTGCCAAATAATTCTGATAATTTTTTATATGACTTAATTGCCCCGTGTGAAAAACTTGGCCTAAAAATATATGTCAATGATTGTAAGTCTGACGCCGATTTTATTATTGGATGGAGCATATCACAACTATCACGTATTTGCGGTTATCACTTAGATTATAAAAATATTCCTCTTATTAATTATAATTGGGATGTTTATGAATGGGTTTGGAAAGAAAAAACGCCCTATGATTGGAATGGCTATGGGGAAATATTAAGGAAAAGTTTTGAGGTTTGGGTTCCGTCGTTTTGTACGGCAATTCGTACACTAGAATATTGGAAAATTATAAATAGTTATAGGATAAAAACTTGCACAAGATTGCCCCAATATAGAGATATTTCTGACAAGCGATTCATTCTAAATCCACTCCGAAATATTCCAGATCGTCAAAAGGGATGGTTTGAACAAATTTGCAAAGAATTAGGCATACCATATTTATCCACAGATATTAAACTTGAGAAAGATGAATATTTACAAAAAATGTCAGAATGTTCTTTTATTATTTGCCCATGGTATGAGGCGTCAACGGGCGGGCAGGGTTTGATGGAAGGTTATTACCTTGGAAAACCTGTTGTGGTATGTGACTCGCCATATATGGGGACTTTGGATTATTTTGGGAATAGGGCTATTTATTATAAACCTACCTATGAATCAATGAAAGAAGTTATAAAAAATACATGGAATAATACACCAATTTTAGACAGAGAAAACTGTAAAAAATATGCCCTAGAAAATTTCATCCCCGAAATAATGGCAAAAGAAATTGCCGCGAGATTAAGGTATTTGAAATATGAAAAATAAAAAAATATATCTTGCTACTTCGCGGCCAATTGGTAAAAGATGTAGAAAATGGGCAATTGACAATAAGTTTTGTATAGTTGATACAATTGAAGAATGTGAAATTATTATTTCTGTTTTATATGATACGATTTTTAAGGCATGGCAATTAGAAAATAAAAAAGCATATAATTTTCACCCAGGAATTTTACCACAATATCGCGGAAGCGGTATTTCTAGTTGGGTTATTATAAATAAAGAAAAAGAACATGGAATTACACTTCACGAAATAACACCAGAAATTGATGCAGGAAATGTTATTGATATACAAAGATTCCCTATTCCGAAAGATTGGACAGCCGAAGACCTTTTCTATCACTGTGAAGAAGTAATATTTTTAATGTTTTGTAACTGGTTGGAAAATTTATGTGATGGTAATTTTAAATATATTCAATCAGGAAATAATTTTGCCCCAATATATTATAGAAAATACTTAAATGAGGCTAAAGACCTTACCCATATTATTAGGGCTTTTACATTTGCGGGGAAAGAATCGGCCTATTATTTTACAAAAGATGGCAGAAAGGTTGTTTTAGATTATGTTAATGGACCCAGTTGTCAATAAAAACGCAAAATTTTATATTCAAATTGCAAAACCAACTGTTGAAGAAGAAGAAAAACAGGCCCTAATAGAGGTGGCGAATAGAGGTTGGTTATCCCAAGGGGAGAAGGTTTATGAATTTGAAAAATTAATTTCGACCGCACATGGAAAAAAATATGGGTGTGCATGTAATTCTGGGGCTATGGCACTAATTTTATCATTAAATGCCGCCAATATTGGGCATGGTGATGAGGTAATTATTCCAGACTTGACCATGATTGCGGTTGTGAATGCTGTTTTGGCCGTTGGTGCGACTCCCGTTTTTGCCGATAGCTCATATACAAGCGATGTTGGTAATATTGATAAAATAACAATAGAAAGATGCCTTACTGCTAAAACCCGTGCCATTATTTTGGTTCATACATATGGAGAGGCAATTACATCTATTCAAAAAATTATTAATTTTGCACATGAAAAAGGTTTGTTTGTTATAGAAGATTGTGCCGAGAGTCATTATGCCTATGATAACGAAAATACAATGGTTGGTTCGGCAGGCGATTTTGCCATCTTTTCTTTCTATTCAAATAAGATTATTACAACTGGCGAAGGAGGGATGGTATTAACCAATTGTGAAGATGCAAAGGATAGATTAGATCGTTTGCGAATGCATTGTTTTACCCCTGGTAGACATTTCTGGCATACAGAACAAGCCTGGGGTGTACGAATGACAGACATGCAGGCAGCAATCGGCATTGTGCAACACTCTAAACGCCATCGGTTTTTAGCCCGACGTAAAGAAATTCGTAAAATATATGAAGAAAATTGGAAAGACAATACAACAAAAAAATGTAATTTTGCCAATACTCAAAAAGGGGCTACGAATTGGGTTTTGCCGATTTTAACCACCAACCGCGAAAATTTGCGTAAACATTTGGCTGAAAATGGAATTGACCATCGTACATATTTTAATCCATTTCATAAACAGGAATTTTTAACGAAATATAGTCGTGGTGGAAATGATAGTTTTTATTATTATATTGCGGAAAATTTTGGTGAAAAAGGACTATATTTACCAATTTATCCTACCCTTACAAACGATGAAATATTATACATTTGTGAAAAGGTAAATGAATTTTATGCTTAGACTTAATCCAAATAATATCAATACTCCTGAATTATCTGAAAAGATTTTTATAGAAAATTGGGGCGGAATGCCACATAATAAAGATCAAGGAAGATTTGATGATCTTACCCGATACTATAAAGGTGGCCGTTATTTAGACATTGGATGTTTTAACTCACCAAAACCTGGGCAACTTGCCGATAATTCTAATAATGAGATTTGGGCAATGGATCATGCCACTGCCGTGGTTTCAAAGATGAAACAAATATATCCAAAAGTAAACTACGTTGTTGGAGATTTATATTCAACGCCATTTAGGAATGAATATTTCGATTATATTGTGGCAGGTGAGGTAATTGAACATTTAGAAGATCCATCGGCATTTATAAACGAAGTTTTTAGAATTTTATCACCAAATGGAATTTTCGCCTTGTCAACCCCTTTTGAAGAGGGAATTTCACAAACAATTATTACGCCCGAACATCTTTGGGGATTTTCAAAAGAAGATATTGAGGGATTTCTTTATCCATATACACAAGACGTAGAAATTCATATAAATACTGATAATACAAAGGTAATTGTGGCCTATGCCAGAAAAATCTAATATATATTGCGTTTTTGATTGTGATGATATTTGTCCACGATTTATTCGGGCATTTAATAATGTTATCAAATTTGTAAAAGAATTTTATCCAACTATTACATTATATATTCCCGAACGTTACCATGGTGATGAACATTGGATTAAAAATGATGAATTTAGAGAAGAATTAGATTATTTACAAAATTTGACAAAAGGTTTAGAAGTTGGAAGGCATGGATATTTTCACGACAATGCTGTTTTAGATAATTGTTGTGAATATTATTGTAAGCCGCATTATTTTAAAAGTGTTTTTTCGTACAGCCCATTTTATAATAAAATAGTTAGGCCCCCTGGATGGCTTTTAACTAATGACAATGCCGCTGCTATTTTAAACTCAAATTATGTTTTAGCTGGACACCAAAGTTGGTATACCAATCTAACCATGTGGGGTATTGACGAATCGCCCATTTTACATTATAATGATGGGCAGTTGGTTATCTTGCATTCGCACGCCTCACTAGAATGTGGTAAAAACAATATAGATAGCAATGATAATTTAGAAAATTTAATCCAATATGCCAGATATCTAAATGAAAATTATACAGTAAATTGGATTTCATCTATAGAATTGTATAAAATGGCCAAATTTATTGATAATGTTAATTTTGAAAAAACATGGTAGATAAAATGAATCAGAAATTTAAATTGGGCGATCGTGTAACTACAAAACAAATCGGATTGCCAATTACGGGCGAAATAGTTGCTATAATGACGCCTCTTGTGCATAATATATTTTTATACAATAAAGAAAAAGTGGGATTAGATTTCTGGACGAAATTTTGTAGTTGGGAAGACGACCCAGTTTATTGTATAAGACTAGATACTCCTTCTCGTGGTTTGAGCTTTGAAGAATTTTGTTCCCAGCAACCAAAATGTATGCATAGTGTTGAAATTTACGAACATACAACCCCGTATACATATAATGTGATGCATCCAGAAGCAGATATAGAACTTTTGGAAGAAAATGAATAAATTTTTATATAAAATTCTTTGTTTTTTCGGGCACCACTCCTATATTGCCAAAAGATTTGGACAATTTTCACCTGGAAAACAATTAATTTGTAAATATTGCAAGAAAATTAGTAAATAAAATATAATGCCCGAAATTTTCGATATACATCCCCCTGTATTATTTGTTGAAGAAGATAAGACAACACGCAAAGAAGATCGTTTAGAATTAGAAGAAAACCTTGATATTTATTTAGAATTAAAAAATAAATTAGACGAAAAAATTAAATATGGCATTCCAATTACTGAAGAAGAAAATAAAGAATTTACAATAGCTACCAATAATATTTTTAGGTCAATAATGACTATTTGTACAAGTCAACAGAAATAAATGCCCTAGTAGTGAAGTGGATATCACATTTTTCTTCTAAAAAAATATCTCAGGTTCGAGTCCTGGCTGGGGTACTAAAATATGTACGTTCCATTTCAAGCAATACAAAAATACAATGAGAAATATTACCTTAGCCAGTATTATATGGATGATGAATATAAAGAAAAAATTTTTAATGGTTGGTGTATAGAAGACGGAAGGGCTATATTTGAAATTAACTTCGATTGGAGAGAAAAATTACACTATACCGAAAATAATACAATATTAAAAATAAATAATTTCAAAGATTATATTTTATCTAAAATACACGAAACTGAATTGTACTGGACAAAGTTTTGCCTTCCCATTGATATAAATATACAAATTCAAGAAGGAATGTCTTCTAATCAAATTAAATTTGTAATACACGAAAAAGATAAAAGTCATTATATAAAATGGATAGATAAAACAAATATAAAAAATTTTATTGAAAAACAAAAAGGAAATGCGTTTTATTATCAATTTTGTGAATCAGAATATCGTGTTTTTATCTTATAGGAATTTAATTATGTTTAAGACTATCTATTATAAAACAATTTATTCAATCAAAGCTATTTTTCAAATTTTATTTGCGAAAGATAGGTCTCGAAATTATTGGTTTGAAAGTAAAAGTATGTGTGCATATAAATTGGGAAAATCACAGCCATTATCCAAAGTAATTCAGGAACTTCGGCAAAAAGTTTAAAAGAAAAAAATAATGAACATTTCAATTGTTTCGCCCAATCAATATTTTGGCAAATGTCCCCCTGAACACCGACATATGGACTGTATTTTTACGTGGGCCAAGGCATTAGACGCCACGATGATACCGTATGAATATTATATGGATATGATTTTGGGCGGGGAATTTACCTTGCCCGAGAAAGATATTACATTTTTCATTCCTTCTAAAACAGTGCGTAAATATGATGATTATATACTAAAATATAAAGAGAAATTTCCAAAAACATTGGTCGGTATAATGCAAGAGGGGCCAATTAACCTATTTGAAAATTGGTCCACGCACGAACAATACAAATGGCTAGAGATTTTAGATGGTGTTAATTTTCTGCTTACTCATAATATGGCGGATCAGAAGTGTATTCGGGCCATAACTAAACAGAGAAATATATGGTGGATGCCTACATTATTTGATGATTCTCTTATGCCAAAACCACTCCCATTAGAAGAAAGGGATGGCGTTGTTATTATGGGATGTCCTGGGCCATGGTATAACGCTATGCCCGCGATTAAAACGTGCCTTGACCTTGGAATTAAACGCATAGGCGTACCTGGAATGGGGCGTATAACCGACGACTTCCGCGAATTTTGTAAAGAGAAAAACATTGAAATACACCCGTGGATGGCCTGGGCGGGTTGGATTAATATACTAAAAACATACAAATTTGGCATAAATATTATGACAACGCGAGCGGCAGGAACATTTAATCTAAATTGTGCCGCACTTAACCTACCATGTATTGGATTTGACGATTTAGATACTCAATTGCAATGTCATAATGAAGAATTATCAATAACAAAAGAATTTAATGGGCATAAATCTACTACAAACTTTTCAAAAATAGTTAATAATGTTTATCAAAATACCAATAATTATATATACGACATATCGCCACCATTTAAATGTAGTATAATTGATCTGTCATATGAATATAGTATTTCTGAATATAAACCATTACTAAAATCATTATTCGACGAAATTTATGAAACTTGCATTAGGACTAATTCTATCACCAATTGATTTTCACCTATTTCCGCAGTGGTTAGAATATCATTCGGTATATTTCGATAAAGTAATTGTGGCCGTTGATTGTTCGCCCGAATTATTGGCCGAATATTTAGAGAAAAATATGCCACGTTTGCCCCATTATAAGGTGGATATTTTCTCTTTTCCTCTTAAAAATGATTTTGCCGCCATGCGAAATGCTGTTATTGAACGGAATTTATCAACAGCCCAATGTGATTGGTTAGTTTTTTTAGACTGTGATGAAGAATTATTAAATTGTCAGTCGATAAAAGCCGATATAGAAAAGGCTGAAGGTTTAGGGGCGGGCATATTAGGATTTCCGCGAATTAATTATATAAATGGCGTAGAACGTAAAGATTTATATCCCGACATCCAATGGAGGGGATTGACAAAAGACGGTAAATATGTTAATATGTCTCCTATCCAAGGAGCCAACCCTGGGTGCCACGAAACAATTTTTAGTCCAAATACCATTAAATATTTTATTCCTTTAGAAATTTTACATAGCAAGGAAGATTTTAGATTTAGGCATAAAGGATATTGCGACGAAAACTCAACTAAAGAAGATTTGGAATTAAGCAATAAATTAAAACAAAATATTTTATAATAAATCAACAATGTATGATGTAATAATAATATTGCCAATGAAAGATAAAATAACTAAAAAATATTATACTATAACAGATAGAAAAAAAATTATTAAATATATAACAATGTTCGTAAATTATTTATTGACTATCCTGGCATTTGTGGTTGTTTTGTAAGAAATAGAACAGAATTTAACGAAGAAGAATTTAATAAAAATGAAAATAATTGAAAAAATCCAGGATGCGTATTATAAAATTCCACATAATTGGCGACCAGAAAATATTTGGTATGCCACAAAATGCCGATTTTGGAAGAAATATACCACAGTTAAACCACGTTATCTTTCTCATCAATGGACTGATCGATGTGAATTGATGCCACATATGATGTTTGAGATTTTGTCTCAATTTATTGAAAAGGAATGTAGCCCTGGATATGTTGATTGGGAATGGGAAGGTAATTTAATAGAGATAAATGGGGAAAAGGTTAATGCCCGCAATGAAATGCAATATTTGTATGATTGGTGGCACCAAAAATATAACGATGAATATCAGAAAAAATCTGATGAATTATGGAATAATGTTTTTGATTTAAGTCCAAAAATGAATATATCCGATGAGGGAATTTGGAATTATATTTTTGAAAATAATGAAAAAAGAAATGAATATGATAAAAGTTCTAAAATAGCCCATGATTTTGAAGAGTTTGTTGCAAAAGAACTACACGAAAATCTTCACCGTATTATAAATATCACACGTTTTCTTTGGACCTAAAATGTCACCATTCGACGCATTATTTGAAATTGGTTTAACGTATAAAGCGGCGAAAATTTGTTTGGCCGAACCACATATTTTACTTGCCCAACTATCTACCGACCATTGTCAATACATGGCCGATCATAACCAACTTGGACATCAAAATTTTCCAAAGAGATATGATATATGTCGAACACGACTTGGATTAAGTTGTGGGGAAATTGCCGCAATGTCTTGGAAATCCGACTATATAGATAATCCACAAGATGAATTTTTACTTTCCATTGCCCGACAAATGTGGAGTAGTTGGCGTCAATCTCGTGGGCACTGGAATATTGCCACAGGCGAATGGAAATTTGTAGGAGGTGATATGGCACAGGCGAAAGACGGAACTTGGTATTCTTCAATTTTAACAGGAAAATAGAATGAAAATTATTAAATATGGCAATATCAACAAGGTTGTAAATCGTTCAAAATGCTCTAAGTGTTGTACTATTTTTACCTTTGAAGATAATGAATTTAAAAATGCCTCATTATATGGTGATCTCAGATTAAATTATATTGAATGTCCTATTTGTAAGCATAATATACAATCATGGGAAAGAATATTAGAAGAGGATTTATATTGAATATTAAAAAAACAAATATTTTAATTATTTTTATCATTTTGATTATTTTACCAATTTTATGTTTTGGGCAAGATGTTCCCACACCCACCGAACAAGATTTTTTAAAAGAAGTAAATAAAGTTCGCCAATCTTATGGACTACACCCATTTGAATTGAGTGTGGATTTACTCAAAAAGTGCCGCCAACACTGCGGGTGGATGGCCCGAAATCGATCTATGACACATAGTAATTACCCACATCCAGAAAATATTGCAATGGGGCAACCTGATATAGGGGCGGTTCTACGTTCATGGTTGAACTCCTCTGGACACAGGGCTAATTTACTGGGCGGATATAAATATTTTGCAATGTCATTAGAAAAAACACAGTCTGGAACACCATATTGGTGTCAAATTTTTAGCGGCGGACAATCAAATTCGGCTTATTCAACAAATTATTATAAAAAGGGAAGACGTAGATGAAAAATACCGAAAATATTCAAACCTATCTTCCGATTTCTGTTGAAATCCAAGCTATAAAATTTACGAATGAAAATAAAGATAGGGTATTTAATTGGATTCATTGTAATAGATATGCCGATTTCGATAGTAATAACAATCCTATTTTGGTAATCCAAACCTTGGAAGGGGATATGCGTGCTAATATTGGTGATTATATCGTTAGAGGCTTAGAAGGGGAATTTTATCCATGCAAGGCAAGTGTTTTTGAAAGAAAATACAGATTAAAGGATTCGCTCCAATGATTAAATATTTTCTATTTTTTATTCTTACATTCCTTCCTTTTCAACTTTTTGCCGATGAAATTGTCATTAAGAGTTTTACGGCGGACTGGTGTTCTGCCTGTCAAACAATAAGTAAAAAGGTTTGGGAAGATAAAGATGTTGAAAAAATATTCAAAGATAATAAAATAAAATTTGAAAAATTAAAATTTGAAGATAACCGCGAATTATTCTATAAATATAAGTGTAGGTCATTACCAACCACTATTATTATTAGTAAAACTGATAAAGAAGATTTGGAATTAACAAGATTTGGATATAAGACCAAGGCGGATTTTTTGGATTCTTTAAAGAAAGTGCTTGACAAACACGAAAAAATGGTTATAATAGAGGTAAGAAAATGACAAGTACGCCACCAGAATATCGAATTGGGCGAAGCGAACAAGAAAATATAACATGCCCTCATTGTGGGATGGACAGCGGTATTCCAAATACACCATCCTTAACAATTCCTGCCGAGGGTTTGTTTTGTAAATATTGTGGGAATGTGGTAGTATTACCAAGTATTACAACAATTAACTGAGATATAAAAATGGACCTGTACACAAAAGATAATAATGGGAAATGGGAATATCACCCAAAAAAAAGCGATATCCTATTAACAATGAAATAAAATGCCCACATTGTGGGGCGGGAACTGGACTTAGTAATCCATTTTTTATGGTAATTCCACCCGAAGGATTAAAATGTCTAAAGTGCGGTAAAATAGTAATAAAAGGTCATCAATTTATATGTTAATATTTTATAAAGGAAAACAAAATGCCACGATCAATTAAAAATGCAATGTCCGATGTTAGTGCCGCGAGTAATGCTGTTGATAATGCGGCCGATTGGGTCAGTGTAATTGCTGAAAAGGTTAATGTAGTTGTAGACAAGATGATTGCTGATGGGGGGATTGATTTAGAAATTAGTGGGCCAATCAATATCTTTGGTAAAACTGTTGAATTAACTGGTAATGTTAAGATTAAATTTCCAGAATAAAATGAAAATATTAAATAAATCTATTTTAATTGCAAATGCTATAGTTGTAAAAGTAAAATAGAATTTATAGGGAAAGAAATAAAATTTCCAAAAAAAATTGCAACCTACATAATTATATTATATGTTCAGTATATGGTGATTTAATATTAAAATATATTGAAAAAAACTATATTTGGTAAAATAGGAAATAAATATGTCGGCAAAAGAAGAAACATATAAACATATTTTAGTTGTTCAAAAAAATATTAATAAAATTATTGATGAATTATTAAATAAGGCAAATCAACACGACAGTCCTAAATTAGAATCCCCAGAAGTTGAAATATTTGAAGAATATACATCAAAATTAGCCGGGTTAACATATGGGTCGAAAGAATATAACGAACAATTAAAAGAAATTGAACCTGCATTAATTCACCATTATGCCAATACAAGACATCATCCTGAAGGATTTTTAAATGGTATAAAAGATATGAATCTTGTTGATATTTTAGAAATGATATGTGATTGGTTTGCGGCAACAAAAAGACATAATGACGGGAATATACGTAAATCCATAGCTATAAATCAACAAAGATTTGGATATTCCGATGAATTAAAACAAATATTTTATAATACTGTAGAGTTTTTAGAGGGTAAATAAATTGAAAGTTGTAATAGCTGGTTCACGTGATGTATTTGATTTCAAAATCCTTCAATCTGCGATAGACGATGCGGGATTTGATATTACAGAAGTTGTGTGTGGTGATGCCCCAGGGATGGATAAATGTGGGGAGTGTTGGGCGAAACAGCATGAAATTCCTGTCAAACATTTTCCTGCCGAATGGGGCGATTTAGACGCACCAAACGCATTAATTAGGGAAAATTCTAAAGGAAAATATAATGCAAGGGCTGGATTTGATCGAAATGTAAAAATTGCCGAATATGCCGATGCTGCAATTGTTATTACCAATGGAGAAGACAGAGGATGTTTGCATCTAATTGAACAGGTGGAAAATTTAGAAAAACAGACATATATATGGGAAATTTAAGAAATGAAAGTATTAATATGGGGATACCCAAGTTTTACGGTTTATAATGCAATATGCCCAAAATGTAATAGTAAAATAGAATTTAATGATACTGAAATTAAAAAAGATGAATTAGTAAAACAATCTTATATAATCTGCCCAGTTTGTAATACCACTATATTAAATAATCTTTTTAAAAAAATAGAAAATATACAAAATAATACTAATACATGTAAAAAAATATCCGAAAAAATAAAATGTTGTAAAGATTGTTGTAAAAATTGTAACAGGCAACCTCAATCTGAATCAGACCCAGGAACATATATGGGCTGGGATTCATCATGGGATTATTAAACAAAGACGATATTCAAATAAATCTAATTATTACAATTCCAGATAATGTATTATCTGAAAAAGGCAATGGTTTAGCCCGTGGATATATAGAAAAAAATATTAAAATTTTTGGTAATGAAATGAAAGAAAAAATTCTTAATTTATTAGAGGGAGTCCAATGAGTGAGTTTGTTAGTGTAAAAATGCCCTATGGCGAAGCGAAACCTGGCTTGAATTATAAAATAAATGCACAGGGGGCAGATTATGTATCAATTCAATGTAAGGGTCGCCCATTATGTGTTCCAAAGGGATATATTACCTCGCCGACATTTGTTGAAAAAGAAGGATATGAGCCTTCCTATGAAGATATTGTTGCAAAAGAAATGTTAGACCTTGGCCTTTAGTGGTGTATAATATATAAAGGGGAAAATTTTATGTTTAGATCATTTTTATTTACTTTATGCCTATTAATACCTGCAATTGGGCTATGTGCCGACCCAAAAGCTGTAATTGATGCAAAGGCCACGGCAATTATAGGCGAATCTGTATGGCTTAAAACTACAAATTCTGTTGGGAAAACATTTCAATGGAAGGTTTTGCCACCAGCCGAAGAATCTTCTTTTACCACTTTGCCAATTTTCGGCGGAATGGATGATAAAGGAGCACCAATTGTTTCGTATTGGTCTCATTATTCCTCAATGAAATCTGGGACTATTTATTTCGTTTTAGTTGCAACTGAAGGTGATAAATCAGATGTTGTAACCCATACACTTATTTATGGGGGTGGGGCACCAACGCCTACCCCAGATGTAGTAATACCAGATGTTGAACAACCAACTAGTGATATAATTAGTATAGTTGGCCCAATTACCCCAATCTTGGTTGGTGACAAAGTACAATTAAAGAAAGATATTGCCTCTTTAGTGGGATTTTATCTTGAAATGGCAGATACAATTCAACGAGATAAAGATGCTCAGACTATTAAAGATACCGATGCTTTACGAAAAACCAATATTAACGCTGGTAATTTGGCGTTCCAAAATACTGGAATTAAAAACAGGTATCCTGGACTAGGAAAATCGATAGATAAGGCAATTGCCGATAAACTTGGCCTCGATATTGTTGAATTAACAGGGCAAAAACGGACGGATGCAATAACAATCTTTAAGGGAATAGCCTGGGCAATCAAACAGGCGGCAGATAAATAGAGGTTAATATGAATTTAGATAATTATTTTTTCGGATATATTCCAAATCCTGAAGGGACCGCCAAATTTTGTGATTCATTAACGAAAATTGGGCATGAACCCAATGGTAAAATTTTGGCGGATAGATTGTTTGATGATGAAAAGAAAACTGTTGTTCATCCTCAATATTTAAAGATGGCTTTTCCAGATTGGAAATCATATAATCAGGAAATAGGTTCTTGCGTCGGATTTAGTTCAACTCATTGTACCGATGAAATAATGGCCATTCAAATATTTTTCAACAATCTTCCTGAACAGGCAATGTATTTATGTTCGGTTGAATCGCTTTATGGATTTATGCGGGTTGAACTATTTGGCAAACCTGACTATAGTAGTGGTGGATCGTATGGGGCGGCAGCGGCAAAAGCAATTATGAAGTTTGGTTCATTACACCGCAAAAAATATAATATTGGAAAAGGATATGACCTTACCACCTATTCAGGGGATCGGTGTTATCAATGGGGAAGAACGGGCGTACCAGACGAATTAGAAGAAATTGCCCGCGAACATTTAGTACAAACCACAACACAAATTAAAGATTTTGATACGGCTGCCAAATTTATTATGAATGGTTATCCCATTATAAATACCCATGGGCGAAATCCGACATTTGTTGGAGAGCGAGACTCTGAAGGTTTCTCAACAAAACGTGGAACAACTGGATATGCCCATGCCATGAACTATGTTGGTGTGCGATTTGGCTCACGCCCAGGCTTATTAAAAGTGAATAGTGGATGGCCCCAAACCGTAACAGGTCCAATGGGCGAATATGATTTTTCAATTGTGTCGGACTGTGCATGGTGGGAAGACGCCGACACTTGTAATAGTGTGTTTAACGGTGATGATAGTTTTGCCTATTCTCAATATAACGGATTTAAAAAACAAAAATTGGATGATTATGGTACTTCAACTTTCCTATAAAATAATACTTTTATTAGGAATATTGGCCTTTGCCCAAAATGCTGAGGCTGGACGATGGCGTTCGTTAATAGCGGTTAGTGCGGCACAAACAATTTTAACACCCAGAATACAAACGCCCAGTGAAATTATTACACAAACTATTCCCTCAAAAAATGTTCAGGAAATAGAAAAAAAAGAAGAAAAGACTGAAACAGTTAAACAAACGCCTACTGTCAATCAGCCACAACAACGATATTCAAGGCGTTTTTTCAGGAGATAAATATGAAAGCTCGCACACAATTTACTTCATCATTACGTTCTGGTGCTCGTTTAGCTCTTTTTACGGGAAGAATAAAACTTAGTGATTGGTTCCGTGTTCAAGGAATTTTACTAAATTCAAAACGTAAAACATCTGATGGAAAAGAGATTGATATTATTCAAGAGGTTGCTGAACATTGTTTAGACGTTGGGAAGGCTGATGGTAAGATTTCTTCCGATATTACCATTGAATCCGAAGCCACTGCTGTTGATTGGACCGCAATTACAACTTGGATTAAAGAAAATATGGCAAGTATTATGACTTTTATTGCTGAAATTCTTGCTCTTTTTGAGAAAAAATCTGACGAATAATTACATAACTTTTAAGGGCTTTTATGAGATATATTGTAGAAAAGATTACATTTGATAAAATTCACCCAATTTGGGCCAACCAAGATGGATTTTTTATTAAGGATTTGCACAATGGGCAATTAAGTTGGTCATTCTATACAACGTATGAGGTTGCCCAGGAAATTTGTAAACGGAAGAATAGTTCCCTTTAGGGGCTTGCAAGACCAGAGATTTCTGGCAGGTGGTAAAACCACCTTTTAGCGGGTAGTGATGTTGGATTTTCACCCTTTGGCTCATAACCAAAACGACTTGGGTTCGATTCCCAAACCCGCCACTTTGCGTAATTTTAACTTTTAAACAGAGAAAAATTATGCTCGACCACTGCGAGAACAAAGATTGTATAATAAAACAGGCGGAATTATTAAGGAAATGTATTGAGGAAGACAAATATTATTTATCTGAAAAGGCGGGGTATGATGTTGGTTGGGATTTTGCCCAACAACATTTTATCAAAACATATTTCGCAGGATTTGCCGTAGTTTGGAGGGCTGTGTACTGTTCGCAAGCCTGTCCGTTAAGAAGTGGATGTTATATAGCAACAAAATATTTATAAAAAAATAAAATTATGAAATTTGAACATTTAGGCTGTATTTTGCATAAAAGATGGATTCGTGGAACAGACAAAAATATAATAATTGGATATTGGGCAGAAGATTTTTCGGAATATTATATAGATACCCCGCCACAATTAAGAGATGAAATTATAAATATTCAAAATTGTCTTAGCAATATTTACAACAAAATAGAAAAAACTAATCGAGATTTAAATAATCTAAAAAATAAATTAAATGAAATATTTTCAATTTAACACATATAAACAAAACGATCA
>Ga0172381_10001896_pt1 | contig 23898 bp, 18 predicted proteins | sample Leawel6488metaG_FD_119754 | JGI IMG/M metagenome (GOLD analysis project Ga0172381, IMG submission 119754) | Leachate microbial communities from a municipal landfill in Southern Ontario, Canada - Leachate well 64-88 metaG | ecosystem: Engineered > Solid waste > Landfill > Unclassified | place...
AGCGCAACCCTTTTCTTATGTTTTATATGTCATAAGATACTGCCCGTTTTAAATGGGAGGAAGGTGGGATGACGTCAAATCAGCATGGTTCTTACACCTTGGGCAACACACGTGCTACAATGGGAAGTACAAAGGGACGCCAAATCGCAAGATGGAGCAAATCCCTAAAAACTTTTCTCAGTTCGGATTGGAGTCTGCAACTCGACTCCATGAAGCTGGAATCGCTAGTAATCGTGGATCAGCTATGCCACGGTGAATACGTTCTCGGGTCTTGTACTCACCGCCCGTCACGTCAAGGGAGTTGGTAGCGCCCAAAGGCTCATTTATGGGACTAAGGCGAGACTGATGACAGGGACGAAGTCGTAACAAGGCATCCGTAGCGGAAGCTGTGGATGGATCACCTCCTTTCTAGGGAGAAAAATGGTTTAGGTCATTGATTTAAACTATTAGTCGACCCGAATTGGTGCCAATCAGACTTAAAACTTCACAAACACAAAAATTGAAATTGTTAACTAGAAAAAAGGTCTAATTTATTTAGGCCTTTTTTGTATCAAAAAAAGAACTTTAAAAAAAGTTCTTTTTAATTTAAAATTTTATTGTTTAGCGAACCCCAACCGCTTGTCTGGCTTTCGTTAATGTCTCATTAGCAATTTTTTCCGCTTTTACTCTTCCCTCTTCTAGTATAAGAAAAACCTCTTGATCAGAAATAGCGTTATATTTATTTTGGAAATCACTTAAAAATTTAGCAACAATTTCGGCTAAACCCTTTTTAAAATCGCCATACCCTAAACCGACATACTCTCGCTCAATTTCTTGGACACTCTTACTGGATAAATAGGAATAAATAGTTAAGAGATTGGAAATTGCCGGCTTATTTTCTAAATCATATTTTATTTCTGATCCAGAATCCGTCACGGCCCGCATAATTTTTTTCTTCGCCACCTCAATATCATCCAATAATTCAATACACCCTAAGCCATTTTCATCACTCTTACTCATCTTTTTAGTCGGATCTTGTAGACTCATGACCCGAGCGCCTTCTTTACGAACGGCCGCTTCCGGAATCTTAAAAATTTCGGCATAATCTTTATTAAAACGACGAGCAATATCGCGAGTAAGCTCCACGTGTTGCTTCTGGTCCTCGCCAACCGGCACAATTTCCGTATTATATAATAGAATGTCGGCGGCCATCAAAACCGGGTAATCATAAAGACCAACTGTAGCCGATTCTTGATTCTTACCAACTTTATCTTTAAACTGTGTCATCTTGTTTAAATCAGCAATCCGAGCGCCGCAACAATTTAAAATCCAAGCTAGTTCAGTATGAGCCGGGACATCGGACTGTTTAAATAGTAAACATTTTTTTGGATCAATTCCGGCGGCTAAATAAGTTTTAATTAATTCGATCGTCCGACTACGCAAATCTTCCGGATTTTGTTTAACAGTAATGGCGTGATAATCAGCTACACAAAAAATACAATCGTAGTCTTTTTGATTTTCTATCCATTGAGAAAGAGCGCCAATATAGCCACCGATGTTTAATCGGCCGCTGGGTTTAATACCGGAAAAAATTCTTTTTTTATCACTCATATTATTATGTCTTATAGATATATCTTAAGTCAAAACCTATTTTTAGGCAACAAAAAAGCCCCTTCTTTCGGGCCCCTGGCGTAACGTACCTACAAGCATTGTAAGGCCACTACTAAATTTAGTCAAGTTTTTTTTGACAAAAATAATTAATCAGCTTAAGATAAATTATGATTTTACAACCGTCAACGAAGATTTTCCGGGTTGTAGTATAATGGTAGTACGCGTGCATGGGGTGCATGTAACCCCGGTCCGATTCCGGGCAGCCCGACCAGAAAAACTAATCGGGCTTGTAGCTCATCTGGTAGAGCGCTGCATTCGCATTGCAGAGGTAAGGGGTTCGAGTCCCCTCAAGTCCACTAATTTAAAAACGGGTTGTGGTATAGTGGTATTACGCACGATTCGGGTTCGTGTAATCCCGGTTCGATTCCGGGCAGCCCGACCACTTTAAAAAAACATCATTTAATTGGTGTTTTTTTGTTAATATTTGCCAATATTGCCAAAATAGTAAAATGATTATATAATAACAAGAGTAAATTATAAAAAAGTAAGCTAAAATCAACCATATAATTCAATACTATATTTTGGCATTGAATTATTTTTATTATATATGATCGATTTCAAAGAAGGCATGGAGTCAGAAACTGACCTTTCTCTAGAAGAGGAAGAAAAAATAAAAAAACACAAAAAAACCAAAAAATTCTTTACCTATTTCGGAATAATTGCCATTATTCTCTTAATTTTTGCCGGAAAAATTATTACTTCCGGCTCAAGTAGTGATTCTTGGTTTAGTCGGGGTTTTTTAGGAACATTATCTCACATCGCCACTTCTTCAAATAAAAAACTGATTGGTGAAGATAATGATCGGGTTAATATATTACTTCTCGGTATTGGTGGTAAAAATCATGCTGGTGGTAATCTAACTGACACAATTATGCTTCTTAGCATTAAACCATCAACCAATCAGATGGCGATGATTTCAATTCCTCGCGACATGACCGTTCCGACAGAAAGCGGGGTTTGGAAAAAAGTAAATTCTATTAATGCTGCTGCCGAAGCTAAAGAACCGGGCAGCGGCGGTGAGGCAACCGCCAAAGCTTTAAGCGAGTTACTGGGAACACCAATAACTTATTATGTCAGAGCTGATTTTGAAGGGTTTACTAATATTATTGACGACATGGGCGGTGTAACGGTTAATGTCGAAAATACTTTAGATGATTATTCTTATCCAGTTCTAGGCGAAGAAGATAATCCTAGTTATTATGCCCGTTATGAACATTTACATGTTGATGCCGGAGAACAAACAATGGATGGCAGTTTAGCACTCAAATTTGCCCGCAGCCGCCACGGTGTCGGCAAAGAAGGTTCTGATTTTGCCAGGGCCAGAAGGCAACAATTAATAATTCAGGCGGCTAAAAATAAACTGTTATCAAAAAGCACTTTATTAAAACCGGCCATGATTATAAAAATTACTAATGAATTAAGTGAACACATTAGTACTAATTTGTCGGTTACTGATATGTTGGCTCTTTGGGATTTATATAAGGATATTAATCAAACTAACGTAATTAATAAGGTTTTGGATAATAGTACTAATGGCTTATTAACAAATCAAACTGGGGTTGACGGCGCTTATCTACTAATGCCTCGCACCGGCAATTACAATGAAATAAAAGACTTTGTGGAAAACATTTTTGGCAGTGCTACTCCGGCTGTTAAAATAGATGCCTTAGAAAAACCAGTTAGTTTGCGAATAGTTAACGGGACTTGGGTAAATGGCTTAGCGACTAAAGTTTCCACTAAATTAGAAACTTATAATTTTAATACAACCAAAGTTAATGGAACTGAGCGCAATCTTACTAAAAGTGCTATTTATGATTTGTCAGGTAATAACGACAAGGCAATAAAAACCTTAACTGATTTAACTGGTGTCACTTTAAGTTATGATGATCCTGCTTGGCTAGAAAATTTAAAGACTGGCGCTTCAACTACTGATTTGGTTTTAGTATTAGGAACTGATGCCGAAAATTGGGAAATACCGGCCCTACAAAAATAAAAATGAAAAATGAAAATAACAAATTACCTCTAGTTGCTCTACTGGGACGAGCCAACGTCGGTAAATCAACCTTGTTCAATTGCTTAACCGAAAAACAACAGGCTTTAGTTTCTGATATCGCCGGTACTACTCGTGATAGTAATTTTGGTTATGTTTCTTGGAATAACCGCGATTTTGAACTGGTTGATACCGCTGGAATTTTTGATGCCAAACATCTTAATCATGAATTTAAAAAAGCCGAAGATGGTATCGATTTTTTAGCACAACAGCAAATTCGTCAAATTTTAGACGAAGCCGCTATTATTTTATTTATCGTGGATAACCGTGATGGCTTATCAACTGAAGACAGGCATTTAGCGGCCGCTCTTAAAAAAAATCCAGAGCTCATCAAAAAAACTATCTTAGTAGATAATAAAGTTGATAGCCAAAGACATGCCTTAGACGCTTTAGAATTTACTAAATTGGGACTAGGTCAACCAAGACTTCTTTCGGCAACCACCGGATCAGGCACTGGAGATTTGTTAGATGAGATAGTTATCCGCCTCAAATCTTTCGCTGATGAAAAAATAGCTATTGAAGATCGGAGCGATGAAATTAAAGTTTGTATCATTGGTAAACCGAATGTCGGCAAATCATCCCTGCTAAATGCAATTCTCGGTTATGAAAGAGTGATTGTCAGCCCTGAAGCTCATACAACCCGTGAACCGCAAGATACTTTAGTGACCTGGGGTAATAAAAAAATTAGATTTGTTGATACTGCTGGCATCTCCCGGCAGGGTCATAAAGGCGATGGTCTCCAAACTCTTGGTATTGGTAAATCGTTACATGTTCTTGATAAAGCCGATATTGCTTTATTAGTTTTTGACGTTAGCGAACCGATTACTCGCCAAGACGCCAGTATCGTCGGCGATATTATTGAACGGCATAAAAGTTTAATTTTAATCGCCAATAAATGGGATAAGATTGAAACGAAAGATACTAAAAAATGGACTCAGGATATTTATCATAAATTACCCTTTGCTTCCTGGGCGCCATTACAATTTTTATCAGCCAAAACCGGACTTAAGGTTAATAAGATTATGGATTTGGTTACCACTATCTATGAAGCCCGCCAAATAAAAATATCTGATTCCCAACTACAAAAATTTCTGATGAAAATTGTTAAAATCCATTTACCGGCCAAAGCTAAAGGTGTCAAAGCCCCAAGAATCTACGAATTTACCCAAGTACACGTTAACCCGCCAATGTTTAATATCCGGATTGGTTCCAAAGACACGTTGCACTTCTCTTATGTCAGATTTATGGAAAATAGATTACGGGAAAAATATGGCTTCACTGGCACACCGATCAAAATGTCAGTAGTCAATAATCGAAAAGTTCACGGCGTTGCCTCTTAATAAAAAAGCTCTGTAAAAAAACAGAGCTTTTTAAAAATTATTTTTACAATAAAAAATTTAATTATAAAAATATAATAATCCACAAGTATTTAGATAAACAACAAAAATAGTCTCATAAAAAGTAATATTTGGCAAAAAAATTAAAAAATAATAAAAATAAACAAAGATTTCTTCAAATAAACTTTATTTTAATTTTTGGTTTAATCTATTTTTAGTTAATCGTCTTTTAATCATTGATGTTGTATAATAAAACCATCAAATAAATAATTAAAATTATATGCGTATTATCGTTGGCTTAGGAAACCCCGGAGAACAATACGAAAAAAACCGCCACAATACCGGCTTTATGGCTTTAGATTTACTTCTCGGTGAAGTTAAATGGCAGCAAAATAAAAAATTTCACGCCCTCACTTATGAAGCTGGCGACCGGCTATACATTAAGCCGCAAACCTTTATGAATAACTCTGGTGAAGCCGTCAGAGCGGTTATGTCTTATTACGGATTAATACCAAAAACTCTTGGCTTGTTTAACAAAAAAGGAACTGATTTGAATGATGTCCTAACAGTTATCCATGATGATATTGATATTCAGCTTGGCAAATGGAAAATAGCAACTGATTCTCGAAGCGGTGGTAATAATGGTATCCAATCAATTATTAATCATCTAAAAACTCAGAAATTCCGCCGCTTAAAAATTGGCGTTAAAAATGATCTATTAAGAACCAGGATTCCGGCCGAAAAGTTCGTCTTACAAAATTTCAGCGCCGCAGAAAAAGAAATCTTAAAAAATACTTTGGAGGCTGCAATAAAAAATATCTAAATATTTTAGAAATAAAAAAATACCGCCTAAAATTTTGCCTAAAAAAATCAGTATCTAAGCCAAGGAGGGGAGGCTTAGTCCTGAAAAATTTCAGGCAAAATTATGAGCGGTATTTTGTAACATCTTAATATAAAAACGACTAATTAGCAACCGGCGCCAGTTTAAATATCGGGCCTTATTTTATTTTTTATTATGTTTTCCTACGAAATTAAAAGTATTAAAATAACTGACCCGCTTTATCCTTCTCTGCTTAAAGAAATAACCGATCCGCCACCAGTTCTGTATTATGCCGGCCAATGGCCCGATAATAATCTTTTTCCTCTGGCCGTAGTCGGTAGCCGACAAGCGGATGATTATGGACAACAAGCTATCGATAAAATTTTTTCTGAAGATATTTTAAACCAATCAGTTATAATTAGCGGCTTAGCACTCGGAATTGACGCCATGGCTCATAAAAAAGCGCGACAGACAATTGCTGTTTTAGGAACTGGTTTAGATGAAAAAAGTTTTTATCCTAAAGAAAATTGGTCCCTTTTTAAAAAAATAATTACTGATGGTAATTTAGTCATTTCTGAATTTAGCAGTGGTATCGGACCAAAATCACAAAATTTTCCTAGAAGAAATAGAATCATTGCCGGCTTAAGTCGCGCTACTTTAATAGTCCAAGCTAAAGTAAGATCGGGGGCATTAATCACTGCCCGACTCGCCTTAGAAAATGGCCGCGAAGTTTTAGCTGTCCCCGGTTCTATTATTAACGAATTAAGCGCTGGCACAAACTTATTAATTAACCAAGGAGCCATACCAATTTCTAATTCGCAAGATTTAAAAGAAGCTTTAGGCCTAGATTAATCATTATTAACTAGATTTTAAAAATATGTCCACTGGTTGACATGTTACCAGTAAATAGTAAACTAATTATAATAGACTGAAAAAATTAGCTAAATATATGACCTTAATCATCGTCGAATCGCCAACTAAAGCCCGTACTATTTCTAAATTTTTAGATAAGAAATATTTAGTCGAATCTTCATTCGGCCATATCCGCGATTTGCCGAAAAGCGAAATGGGAATTGATATTGCCAACGACTTTACGCCGCGATATATCATTCCTACCACCGCTAAAAAAATTGTCACTAATCTTAAAAAACAGGCAGCTAAATCAGATACCATCATTCTTGCTTCCGATGAAGATCGCGAAGGAGAAGCAATTGCCTGGCATTTGGCTGAAACTTTAAAGATAGATCCTCAGAATACTAAAAGGATAGTTTTTCACGAGATTACCAAAGACGCTATCTTATCAGCTTTAAAAAATCCGCGCACCCTTGATATGAAAATGGTTGATGCTCAACAGGCTCGGCGTATTCTAGATCGTCTAGTCGGTTATGAATTATCGCCGTTCTTATGGAAAAAAGTTGCTAAAGGATTATCGGCTGGACGTGTCCAAAGCGTCGCCATGCGATTAGTCGTAGAACGGGAAAAAGAAATTAAAGCTTTTAAAAGCGATGAATACTGGAGCGTCACGGCCGATTTAGAAACTAAAAAACAAGATAAATTCAGCGCTGAACTATATAAAATTGCCGATAAAACTCTCGATAAATTAGAAATTACCGCCGAATCAGCAAAAATTTACAAGCAAGAACTCGAAACGGCTACTTATAAAATAGAAAAAGTTGAAAAGAAAAAAGTAAATAAAAGTGCTCCAGCACCTTTTACCACTTCCACACTGCAGCAATGCGCTAACCGCCACTTAGGTTTTTCCGCCAAACAGACAATGACTTTAGCTCAAAAATTATACGAACAGGGTCATATTACCTACATGCGTACTGATTCGTTAAATTTATCGGAAAAATTTTTAGGCGAAGCTAAAAACTGGTTAAAAGATAATTTAGGAAAAGAATACTCTTTAGACAAACCCCATATCTTTAAGATTAAGGATAAAAATGCTCAAGAAGCTCACGAAGCTGTCCGTCCGACTGAGGTTTTAAAAACTCCAGACGATCTTGAAAAAACTCTAGAAAGAAATAGCTATCGATTATATAAATTAATTTGGGAACGAGCGGTTGCTAGCCAAATGCCAGCGGCGATCTTAAGTGCGACAACAATTTATGTTAACGCTGATAAATATAATTTAAGAGCTAGTGGACAAGTATTAGATTTCCCCGGATATTTAAAAGTATATCACGAAAAAACCAGTGAACAAGAATTACCATTGGTCGCCAAAAATGATCCATTAGATCTGCTAGCTATTAAAACTGAACAACATTTTACTAAAGCCCCGGGCCGATATTCTGACGCCGGATTAGTAAAAGAATTAGAAAAACATGGTATCGGCCGACCATCAACTTACGCGCCAACCATCAACACTATTATTACCAGAGGTTATGTCGCCAGAGATGATAATAAAAAATTAGCACCGACCGATATCGCCTTTGTCGTAACTGATTTGCTAGTCGCCCATTTTCCTGAAATAATTGATTACAAATTTACTGCTAAAATGGAAGATGATCTTGATAAGGTGGCTAGCGGCGAAGAAAAATGGCAACCGGTAATTAAAAATTTTTACACTAAATTCCACAGCAATTTAGAAAAAAAATACGAAGAAATTAATAAAAACGATATTATGCCAGAAGAAAAAACCGAAGAAAAATGCGACAAGTGCGGCGCGCCAATGATTATTAAAACCGGGCGTTATGGTAAATTCCTAGCTTGTAGCGCTTTTCCGGAATGTAAAAATATCAAACCATTAAATGGTAAAGGGCAAGAAAATTCCCCGGAAAACGCTAAACTGGCAGAACTGGCTAAAAAATATGACGGCGAAAAATGCGACAAGTGCGGCGCGCCAATGGCGGTTAAAAATGGCCGTTATGGCGCTTTTCTGGCTTGTACCGCTTACCCAAAATGCAAGAATATTAAGAATATTAAAACTAGTGATGCCCCAGATGTTAAATGTCCAGTATGTGGCCAAGGTAATATAGTTAAAAAATTTAGCAAACGCGGCGCCTTTTATGCTTGCGACAATTATCCGACTTGTAAAAATGCTTATTATGGCGAACCAACTGGAGAAGTTTGTCCCAAATGTGGTGGACTTATGATTAAAGATCCAAAAACCAGCACTATAAAATGCAGTAATCGAGAATGCGGTCATAAAAATGTTGAAAAGAAAATCACTGTCAAAAAAAAGACAACCGTTAAGAAAAAAACGCCTGTTAAGAAAAAATAGTTGCAAAAAAATCGCTCCTTTTAAAGGAGCGATTTTGTTATACCACAAGCAATTATTTTTTACTTTTGCTTTTTACTTTCGATTTTACATTCCTATTTTTTTCTGCTTTATCATTTCTTTTTTCCTGATATTCTTCTCTCTTATCTCTGGCAAATTCAAAAATTTTTTTAGCTAAATCCCCTAAAGTCAAAAGATAAGAAGCGCTACCATGTAACTTATCCTTTACTGTCTCAATAATATCCTCCACCTCATCGACACCATGCTCTACTTTCTTAGTAATGCGATACCATTTCTGGACCGCCACCAAAAAATAATAAATTCCCCAGCACAAGAAAAAAGTGAGTGCCACAATACAAATCGATAATACTAAATTTAAAACATCGCCTGATGTCTCGAACATAATTTTATTGTTAAATTTTTAATTTAGAAATTTCTAATTTGGGCGTTAAACTTTTCTTCCAGTCGAGCAATCAATTTTTCTTGAATGACATCTATTTCTTCGGCGCGCAAAGTTCGCTCTGGTGATTGATAAATAACATGAAAAGCTAAGCTTTTACGATTGTTACCTAATCGTTCTCCTTGATAACTGTCGAACAATTCTACTTCAACAATTAAATCATCAAAATTCTTAATCTCCTTCCTTAAATCATTATATAACATTCCACTATCAACTACAAAGGCCAAGTCTCGAGAAATTGCCGGATACTTAGACAATGGTTGATATTTTTTTAGAGGGCAAACGTTAAATAGGGCCAGTAATTCGGCAAAATTAATTTCAACTACCACTGTTTCATTCTTAAGTCCAAATCTTTTAGCAACTAAATCATCAATCGTCGTTATCAAACCTAAATCATGGTTATTAATTCTAATGCGCGCTGATTTTTTACTATTACTATAAGCAGGAAAATCTTCTATCGAAACAAATTCTGTTTCCCAACTATTATTTAAAACTAATTTTAAAAGTCCTTCCACAATGCCTTTAGCTTCAAAAAAATAATTACCATTTTTTCCCGATAAAACAAAGGCAATACGTTTTTCCTGATATGGCAGTCTTTCGCGATCATCCCCAGCTTTATCGAAAGTTCCTGGAGTATCAAGATAAATACGACCAACTTCGAATAAACTTATTTCATCATAATTAAATTGATTAATTTTAACATTGCTCAGTAAACCAACCAATAAATTCTGCCGAAGTAAATTTTGCTGATCAGAAATCGGATTTACTAATTTAAGATAACTGGTAAAATCTAAGTTGAGTTTTTTAAGTTGGCTTTCTCCGACAAAAGAATAATTATAAGTTTCTGTTAAATTAAAATTTCCTGATAAAATATTCTTTACTTTTCTTTCAAGCACTTTTTCTGATAAAATTTCCGGTGGATTAAGCGGAACCGAAGGTGCCGAAGTAACAATGTTGTCATATCCATAAATACGCATTATCTCTTCTAAAACGTCTTCGCGAATAGCAATATCTTTTGCGGCTCGCCAAGTCGGAATCATTATCGATAAATTATCGTCCTGTTTATTAACAATAAAACCTAATCGCTCTAAAATATTAATTATTTGTTCTTCGGGAATATCTTGACCAATTTTTTCATTTATCCAATTAAGATTCATGACTATTGGTCCTAAATTAAGAGAAAAATTACTAATATCGCAAATAGCACTGCTGACTTCCGCTTCCGGACAAATAGTTTTAAGTAAAGCATAAGCGCGACGCAATCCAGTTTCTGCTAAATTAGGATCTAAAGATTTTTCATATCTCATTGAAGCGTCAGTTCTTAAACCTAATTTTCCTGAAGTTTTGCGAATGGAAACAGCTTCAAAATTAGCCGCTTCAATAATTATTTCCGTGGTTTCATTATTAATTGAACTTTTTAGACCACCCATAACACCAGCAATGGCAATCGGCTCGCTTGAAGAAGCAATTACCAGCATATCTTCATCGAGTTCCCTTTCTTTACCGTCTAAAGTTTCAAGATGTTCATTTTTTTTAGCCGTTCTAACAATTATTTTGTCCACCTTATCCTTAGCAAAAGCATGCAAAGGCTGTCCGGTTTCGAACATAACATAATTAGTAATATCAACAATATTGTTGATTGGCCTTAGCCCGATAGCCACTAAACGATCTTTAAGCCATCTTGGCGATTCTGCGATTTTAATATTTTTAACCGCCAAGGCCATATAACGCGGACACAATTTTTTATCTTCAACCTTAACATCTAATTTATCTTCAGTCTGAACAATTTCCGGTTCCAAAAAACTACTATAATCTTTAAGTTCGCTATTATAAAAAGTACTAATTTCACGAGCCATTCCATAATGGCCCCATAAATCAGAACGATTAGACAGTGATTTGTTATCAATCTCTAAAATAATATCATCCAAATTAAGATATTTAGAAAAAGCTTCACCAATTTTGGCTTTTTTACTAAGAACCATAATACCCTCATGATTAGTACCTAATCCCAGTTCATCTTCAGCGCAAATCATGCCAAAAGATTTTTCACCGCGAATTTCCGATTCTTTAATTTCTAAACCATTTGGTAAAATAGCGCCAATAGTAGCAACGGGAACTAATTGTCCCTTTTCAACATTGGGCGCCCCGCAAACGATAGTCAAAATTTCTGATTTAATATCAACTTTAGTTATTCTAAGACGATCGGCGTTAGGATGCTTCTCTACTTCCATAACTTGACCGATGACTACTCCTTTAAGGCTATTTGATTGATCATTCCAGCCTTCCACTTCAACCGTATGCATTGATAAACGCAGAGCCAAATCTTCAGGAGTTATATTTTTTGGTATTTTTACAAAATCTTTTAACCAATTTAGAGATAATAACATATATTAATAGTTAGAATTGTTCAAGAAAACGCTGATCACCACCCATAAGTAATCTGATGTCATCAATATTATATTTAAGCATTGCTAAACGAGTTAGACCAAAACCGAAAGCAAAACCAGAATATTCTTCCGGATCAATTCCTCCGGCCCGAAGCACTTCCGGATGAATCATTCCACTACCCAATATTTCCAACCAACCAGTGTTTTTACAAACACGACACCCCTTGCCCTGGCATAAAAAACAGGTATACTCACCATTAGCTCCTGGCTCAACAAACGGATAAAATTTAGGACGCATTCTAAATTTAGTTTCTGGTCCATAGAGTTTTTTACCAACAATCTCACACATGCCCCTCAAATGGGAAAAATTTATTTTCTTATCAATCATAATGCCTTCAAGCTGATAAAAAGTGTGTTCGTGTCTGGCATCAGTCGCTTCACAACGAAAAACTCGCCCTGGAATAATAGCTTTAAGAGGCGCTCCATATTTTTTCATCATTCTTACCTGAACATTAGAAGTTTGAGTCCTCATTAATAAATCATACTTATCTTCTTTATTTTTGAGATCGACATAAAAAGTGTCTTGCATATCACGGGCCGGATGATGCGGCGGAATATTAAGGGCCTCAAAATTATAATAATCGCTCTCAAGTTCCGGACCATCAAGAACCATAAAACCCATTGAAGTAAAAAGGTCCTCAATTTCATTCTGAACCATAGTTAAAGGATGTAAATGCCCGATTTTATTTTTTTTGCCCGGTAAAGAAATGTCTTCATCCTTTTCTTCCTTTTTAATTTCTAAACTGTCTTTAACCGTTTGAAACTGCATTTGCAATTCTTTTTTAAGTTCATTAGCAAACAGGCCAGTCTCTTTGCGAGCCTCGTCATTTAAATCCTTTATTTCACCCATTAGTTTGGCTAATTCCCCTTTTCTGGATAAAAATTTAAGTTCAAAATCGCGTAGCTTTTGTTGGTCGGTTACCTCTTTAAGTTGTCTTAAAAATTCATCTTTAAGTTCTTGTAACTTCTCTTTCATATTATTTTTGATTATCTATTTTTGGAATGAATCATAAACATTTCAGCAATAACAAATAAGGCCACTAGCATAAATAAATTAAGCCAATTAAATAAGCTCTGGGATAGCAAGATTAAAATCGCGATAATGAATAAAGCGAAAATAAATGATTGCCTAAAAGCGGTTTTAACGGCATAAAAAGCTAACTCGTGTTTCAAGGCCACAAAACGGATTAAAAAACCGATCAATGAAGCCGTACCGGAAAGCGCCATGAATAAAGCCAGGTAAAAGACAAAAAAGCCTACCCAGCTGGTCATTTCCGGATTAATTACACTGGAAACAAATAAAAAAACCGTCCAGCAGATAGCGGTGGCAACCGCAGTTAACATTAGATATCTCTTTAAAGTCATATGATTAGCTTATTTATCTTATCTAATTCTAAAATATAACCATTTAATTTTTCATTTTCAGCCGCCACAATCTGGACTGGCGCTTTAGCAGTAAATTCTTTATTAGCCAATCTAACTTTTAACCCGGAAATCATTTTTTCTAAATTTTCTTTTTCCTTCTTTAATCTTAATAATTCTTTTTCTTCATCAACTGCTCCCAATAAATAGATATCTAAGTCATTGGCCGTAATCGCAATCGCATTAGCAGGTATTTCACCACTAGTTTCAACTTTAAGCTCAGCTAATCCAGTTTTTAGCCCCATAATCAAAGCCATTTGTTCTAGTAAAATATTCTTATAATTTTTACTGTAAATTAACGCCTTAATCTTTCGTCCTGGTTCAACCTTGTTTTCGCTTCGCGCATTGCGAATCGAAATTATAATATTTTGTAATTTTGTAAAATCAGAAATGGCTTTTTCATCTACTAGTTCTAAATTATTATCTTTAGGCCATTGTTTAATCATCAGCAAACCGTCATCTAATTTCAACCAAATACTTTCGGTAACATAAGGAATGAAGGGGTGCCACATAATCAAAATATTCTTCAACAGATATAGTAAAATTTTATCTTTATCCTTTTCGATTTTAGCAATTTCCAGATACCAATCAGCTAATTTATTCCAAGTAAAATCAACTAATTCTTCGGCTGCTAGAGAAAATTCAAAACTTTCCAGCTTTGCCCTAATTTTTATTCGAGAAGCGATTAATTCGCTCATAATCCATTTGTCAGCCAGAGTATTTGATTGAGGGACTTCATCTGATTTTAAATCTTTATCTTCAATATTTATGGTACTTAAAATATAGCGGGAAATATTCCAAAGTTTATTGATAAAATTCCTTTTTGATTCGATTTTTTCTTCACTATAACGGCTATCATTTCCTGGGGTTGAGCCCATAAGCAATGACAAGCGCAAAGCATCGGCGCCATATTCGGAAATCGCATCCAAGGGATCGACACCATTTCCCTTACTCTTACTCATTTTTTTACCCTTTTTGTCCAAGATAGTCCCATGTAGATAGACTTTTTCAAAAGGAATTTCACCAACGGCAAAAAATGACATCATAACCATCCGTGAAACCCATAAAGTTAAAATTTCGTAGCCAGTTTCTAAAATTTGGGTCGGATGAAATTTTGCCAAATCACCAGATTTAATACCATCAACAAAATTATCTGGCCAACCAAGAGTAGAAAAAGTCCACATGCCGGAAGAAAACCAAGTATCTAAGGTGTCATTATCCTTAACCCAGCCGTCACCTTCAGGCATTGTTTCCCCACAATAGATTTCTTCGCCTCGATACCAAACAGGAATCGCATGGCCAAACCAGATCTGCCGAGAAATACACCAGTCATGTAAATTTTCCATCCAATCCTGATAACGCTTATCAAAACGTTCCGGAATAAAAGTGATTTTTTTAGTTTGCGCGGCTTCTAGCGCTTTTTCTTTTAAAGATTTATTGCCTAACCGTTCTAATTTTTTATCGACACTAATAAACCATTGTTTTGACGGTAAAGGTTCGATCGGGGTATCACAACGATAGCAAACCGATAGATTATTTACTAAATCATCTTCCGCTTCCATTAATCCTCTAGTTCTAAGTTCTTCAATGATTAGCTGCCTGGCCGCTTCAGCTGTTAATCCAGAATATTTACCAAAACCTTCACGAATTAAGCCGTCTTCATTAATAACTTTTATAATTTTTAAATTATTCTCCTGAGCCATCTGCCAATCAACCATCGAGTGTGCCGGCGTTACGCCTAAAGCACCGGTACCAAAATCTGATTCCACATTACGATCGGCAATGATCTTAACTGATATTTTTTGTCCGCAAAAATCTGCCTGATATTCTTTACCAATATATTGCTGATACCTTTCATCCTTGGGATTAACCGCCACTGCTGTATCACCAAGTTTGGTTTCTGGACGAGTGGTCGAAATAGAAATTGGAAAATTCTGGTCATATTTAAAAGTATATAGTTTAGCTTGTTGTTCTTTGTATTCCACTTCATCGTCTGCTAAAGTAGAATGGCAATGAGGGCACCAATTAACAATCCGTTCACCGCGATAAATCACTCCTTCATGATACATATCAGAGAACATTCGATTAACCGCTTTTTGCCTTTTTTCATCAAAAGTAAAAGCTTCTCGCGACCAATCTAAAGACGATCCCATCTTTCTTGTTTGATGTAAAATTGTCGCTTGGGTATTGCGCAAAAATTTCCAAATTTCTTCAAGTAACTTTTCTCGACCTAAATCATGACGAGTTTTGCCGGTTTCCTGAAAAATCTTCTTTTCTACGACCATTTGAGTAGCAATGGCAGCGTGATCAGTTCCGGGAAGCCATAAAGTTCGATAACCATTCATTCGGCGATAGCGAATCAATAAATCTTGAATAGCCAGCATACAGCTATGGCCAATATGCAATTTAGCGGTAATATTAGGTGGCGGTAGAACAATAGTGTAAGTAGGAGCATTTTCTGGTAAAAGCAGGTTGTCAGGATTAAAAAAACCAGAATCCTCCCAAATTTTATAAATTTTATCCTCATTATCTTGAGAAATGTAAATCTTTTCTAATTCTTGTTTCATACTCTTTAAATTAACAAAAAAAAGCTTAATAGTCAACCAAAAACAGCCTAAATGAGGGCTTGACTTAAAATAGGAATACTTATATATTTATAAGTTAAATTCCTAGTTAAACTTAGAAAAATGCTTGATATCAGACAACAAATTATAAAACAGCTAGAAAAATCTCAAAACCCTTTGATTGTCTTTTCGGCTGATTGGAACGGCGATGCTGTCGCTTCCACCTTAGCGTTATTTTTATTCCTTAAAAAATTAAAAAAAAAGGTGACCATTGCGGCTGAATCAGCAACTAAAAGCCGAGTTTGGTCATTTCTACCAGCTAATTCGGAAATAAAAAATTCTTTAACCGGACTTCGCCAATTCATCATATCTCTCAATACTAGTCACACAAAAGTAAGTCAAATAAAATATAACACCGAGGATAATAAATTAAATTTTATAATTTCTCCAGAAACCGGCTGGTTTAAACCGGAAGATGTTGTCACCACTGGTAGCGATTTTAAATATGATTTAATTATTGTCATCGGTGCGGCTGATCTAGAATCATTGGGTAAAATTTACGAAAATAATATTGAATTTTTCTATAAGACAAGTATTATTAATATTGATTGCCAGGCTGATAATGAAGAATTCGGACAAATAAATTTAATCGATATCAATTCAGCGACTAATGCGGAAAATATTTTTGAACTTTTACAAGATTACCATTCAGATTTATTTGACGAAGAAATCGCAACTTGCTTATTAACTGGTATTATTGCCGGTACTAAAAATTTCCGCACCATTAATTTAACACCACACACCTTACTAGTTACTTCAAAACTGATAACTATCGGAGCGCGCCGCGAAGAAATAATCGACAAGCTTTATCGTTCTCGTGATTTTAAGACCTTAAAATTATGGGGCAAGGTCTTAAGTAATTTAAAATCATCTTTGGATGGAAATTTAATTTGGTCAATTATAAAAAGAGAGGACTTTAAAGAAGCGGCCGCTTCTGAAGATAGCTTACTTGATATTATTGATGAGTTGATTATAAACATTCCAGAGGCTAAAATAATTACCTTAATTTTTGAAGACCCTGATAGTTTAGATAATAAGATTATAATTTATTCGATTAAAAATATTGATTCCTTAGAAATGCTTGATGGTTATGCGCCGGAAGGAACTGCTAAATTAGCTCACGCCAAACTAGTGGGAAAGCTTGAAGAAGCTAGTCAAAAATATTTAAATAATCTAGAATTAAAGCTCAAAAATATAATCAAGCGCTAATTAGATAATCTTGCTTTCTCTTTATTGTGGTGCTATATATAAATGTAGTTGAGCGCCCATAGCTCAGTTGGTTAGAGCACCGCTCTTATAAAGCGGGGGTCGATGGTTCGAGTCCATCTGGGCGCACTTTAAAAAATGTCCTTTGCAAACGGACTTTTTTATTATTTACTTTTACAAACAAAGCTGATACCATATATAGATATTGATGCTGTTGGTGAGCCTAAATGGGCTCGTAGCTCAGTTGGTTAGAGCGCTACGTTGACATCGTAGAGGTCTGCAGTTCGAGTCTGCACGGGCCCACATCAAAAAAAATACTCTTATGCTTAACAATTTATTTACTAAAAAGAATCAAGCTTTAGAAAATGAAGAAGATGATTATTCTTCAATCAGTAAGTGGGCTGAAGAAAAAAATCTTGAAGGTCAATTAGCAATTGATGTTTATCAAACTCCGACAGAAATAATTGTAAAGTCAACGATTGCTGGAGTTAAACCGGAAGATTTAAAAGTGTCTTTACACAATGATTTGCTTTCTATCAAGGGAAAAAGAGAGGAAAAACTTGATATAAAAGAAGAAGATTATTTTTATAAAGAATGCTATTGGGGATCGTTTGCCAGATCAATTATTCTGCCGGCCGAAGTAGATAATCATAAAGTTGAAGCTATTTTAGAAAATGGCGTTCTTACAGTTACTTTATATAAGATCAATCCAAATAAAATTGAAATAGAAACTAAGGATTAATATGGAATATCCTCTTACAATTAAAGAAATTACCAGTCAAAAAATAGTTTTAAAAGATGATGCTGACAATCTAATCTATTTACCTAAAGATAAACTACCAGAAGATTTAGTAATCGGACAAGTCATAAATTTACGGATCGATTTTAATCATACCGATCAAAAAAATGATCTTGCTAAAGAAATATTAAACGAATTATTAGAAAAATGAGATATTTCACCAGGCAAAAAAATATGGAAAAAAGAAATAACAAGCAAAAAGCCATTATATTTTCAGTGGTTTTTTTATTATTTATCGGTATCGGTTTAGGAGCCAGCTATCTCAATTGGCAAAACAATTATCGCGATCGTATTAATCCAGGAATAAAAATCGGTCAAATAGACCTTAGCGGTTTGACTAAAGATCAGGCAGAAAATAAAATAGATATCGAAGCTAATCGTTTGGAAACTTCAGGATTAACTGTATCTTATGCCGATAAACAAGTTACTCTTCCCTCTGTTATTGCGTTAAACACTGATTTGTCGTTTCCCGTATTTACTTATGACCGCGAAAAAACCATGCAAAAAGTGCTGGCTGCTAGTTCACAAAATTCTTTTTTCTCATATTTATCCAGTTTCATAAAAAAAGTTTTTTCTGATCAAAATATCGAAATGGTTTATTCATTAGACAAGGACCGAGCCAAATCTTTTCTGTCTGAAAATTTAAAAGATCTTGAAATTAAGCCACTGGACGCTTCTTTTACTATTAAAAAAAACACTGGTTATGATTTATCGTTTGCGATTGAGCCAGAACGTGTCGGCAAACAAATTGATTATAACTCAGCCTTTGACCATATTGAAGAACATCTTAAGAATTTAGACAACAAAACAATTTCTCTTAAAACTATTACTTCCCGGCCTTCGGTTTATACAGACGATCTTGAACCGTTAACTACCGCCGCCGAAGATTTAATTTCTCGCGATTCTTTAAAATTAACGGCCAGTAGCACACCTAATCGCACTTGGATAATAGACAAAAATACTTTAGCTTCCTGGGTTATTAGCGAAGGTGAAAATGGTGATTATCATATATCGTTGGACACAACTAAAATCGCTAGTTATTTAAAAGAAAAAATTGCCCCCGATATCGATCAAGAAGCTAAACTACCTAAATATGAAATAAAAAATGGCAAAATGACCAGTTGGCAATCTTCTGTTGATGGCAGAAAATTAAATCTGGAAGCCAGTGCTAATAAGATAAAAGAAGAATATCTGACAAATAATAACAGCCGAATTGAATTAATTATTGACACTATCAAAAATGACGTTGCTGAAAATATTGATAACCTCCATATTGAAGAAATAATTGGCACTGGTTCCTCAAATTTTGCCGGCTCTTCGTCTGCTAGACGGCGCAATATAGAAGTCGGAGCTAAAGCAGTTAATGGTACTTTAGTTGCTCCTGGTGAAGAATTTTCTTTAGTCAAAATTCTAGGACAAATCGACGCTAGTACTGGATATGTTCCTGAATTAGTCATTAAGAATAATCAAACTATTCCAGAATATGGTGGCGGCCTCTGTCAAGTCGGTACGACTATTTTCCGTTCAGCTTTAAAATCCGGGCTGCCAATAACCGCCAGACAGAATCATTCTTATCGGGTTAGTTTCTATGAACCGGCCGGAACAGATGCGGCTGTTTATGATCCTTGGCCAGACGTTCGTTTTTTAAATGATACGGGAAACTACATTTTAATCCAATCACGAATCGAAAAAAATAACATCTACTTTGATTTTTGGGGAAAGAAGGATGGGCGAATTGCTTTTTCAGCTACTCCAGTAATTTATAATATTACTAAACCGGCGCCAGCGAAGATTGTCGAGACAACCACTTTAAAACCAGGAGAAAAAAAATGTACAGAACGAGCTCATAACGGGGCTGATGCCTATTTTGATTATAAGGTTACTTATCCAGCTGGCAATGTTCTAACTAAACGCTTTAAATCGCATTACGTCCCTTGGCAAGAAGTTTGTTTAATTGGAATAACCGCCACTTCAACATCAGAAACAGCCTCTTCAACCATCAAACAAAAATAGTTAAAAAAACAAAAACCGCCGATTGGCGGTTTTTTGATATAAAAAAAGACCAGCTTAAACGGGTAGGCAAGAAAATATCTCCTAGGAATTCCAGAGCCTGCAAAAAATGATAATGTTTAAATGATCATCTTTTGTAGGCCCAAAAAACCCTAGCAAGAACATCCCCATGCTTGTCGTGCCTAGCCCGTTTAAAATGGCCTTAATTTCTTCTTCATTTGTTAACGATTAAATATATCATATGAACAAAACTTTGTCAAGAGGTAAGCCTGCCTCAAAAATCAATTATTTTTACTCGTTTTTACCAATTTTATTAATTTATTATTAGCCAAAAATTCTATATTACCTAGTTTATCAGTGCGATAGATATAAACAGGTAAATTTTTTAATCTGTCTAAAATAATCGGTGCTGGCAAATTATATTTATTATCCGCCCCCACAGAAATAATGGCAGCTTTCGGTTTTACTAGTTTTAAAAAGGCTAAAGAATTGGCACTTAAAGAACCATGATGGGCCACTTTTAAAATATCGGCGCTAATATCGTTACCATTAGCAATAATTTTCTGCTCAACAGCGACACCGGCATCGCCAGTTAAAAGAATTCTCTTATCAAGGCAATTAAATAAAGTAACGATTGAATAATCATTAGCCAGAAGATTGGCTTCTTTATCAGCCGCTAAAATAGATAAAGAACAACCACTATCAAATTTAAAAACCATTCCTGGCTCAGCATTGATAATTTTTGTTCGATTAATCGTTAAAGATTCTTGTAAATAAGCAACTGCTGGTATTTGATAATCAATTTTATTTTTTAAAAAAACTTTTATCTTATAACGACGGCTTAATTCCGCCAAACCAAAAAGATGATCTTCGTGCTCATGGGTTAATATTAATAAATCTAATTGTCGTTGCCAAAATGGTAAAAACTTACCCAGTACCCGCAAAACTTCATTATCCGGTCCGCCATCAATTAAGATTGTTTGCCCATTAGGAGTAACGATTAACGATGAATCGCCTTGTCCGACATCAAAAAAGACTACGCGGAAATAATCCTGATTAAACCAAGTTTTATAAGAATAAATAAAATAAATAATGACAATGCCAATGCCTACTAATATAAAAGTCTTTTTCATAACTAAAGACTAACATAATAAAGATGAAAAAAAATACAAAAACCACCCTATTGCTAGGATGGCTTTTGTATAATTTTTAAATCAATAAAACTTATTGATTATGTAAAAACTTAGTATATTTAAATACTATTTTCTCTTGGCAACTTTTTTAACGGCCTTCTTAGGGGCAGCTTTTTTTACCACCTTTTTTGGGGCAACTTTTTTAACGGCCTTCTTAGGGGCAGCTTTTTTTACCACCTTTTTTGGGGCAACTTTTTTAACGGCCTTCTTAGGGGCAGCTTTTTTAGCTGGCATAATATCACCTCCCTTCTTAAATGATGTTTAAATAAATTTTTTATAAAAATTTTTAAACGATCGTTTTTAAAAAATATCGACCGAGAAACTTATACTATAATTATACATCCAAGGTTTTTGATTAGCAATACTTTTTTGACTAAAAAATATTTTTTTATATTTTGAATATTTTTTTATCAAAATAATATTAGCAATAATAATATATTTTTTAAAAATAGAAATAACCTTATAAACATTGATAAAAAATCATAATAAAAAATCGTAGTTAACTTTTAATATTTACATCCTGATCAAGTTTCTTTTTTAAAAAAACAAAAAAGGAGAAAAAATATTTTCTCCTTCTCTAAAATAAAAAATTTTTTACATTTTTTTTAAAACTTGTCACTAAAAAAATTATCCAAATCAGAAATCTTTATTCTTGGTTGTTCCATGGTATCGCGATCACGGACCGTCACGCTGTCATCTTCTAAGGTATCAAAGTCAACCGTAATACAATATGGGGTACCGATTTCGTCTTGGCGACGATAGCGTTTTCCGACGTTACCGTTATCGTCAAATTCGCAACGATATTTAGAACGCAATTTGTCATAGATTTCTCTGGCTTTTGAGACTAAATCTGGCTTATTCTTAAGCAAAGGGAAAACGGCAATCGACACCGGAGCAATTTTGTGCGGAAATTTCATGACTACCCGAGTATCTTCACCAATTTTCTCTTCGTGATAGGCCGACAAGAGTGATACCAAAATCGCTCGATCAAGGCCAAAAGATGGTTCGATTACGTAAGGAGTAAAACGACGATTATTTACCGCATCAAAATATTCCAATTTCTCGTTAGAAAATTCACTATGCCTTTTCAAATCAAAATCGCCACGATGAGCTAAACCACAAAGTTCTTTAAAACCGCCAAAAGGAGAATCAAATTCGAGATCAACAGTTTTACGAGAATAATGGGATAACTTTTCTTTAGGGTGTTCAAAACGACGCAGTTTATCAGCCGGGATACCGATCTCATGCGCGAATTCTTCTTGTCTATCTAAAAAGTCATTGAAGATTGGCTCCCATTCAGCTTCAGGATCAAAAAAATATTCTATTTCCATCTGTTCGAATTCCCTGGTTCTAAAAATAAAATTACCCACAACAATTTCATTACGAAAAGCCTTGCCAATCTGACCAATACCGAAAGGCAATTTAGGACGCATCACATCGACAACATTTTTAAATTCAACAAAAATTGCCCCCGCTGTCTCTGGGCGAAGATAGACCGGCTCATCAATCCCATTCATTTCCGTCTTAAACATCATATTGAGTAATTTAGCTTCGGTCCAATCACTCGCTCCACAAAACGGACATTTAAGACCATTTTTTAAAACTTCATTCATCTTGACCAAATCACCTTCTAAGTCTTCACCAGTTATATCTTCAATAAGATGATCGGCCCTAAATCTTTTCTTACATTTTTTACAATCAACCATCGCGTCGTTAAATCCACCGATGTGTCCTGAGGCGACCCAAAGTTTTGGATGTAATAATATCGGACCATCAATGCCGTACATATTATCTCGATCTTCAATAAATTTTTTCCACCATAAACGCTTGATATTATTTTTAAAGGTAACACCATATGGACCATAGCTATAGCTTCCTGCTAGACCACCATAAATTTCACAAGCCGGAGAAACAAAACCGCGGCGCTTGGATAAAGACACAACCTTGTCCATCAAATCATCTTGTTGATTAATCATATTCATTAAAATTACATTTCTGTTAAATAAGTAATACCTATAAGATTAAAGCCATTTTCTAAAACCTGTTTTACTGATCCAATCAGTAACAAGCGAGCTTCTTTTAAAGGGATGGCTGACTTTAAGATATTGACGGCATGATAATAATCATTAAAATCCTGAGCTAGCTCAAATAAATATCTGGCAATAACCGAAGGATCACAATCTTCTCCTGCTTTAGTGACCGCTTCACCGAATCTTTCTAACTTAATTGATAATTTAAATTCTGATTCTTCTGTCAATAAAGATAACTCAGCCTCTTTATAATCACTAATTTCCGCTTTTTTAAACAAGCTGCAAATTCTAGCCCCGGTATACTGCAGATAAGCAGAAGTAAAGCCTTCAAATTTTAAAGCATCAGCCATATCAAAGACAATTACTTTGTCAGCGGAGACTTTAATCATTTCGAATCTCATTGCTGAAATAGCTAGACTAAAAGCAATTGAAGTAATCTTTTCTTCATTCCAATCTTCGTGGCGCTTACGTATTTCTTCAGTCGCTCTAGCTAAAGCTTCATCTTTTAAATCCTTATAAGTAATCACATTACCGGTTCTAGAGGCCATCATGCCATTCTTAGTTGTTAAAAATTCATAAGGTAAATGGGTCATTTTTTCTTTATAGCCCATTAACTCTAAAATTTTAAAT
>Ga0172381_10001897_pt1 | contig 23890 bp, 18 predicted proteins | sample Leawel6488metaG_FD_119754 | JGI IMG/M metagenome (GOLD analysis project Ga0172381, IMG submission 119754) | Leachate microbial communities from a municipal landfill in Southern Ontario, Canada - Leachate well 64-88 metaG | ecosystem: Engineered > Solid waste > Landfill > Unclassified | place...
GGGCGGGAGCAGTAAAAGTATGTGAAGATCAAGGCATGAGATTACCGGCAGGAAAAGACGCCAACAGTGAACTGGATAAAATGTATCAACACAGAGATGAACTCGGGATGCCGAGTGCCGGCTATTACTGGTCCGCTACTGAGTACAGTGCGTTCGTCTCATGGTACCAGAATTTCAGTACAGGCAATCGGACCAACTTCATCAAGGGCGGCAGCTTCGTCAAGGCTCGTTGTGTCAGGTGACCTTGTTGAAGGGGAAATAGGAAATGGGAAATAGGGAATAGGAAGTTGGGAAGTGAATTCTTTGTCGTTGCGAGGGGTAAATGCTTTAGCCAACGCTAAAGAGCGTTCTCGTCGTTGCGAGGAGTGCTGAAGGCACGACGCGGCAATCCAAAAAATTGCCTCATATTATTCTATGCCGGTGCGTTTGTGCGATAGAAACTTGTAAAAAGACATTATTTAATGCATTAACGCACCTGCTTCGCAAATTTTAAAAAAAACGGGAACAGGGAAACGAAAATTGGTAATTGGGAATTGGTAATTAAACCGTTCGACCATTCAACCCTTCGACCTTTCAACTTAGTGACTAGAAAAACGGGAACTGAATTTTGTACAGCAATGACGTGAACCTTGTTTGATTTATTCATCACAACAAAAGCGGTAAAATCATTAACAAAATTGTTCCAATCTGTATTGCAGTGGCCGTTCTTTGAGACGCCCTATTGCTTTTATACTTTTTGGACGAAGCTTTTGCCTGATAAGCCCCCTCAATCCTATTTAATCGGGTCTGATTGTCATCGTCGGCAAATGTAGAATCAAACACTTTTGCTTCCAATCTTGCTAATCTGTCCGAACTTTTTTCATCAGGAAATGATGTTGACAACACAGATTTTTCCAAAGATACAAGCTTTATATCAGAGGCGGACTCTTGTTTTCCCCTCTGCCGGTTTGAATTTACAATCAAAGTCGGTGTCTGTTCATTTTTGTCATCCGTAACAGGAAATTTTTGGTACATAATAGCCGCTTTTAACCTGTTAATGCGTGTACTCAAATCGTCCGCAAGGTAACTTTTTTTAAAAACATGTCCTTCTAAGGCGGATAATCGATGGCTTATATCTACGGTTTTAAATTCATATTGAAAAACTTTTTTCTCCAAATTATTAATAACCGAAAAGTCCATATCTTCAGCAGGTTTTGTTGCTATAATTTCATCATCTTCCAAAAAACTGTCTTTCTTTGGTTTGATTTCTTGCCCGATAACATCCGAGGACAAATCTTTTGATAATTTATTAATGCGAATGGCAATAGGTTCAGCCGAAGATGTGCCGTAAATATTTTCTTCAATTCTATTAAGTCTTATTTCATCACTTTGTGCATTATATTCCATGTTAAAAAGAGATTTTTCTATTTTAGAAATATTATCCGAATATTGACTTTGAGCTTCACAAGTTATCTGCAAAAGCAAAAATACAAATATTAGAAACAGTAATTTAACATAAATTTTCATCAAATCGCCCACCTCATGCCAAACTGGGGGTAAATGTACTCTCGCTTGTTCATCAAATTGCCCACCTCATGCCAAATTGGAGTGCGACGCCGTTTCTGCCGCCGCCTCTGAGAAGTGTTTGAAAAAATCCTGTAAATCTTTCTTTCCAAACTCTTTGATAGCCTATACCGTATTCAAAGTATGGAGCAATCGAAAGCTCAGGCAACTGCACGTCATTGGCGGAAAATTTTGTATTATCCATTATGTTATAGACAAAGTTACCGACTAAATAAACCTGACCTTTATCTTGTCTTAAATTTTTAATAAGCCTGATGCCCGGTGCAACCTGCATGGCATTTAAAGGTTTTGATGTCATTTCAATACCGGAAGCGGTATTATAAGAAGGTGTATAGGTATATGTGTAAGCTAACATCAGACTGGGTTGAATAATGTAATCACCTTTTTTGAGTTCAAAGTTATGACCGCCTTTTACCGCTACACCTGCAAATAACGAATTAAAATAATCATTTCCCCATTGGGTATTTGCAATCCCCATACTTGAGCCTACACTTGCCATTAAAGTAACGAAATTATTACCTTTAACCATATTCTCTGCTAAGCCGACCAATGCACCGTTTTGAGAAACCCCGACCCCGTCGTAGTTTTGGTTTGAACCCAAGTAACCTACATAAGCACTTGTATTACCGACCCAACCTCTTTTTAGATAAGTCAAAGGAGCATCAGCACCGATTAAAGTTCCGTATTCAACAGTGGAAACGTTAGGTCCGTTTCTGAGCGGAATATTTTCAAAGCTGGTAAAAGTTTTTACCCAAATGCCTCTATTTAAATCACAGGAATAAATAGGTGAAAATGTTCCATTGCCTGAAATCGGGCAAGCTGCACCTGTAGCCTGACCATTAGATAAAGCACAGCAAATTGTAGATTCCCTTGTCGCTAACGGGAAGGACATAAACGATTCCATGTTGGCAAAGAATTGTCTGTCAATTGCTGTTTGGAGCAAAAATGCTTGCGTTTGGGCAATATCACTTGTAACAGCGTTAGGCGAAACACTGGTGGCATTAAATGTTAAATCACCGGACGAACTGTTATATCCGACAGCATATAAATAAATAGGGGTTGTGACTGTTTTTACCCCGACTGTAACCCGGTCCCTGAAAGCAGAATCAGCAAAAGGGATAGACATATTGCTTAAACTTGAATTGCTTATCAAGTTAATATCATTGACATTTATTGTGCCATCGCCATATGCAGCAGTGGTAACAATAATCCTATCAGAAATTTGTCTTGCTAAATCAACATCTATTCCTAAATATGTTACCGTTCCGTCTGCAAGAGTTAATGTTTGCAGGGCAGAATATCCGACAGCTTGATTTATCATACTCAAAGCACAGCCAAAAATATTTAAACTTCCGCCTGTTAAAGCACTATCTATACCCAGTTTTATTTGTCCTCCATAAAGGTTGATTGTAGAATTTGTAACATTGTTATTAAAATTAATTATTCCATCCGTCAACGTTGGTGAACCTGCCGGCGAATTAATATTTATGGTGCTTGTGGTTATATCGGAGGAATTTACCGTATCATTGAATGTTATTGAGCCGCCGTTTCCTGCATTTAAATATACCGTTCCGTGGTTGTAAAGACCGTTATGGATACCGCCTGCTTCGTTCCCTGTTAATATTGTTTGGCCTCCATCAGCTTTTAGGTACAATTTGCCTAAATTATAAATAGCCCCGCCATCTCCAGTTGCCTTATTTCCGGTAAAAGTTGTGTTGGTGAATGTAGCTGTTCCCGAATTGTATACCGCACCGCCATTTGTGGCTGTATTATTGTCATAAGTCCCGCCATTAAAAACAGTTGTTCCTGCATTATAAATCGCACCGCCATCTCCGGTTGCTGTGTAGCCGCTAAAATTTGTGGGGCTTATGTTTACAGTACCAGATGCGTTGTAAATTGCCGCACCGGAACCCGCATATGAATATCCGTTAAAAGTTGAATTTATAAAATTTGTTGAGTTGGAAGAGCTTGAGCTGGTATCATTTAAGTAAACTCTTGAACCGTTTTTAAGTGTAGTATTAGTAAAATTCTGAGTTCCTCCTGTAATATTTACTGCAACATCATCTACATTAACGTTCGCAACACTGCTTTTCCCCACATTTGTAGTTCCACCGGCAATATTAAGTGTAGATTTCGATATGTTATTGTTAAAATTAACAGTTCCGCTGTTTAAAGAAGAGCCTGAATTGATATTTGTAGTTCTGCTATTTATATCAGAAGTTATGGCATCATTAAAAGTTATAGAGGAACCGGCATCTGTGTCTAAATATACTGTTCCGGTGTTATAAATTGCATTTGATGACCCATTTACATTGTTACCTGTGAATGTTGAAGTTCCTCCATCTGCCTGAACATGCAGGGTGCCTGCATTATAAATCGCCCCGCCGTTAGTTTTTGCAGAGTTATTGGTGAAATCAGTATTTGTAAATGTTGCTATTCCTTTATTATAAACAGCTCCACCATAACCATAAGCATAATTAGAACCGGATGTTGAGGTTGCGGAAGCAGAACTATTTTTAAAAGTAGAATTTGTTATATTGGCAATTCCTGTATTATAAACGGCTCCCCCCAGAGCTTTTGCAGCAGTTGTGTCGGAAGTTCCTTTGGCTGCGGCTGTAACCGAATTCTTTTCAAAGGTAGCATTATCAAGTGTTATAGTTGCCGTTGCTGTTCCGGTAGTTATTGAATAAGTGTTTGCAATTGCTCCACCCATCGCACTTGCCGTCCCTCCTGATGAATTTGCAGAAGCAGAATTGTTTGTAAACGAAGAATGACTTATATCTACCGTAGCAGTTGCACTTCCTGTTGTCGCTGCGGCATTATTATATATAGCACCACCATAAGCTATTGCATCGTCAGTTCCACTTTTTGTACAAGTTGCATAATTATTTTTAAAAATGTTATCATCTGATAAGGTTACTTTGGCCACTGCTGTTCCCGTTGTAGCCGAAGCTTGATTTTCGATTGCTCCACCATATTGGGCTGAATTAGTATCAAAAGTAGTTCCTGTTATACCGATTGTTCCTACATTATAAATTGCACCTGACAGTAAGGATGCCGTGTTCGTCGTAAAAGATGCATTTTTTAAGGTGAATGTCCCACAATTAAAAATAGCTCCACCATATATTGATAAATTATCCGTATAATCACCACTACTATTTGTTATAGTTGAATTCGATTGATTAAAAACAGCTCCACCTTCTCCGTATGCACCAGTAGTTGAATTGGATGTAAAATCGGCGTCACCTAATTTAATTGTTCCTCCGTTGGTGTTGTAGATGGCTCCACCCTTGTTAATAGCGGAGTTATTCTGGAACGTAGTCCCGCTAATAACTTCTGTGATTTTTCCAATGTTATAAATTGCACCCCCTCCGTTTGCCGAATTATCTTTAAAGGTTCCACCAAGAGAAGTTATTTCTCCAGAGTTATAAATTGCCCCGCCATATCCATATGGGGTAGTATTATTTGTAAATTTTGTTCCGTTGGAAATTTCAGTGATTGTGCCGGCATTACAGACAGCTCCGCCCCTACTTGCGTAATTGTCAGTAAAGGTTCCGCCAAGAGATGATATTGTACCATTGTTGTAAATAGCACCTCCGGAAGAAGCAGCTGCGTTGTCATCAAATGAACTGCCTGATATATTAATTGTTCCGTCGTTATAAATCGCACCGCCTGAAGTAGTAGCGGAATTATTCGAAAAAGTAGAATCAGTTAGAGTTAAAGCATATCCGGAACCGTTGTAAATCGCTCCGCCGGAGATTGTTTTGTATGTAGTGCCACCGATAGTTAAACTCCCATTATCAGTGAACGTTGCACCGGTGATATTAGTTGTGCCTGTGCCATTATAAATGGCACCACCGAAGTTAGTTGCCGCATTATTTGAATAAGTTCCATTATTGATGGTTGTTGTTGTTGATGTGTTTGGACTAATATAAATTGCACCACCATTTACAGCAATATTATTGTAGAAACTAGTCCCCGTTAAAGTTAAAATTCTGTCGAAAATGGCACTGGAATCGGTATTGTTAAAAATAGCCCCGCCTTTTGCGGTAATAGTTGGCCCTGATGAATCTATACCATTACCGGTAAAAGAACTATTTGATATACCTGTCTTTCCGTTTACGAAAATTGCACCACCATTTATTGCATAGTTGGAATTGAAATCTGAATTTGTAATTTGAGTTACTGATGCAGCAGTATTGTCAATAGCTCCTCCGCCACCATTGTCGCTACCTTGGGCATTATTGCCCGTGAAATGGCAAGAGTCCACAGTTAAAGTGCCAGGGGAAGAATTATAAATAGCTCCGCCGAAAGTGTTAGAGGCTTTGTTGCTGTTGAATGTCGCACCTGTGATTGTAGACGTGCCTGCACTATTATAAATAGCTCCACCACTTGCATTTGCCGTATTGCTGGTGTAAGTTCCTCCATCTATTGTTGCTGTTCCTGCATTATAAATAGCACCACCATTTATGGAACTGTTATGAGAAAAGTTAACTTGATTGATTAAATTTAATGCACTTGAATTGTTGAAAATCGCTCCACCCTTTCCGCTTCCACTTTGTGTTTGATTGTATGTAAATGAACCACCATTTATAGTGGTTGCTCCGCTGGCATAAATCGCTCCGCCACTTCCACCTTGTGCTATGTTAGAATCAAAAGATGAATTGGTAATAGTGGTTGTCGCCGCCGAAGTACTATAGATTGCTCCACCACCGACACCACTCAGTGAACCTGTTGCTATGTTGCCCTTAAAATAGCTGTCTGATATATTTACCGTTCCTTGAGTATTGTAAATCGCCCCACCATTAATACTTTTAAATCCATTTATTCCCGCATTTGAATCAAAATTATAGATGTTCAATGTTCTTCCCGAAGCCATTGTTACCCCTGAGTGTAATGCCCCATTTAAATCATGGGTGTTGCCGAATAAGGTTAGCGTGGTTCCGCTTCCTACCATAGTTCCAAGATTTGTTGTTAATGTTACATCTCCTGTTGCAGAAAATGAACGGTTTGCCGAAGTATCCAAAATGGAATCATATAAGCCCCCGTTTGCTGAGCTTGCCATTCTGGAAATGTTCAATACCCCTGCTGTCGGGTTTGGTGAAAAATCATATTTATAGCCATTTGTATAAGCGGTAATTGATGTCAATGCAGGTGATTTTGCACTTGCAAAAAGCTCCAAAACAGTTGAAGCCGCATCAGTCATTATATTGACTCCGCCGATAGTTAAAGTCCCGCCGGCTGTTCCCGTAACATTAAATCTATCATTTTTTCCACTATATAAGTCTGCGTCAAAGAATAATTTGGTGGACGCTGAACTTGTTAAAGAAGCCAAGGTATTTATATTTATGTTGCCGTTTGCGGTATTTAAGGTTCCTCCATTCAGATTAAGCCTGACGCCACTGAGAATATTATCAGATTTACCAAGAGTCATCATGCCACTATACATTGTTGCCGTTGAATTAGAAACAGTATTATTAAAAATTACGTTACTGTTTGCTACTGAAATTGCCGGATTATTTATATAAATATTCCTTGATGCAATATCTGAAGTGATTTTATCATCAAATAATATATATCCGCCGTTTCCTGCATTAAGGTATAATGTGCCTGTATTATATATTGCATTGTGATTGGTAGTTGAATTATTGCCTGAAAAGACAGTATTACCTCTGTTCCCTACAATGTATAATGTTCTTGCATTATAAATAGCCCCGCCTAGATTACTTGCTGAATTATTTTCAAAAGAACTGTTCGTTACAGTTGAAGTTCCGGCATTGTTAATTGCCGCACCGTTGGTTCCTGTAAAATTGTCTAAATTTATTGTGTCAAATTTGTAAGTGGCTCCTGAAAGCACTGAAAATCCCGTATAATTTGTGCCGTCAATTGTTTTGTCATTGCCGGTTATGTTAAGAGTAAATACCCCAAGACTTCCTATATTGCTATGAGCAGCTGTTAAATCATCTGCAAAATTCAGAGTATCGCCCGTGGCAAAAGCATAGGCGGATCCTCGATTAAGAAGTGCCGTAGGAGAGTTGGAACCATTTCCATAATACTTATCTATGTTATAAGTTGCACCTATTGATTTGGGTACATTTGTCAACAGGATAATAATACCTATTAAACATATTGAAATATGCTTTTTGTTCATATCTTTATATTTACGATTTAAAGAGTTTTTCGAATGCCCCGGGTCGATATTAAAAAGATTATTTTTCTTTTGAGTTAAATAAAAATAGCCTGATTGGAGTTAGATTAGTACAATAATATTTTTTATATTTTTTTATATATTATTATTAGCTAAATTTTAAAGAACAGAGGGGAGCATTATGCAATCATCTAAATTTTTCACGGCGGTACTAATCTCGACTATATTAACTATAACAAATTTGAATTCGACTAAAGTATTTGCAAAATCCTCTGCAAATTTGAATATTGCAGTTGTGGATGTTCAAAAAATTGTGGAAAGTTCACCTGAAATAAGTGCTTTAAGAACAAGCAGGAAGAATGATATAGAAAGTTTAGTTAAATTTGTTGAAGATGCAAAAGCAGATGTAATAAAAGAAACCAACGAAACAAAGAAGAAAAGTTTGGAAGAAAGTTACAATAGAGAGTTAAATATTAGAAAAGCTAATTTTGACAAAGAATATTCTCAAAAATTGTCCGAATACGACAAAAGTATCACTGCATTGATAAACAAAAAATCAAAAGCATTAGGCTATGATTTAGTTTTAACAAAAACCTGTGTTTTAAACGGTGGAGTTGATATTACGAGCGAAATAATAAAAAACATTAAATAAATCGGGCTTTAAAAATATATTAGACATACCAGACTCTCTTAAATAAGGAGAAAAAAATGATGATAATTATGCAATTTGCTTTTCAAATTATTCTTTTAGCTATCGGTTTTGGGGTTGGTTATTGGCTGATAATAACTGCTAATGCCCAGCAGGGAACTATGAAAACATTTGGGCAGGTACTCGGGGGTATTTTAATTGTAATGGCGTTAATTTTAGAAATATTTAGTGCCTATTATTCAATGAAAATTTCCAATAGAGGCTATATGCAAGGAGGATGTCCCATGAATAGGCTGATGAATCCAATAAGAAACAAAAATAGTTCTGATGATAATAGTGATGTAGACAAAAGAAGTGAACTTGAACAAAATACAAATACACAAATGATTAATCCGCAAGAAAATGAAGAAGGAACTTCTTTAGAGAGTAAAAACAGACCGATAAAAAGTAATATTAAAGACCATGAATAAGGCTTATTTAAATCGAATTTGCATTTTGCTGCAATAATATTTTAATGAACAAATATTAAAAATATGTTGAAAAATGTTGACATATTTTGTTATTATATTATATAATTATCTTCTAGTTGGGGCGTTATGTAATTTATCTTAAATTCATTTTTTTAAATCACACAATGCCAAGAACAGGAGCAGGCAAAGTGCTATCTAAAATTTTAACCTCTTTAGAACAAAACTTGGATTATACTGAAAAAGAAAAATTGTTAATTCTTGAGAATCAAGAATTAACCTGTAAAATTACAGAACTCGCAGATTATATTACTCGTTTAACCGATAGTATACAAAAAGAGTCCGACATAAGGGATTTAATTGGCACTATCGGAGAGTCTTTGGACTTAGATGAAACATTGGCGAATGTAATTGAAAAAATAGCTGCACTTACCAAGGCAGATAGATGTATAATATATTTGACGGACCCCAAAGAGGTAAAAACTTACTTATATAAGGAGTTTAGAATTCAAGAAAAAGTTAAATCGGCTCGGAAAGATCTCGAATTAACCTTTTTATTTGATGATTATTTGAAAAGTATTAGGAAAAGCGGCAGTGTTTTAATAGAAAATATTGATTCAAGCTCATTAAACAAAGTACAAAGACAATATTTTGATTATTACAATATAAAATCTATCATTATGACACCGATAACTTATAATGAAGAACTTTTGGGGTTAATTTTAGTGCATCAAAGTGATTTGTTGTGTGATTGGAATAGCAGTCATTCGGAAGCGTTGATAAAGATAAGCAATCAAGCTGCTATTTCAATAAAAAATGCCATTTTATATGCACGACTTACAAAAGAAACCGAGCTCAAAAACAATGTCTTAAACAATATTCCAATCGAGCTCAAAAATCATATAAATTCACTAATTGGCTTTTCTGAATTACTATTACAGCAGCAGCAAGATAAATTAATGGACAGGCAAAAACAATACTTGGCTAATATAGTAGCCAGTGCACGACTTTTAAATAAAGCAATTAATGACATTAACTTTAACACTTGAAATTTGTTTCTATCCATCCCTAAGTGAAAGATTTTTTCAATTATTTTAAACAATTTTGGGGGCATTTATTCTTATTTAAAGGTTTGCCAAAGATAATTCTCAATCCTGCAAATCTTTTTCCCAAAACCTCACAAAAGCCGCCCGTTATAACCTTCGCATTTGATGCAACTGCGTGGGCTTCGGACAGAGTTGAATCGATTTTCGCTATTGTTTTGTCAATAGCTCTTGTTGCACAATCTACGCTCTGCGTTATATTTTTAATACTTTCTGTCGCCGCCTGAACATTATCAGCTGATTTTTCTATGCTTGAAGTTGTATTATGCAGCTTATCCTTGCTGAAAGAAGTGTTAAAATTTGACGTTATTTTGTTTAACGAATCGGTTGTCCGTTTTAAATTTTGTCTGTTATCCTTCAATATTGAACGCGAATCAGAAAAGAAGTTTTCTATTTCGGTGCTTGTTTTATTTAAGCTCAGTGCTGTATCAGAAAAATTTTGAATTAAAGGAATTATTAAACCGGAATCGGCTATTTCTGATAAAAATGTTCCAATCTCAAATAGCGGGCTGCCGTCAATAGTGTCGCCGTTTTTTAGCAATTCTGCCGAGGGTGCTTCAGAATTTGCTAAATCAATATAATTCCCCAGAAAGTCATGTTTTTTTACCACGGCTTTAATATCTTTTGGAAATTTGGGATTTTTAGGATAAATTACAATTTTAACCAGAGTGTATTTGTAATCTTCACTGAGTGTTACTTTTTGGGTGTGGCCAATTCGGTACCCTTTAAAACACACAGGCATGCCTTTAAATAATGGTCCTGATTTTACAAATTTTACCAATATATGGTATCTGGAATGTTCCTCATATATTTTGAATGAAACCCATGAAAGTATTATAAAAAATAATGTAATTAAAATAATTACTTTGTATTTTAGAAATATATTAAATAGTTTACTCATTAAATTTAGCCCCGTTTTTCATATTTATAATATGTTATTTTTTAACATTTTAAACTAGTGGCTAAATGGTTATATAAAGGGGTGAATTAATGCATAGATAATGCTTATGTCTAATGAAATGTCCGTATTTTTATTTTATAGTCAAAAAAAAGGAGGAATAATATGCTATCTTTACTTATCAGATGGGTACTTTTTGCAGGGGCTTTGCTTCTTACTGCCTGGATAGTACCGGGAATCAGTTTTGCCGGTTTTATGTCAGCTTTGCTGGCCGCACTGGTTATGGGGCTTGTGAATGTCTTTATACGGCCGATATTGCTCGTTTTAAGTCTTCCCCTTAATTTGCTTACATTGGGGTTATTTACGTTTATAGTTAATGCACTTATGCTTTTGCTTGTGGCCAAATTGGTAGCCGGCTTTATGATAACGGGATTTTTGGCAGCATTATTAGGGTCAATAGTCTTATCCGTTCTAAGTCTGTTTATTAATAGGTTCGATTTTTAATTAATTTAGATATTTTCGTCTAAGTGAAATTGTAAGCCCATCGCTGTATGCATACTGATTAATGAGATTATCCAGGCAAGTGTTGACTCTGCCCCCTGATTTCCGTTAACGCCCTGACTTTCAAGTCCGTCGCCGCATCCTCCTGTTTTGTAATCACACACAGGCAATCCAAGGTCGTTTTGTCCTAGAAACCAGCTTAGGCATCTTTCGCTTTCAGTGAACCATTTTTTATCACCGGTTTCAATATAAGTATCTAAACATGCGTCAATTAAGCTCTTAACTTCAATTGGCTGCTGGTCAAACATTGAACGATTTCCGTTTTTGTCAAGCCATCCGTCATTGCCTATTACTGATAAATGTCCTTCCGGTGCGGTTTGAACTTTCAGCAGCCATTCCAGAGCCTTTATTCCGGTCTCATACATTTCCTGATCGGGTATCCATTTGCCCGCCACAATAAGTGCGTGCGGCAGAATTGCATTTGCATAAGTCGCGGTACCTTCGCACCAATGCCAATCTTCGGAAATATTATTTTTAAATAATTCATATATTTTTCTTGCCAAATCATCACGGACTTTGCGGGCTGATATATCTCCCCCGTAAATTGTCAGATATGCCTGTAACCCAAGAACGGTAAAGCCCCACGCTCTAGGGGATGTAAAATGCTCGACCACGGGCAACGATTCAAGGAACAAACGCATTGCCATATTTCTGATGGCACTATCCGGTGCCTCTTTAACGGTTACGCCCAATCCCCATAATGCACGGGCATGCGAATCTTCGCTGCCTGCCAATTCCATCCACCGCCTGTCATATGACATAAAATTACGAAATCGTCCATTTTCTTTGTTAAAGGCGTAGAATAAAAATGCCAAATATTTTTGGATTAAGGGCAATACTACTTTATCTTTTCTCAGTGAATAATACTTTGTAATTGCTATTAAACCGCGGGCATTATCATCAACGCAGTAGCCATGGTGAAAATTCGGGGTCATGTATTTAGCATGCTGCAATAACCCCGTATCATCAGTCATTGTTTTTAAATGTGATAAATTTATTTCAGGCAATTCATTAAATATTTTATGATACTTAATGCCGATTTCCTGTATATTTGCGAGAGGTTTTCTTCCTTTAATTTCAGAAATCAGGTTTAGATGTGTTTTTGCAACCTCTTTCCATATCATTGAGCGGCCATATTGATAACCCTTAAATCTCATCATTTCCCGCTCGGCATCATTTGATAACAGATTATTAATCTCTTTTGCCATTTCTGCCGGATTATCAAACGGAACCAATTTCCCCCTTCCGTCTGCCAATAATTCTTCAGCATGCCAGAACGGTGTCGAAACTACTGCAGTGCCTACGCCCAAGGCATAAGAAAGAGTTCCTGAAGTAATTTGTTCTTTTTTAAGATAAGGAATTGCGTAAATTTTTGCGGTTTGAAGATATTGGATAAGCGTTTCAATCTTAACAAAATGGTTGTGAAATACAATATGGTTTTGCATTCCTAATCTGTTAACCAACCGCTGTAAATCACGCCTATAGGAATCTCCGGATTTTTCAATAATATGCGGATGAGTTTGCCCCAATATCAGATATATAACATTAGGGTGTTCTTTTACAATCAAAGGCATTGCTTCTATCATTGATTCAATTCCCTTATCCGGCCCGAGAAGCCCGAATGTTAGAATTACATCCTTATTTTCCAACCCGAAGAGTTCGTTAAATACTCCCGGTGCTTTAAAATCGGCATCAGGGACCCCATGGGGAATAAAAGATATCATTTTTCTGTCAATGCCATATACTTTTGTAAGTATGTCGATGGCCTTTTTGCTCATTACAAGCAATCTGTCGGAATATTTTGCCAATCCTTTCATTACTTTTCGCTGTCCTTCGGTCGGGTGTTCAAGCACTGTATGTAAATTGGTGATGACGGGCATTTTTAGAGATTGAATCATTTGCAAAATATGGGAGCCGTCCTCTCCGCCATAAATTCCGTATTCGTGCTGAACAATTGCGGCGTCGTACTGGTTGGCGTTCAAATAATCGGCTGCCCAAAAATAATCAGATTGGACATTTTGTCTGACTCTGAATTTGACTTGAGGAGGATACTTATAACCTTCCGGTATATCATCCATGGCAACATTTATTAAGTTGTCTTCTATTGTTAATTCTCTTGCTAATGATTGGCTTAAATCTGTAGTAAAAGTTGCTATACCGCATTGCCTTGGCAAATAATTGCCAATAACGGCAATTTTTCCGATATTTTGGTTTTTACGTTGATTTAACATAAAATTTTGTTTCCTTCTTTTTTTGAATGTTATTAAATAATTCAGGCAGTGCTACTGTTGCAATCCCCGAACAGGTATCAGACATTGCATATGGAATAATCAGGTTATCATTATGGATTATTGACCCACAAGAATAAACTACATTTGGTACATATCCTTCACGTTCTTCAGGAGTGCAAACGAGCAACGGCTCACTCATATTACCGATGATTTTTCCGGGATTTTCAATATCTAGTAGGATAACCCCAATGGAGTACTCCCTCATCGGACCTACTCCATGTGTGAGCAATATCCAGCCTTGATTTGTTTCAATAGGAGAGCCGCAATTCCCTATTTGCACGAATTCCCATGCGTTTTCCGGTTTTTTTAAAAGTTCCGCATTATGCCAAAAGTGGATGTTGTCCGAAGACATCAGATACAAATTTTCTCCGTCCATACGTGATATCATCATATATTTGCCGTTAATTTTTCGAGGGAAGAGAGCCATTCCTTTGTTTTTGGAAAATTCGCCGTTTAGTGTACTCATCTTAAACGTAATAAAATCTTTTGTTTCAATGATTTGAGGCAAGATATTATGTCCGTTGTAGGCTGTATATGTTGCATAATAAGTCACAGAACCGTCATCATCGACAAAACGGACAAAACGTGCATCCTCAATGCCGTTGCTGTCATTTTGTGACGCCGGAAAAATAATTTTTTCGGATAGTTCCTGATTAAGCTTGAACTGCAGTTCATAATTGGATTTAGCCAGCCACATTATATTCTCGCCGACTTCTCTGTGTTCAGAATCTATTACCATTTGCAAAACTCCGATTAAATCCGAAAGAAGAAATTCTTCCCCAAGCAGAGCATAAACTTGTTGATAAATGTGGTTTTCCGGATGCCGCATTTCAGCTAATTTCATGAAAAATGTAGTTTTGTCATAAACGGGATTGTTCACGATATTTGCCTTCTCCGCATAACGGCTGACTTTATCAAAAGTAAAGCCGCAATTTTTATCAACAATGCCGCTTCTAAATTCAACGGAGGAAATATGACCTTCTCCAACGGAACGAAAACTTAAAATAAATCGCAAACTCCCTTTCTCTACACCGCTTTGGTCGGGGTGCGGCACAATTGAAGGATTGAAAAATGCCGCTGCCTGAATAGAATACTCTGACGAAAAATAAGCACCCAGAAGAGCTCGCCGGTTATTGCTAATGTACGTATTTTCAGGGATGAATCTTTTTATTTCATTATAGTTTTGGTCAAAAGACTCCCAAATATTTTTATGCCGAGCAGAAAAACTTTTAATTACCCTATCTAATATTTTTTCCACCTGTTCTTCCGGCAGGCTCAAAACCCTTATTATAAGCTTTCTTATGCGGTCTTCTTCTTTTGGAACATGCAGCTTTACAATAACCCGTGAATAATCCGGCTGAAATTTTTTATCTATTTTTTTAATCTTTATCATCTTTTTCCTCTTTCTTCCTTATAAATTCTCTTCAATATCCATTCATAAAGGCTTTCTCGGTTTTTTAAGACATAAATCAACCAACTCATTTATATTTGCTGTGCCTACGCACATAACGCTGTCAGCTCCGCCCCAGTAAATTTTTACACTTCCGTCATCTTCAGCTACCGCTCCGCATGTGAAAACTACATTTGGGACATATCCCGTAATTTCCCAAGGGTCTTCGGGCTGTAAAATCCAGTCATCTGCGACCCCCAAAACCTTTGAAGGGTCATTCAAGTCGTGCAGAGCAACGCCCAGGCGATAAACAACTCCCGACATTGTTTCAAAAACTCCGTGATAAATATTTAGCCAGCCTCTATCTGTTTTGATAGGCGTTGCCCCCGGCCCGATTTTCATCTCGTCCCAGTGATAAGTTTCAGGCTTTATTATTAATTTGGAACTTCCCCAATGTATTAAATCGGGTGAATAAGAAATCCAAATAGACCATTTTGAAATCTCGGAATGAGGCCTGTCAAGTCTTACATATCGGCCGTTAATTTTTTCTGGAAAAATCACGACATTTCTCAAATCAGATTGGGTAATTAAAGAAATTCGCTCTACTGTTTTAAAATCTTTGGTTTTGGCAAGCCCGATACGAACTCCGTGCCTTGAATAAGCACTGTAAGTAAGAAGAAAGCAATCATCAATTTGGCTTATCCTAACGTCTTCCACGCCATACTCTTCATATTCTCCGAATATTCCGTCTGTTGATGCTTTTAAAAAAGGTTCCGCCCCGACCTTAAAATTGTAACCGTCTTTGCTTTCTGCAATGCCGATTACTGAGCGTCCGTTATGCAAATGCGAGCGAAATAACATAATATATTTGCCGTCAAATTTAACCATTCCGGCATTATGCACTGTTGCAACAGAATAAGGTACATCATCTTTTGTTAAAATCGGATTTTTATTAAATCGTTTTACAATCGGTTCTTTCATTATTTGTTTTCCTTTTGTTGGTGGGTTAGGGTCACCCTACTTAGTCACTTTCACACGTTCAGCCGATATAATTTTTTGATAGACATTGATATAGTCATCAACCATTCTCTCAACGCTAAATTTTTCCTCTACAGTGTTTCTACAACATTGTCTATCAATTTCAGAAATTTTTCCAAGTGCCAAAACTGCTTCTTCTATATTTTCAACAATAAACCCGTCTTTGCCGTTTTCTATCAATTCGGGCATGCTGCCTTTGTTAAATGCAACAACAGGAGTACCGCATGCCATTGATTCAACAACCGACAGTCCGAACGGTTCCGCGAAAAATATCGGGTGCAACAGTGCATAGGCACCTCCAAGAAGCTCATCCCTTTTTTCGTGTCCTACGCTGCCCACATAAACAACGTCTTCTCCCAAATGAGGAATTATTTCTTTATCAAAATAATCTTTATCTTGAATTATTCCTGCCATAATTAATTTTTTACCAAATTTTTTGGCGATTTGAATTGCTTCTTTTGCCCCTTTATCCGGATGCATACGCCCGAAGAATATTAAATAATCGCCGATTTTTTCCCTAAATGTAAACTGCTCAAGGTTAATGCCATGATAAACGGTAGCGATGTAATCGAGTTTATCAGAGCGATCCGAATTACTTATTGAAACATAATGGGTTTTTTTGTTGTATTTTTCATAGACAGGCAAAATTGCAGGGGATGAAAACCCATGAATTGTCGTTAAAACTGGAGTTTTAACAAAACTGCTATAGGTAAGAGGCAGAAAATCGAAATTATTATGAATTAAATCGAATTCATTTGCTCTTTCGAAAACTTCTGAAATATGAAGACATTCCCAGACCTTTGGCACAATTGTTTTGTCTTCTTCGTATCCCCGTGGACATACTGCGATAAGTTTTCCTGCGGTTTTTGAATCTTTGGTAGCAAATAATGTAACATCAATCCCTCTTTTAACCAATCCTTCGCAGAGCAATGAAGCAATATTTTCCCAGGGGCCATAGTGAATGGGCGGCGTTCTCCACGCAATAGGTGATATTAATGCAATTTTCATATTTACTTTTCTCCGCATTTAATTAATGCGGTCTTATGATTAATCATAACATGTATTATTAATTCGGCAATGTCAAGTCCATAGTATTCTTTTTTTGTGGGGGATTTTTGTTTAAATAAATTATTACAATTACCTGATAAGTCGGCTACATAAACAATTTTTTTTTCATACAAATAATAGATTGACAAACTCTGTTATTGGAGTATTATTTTGTTGTATAATTTGAGTATTATAGTTTTGGGGAAGATGATAAAAAATTATTATATTCACAGCGTATGAAGTATAGAAAAGGATTAAATATTGTGAAACTCAATTTACTAAGCAATAAATCATTGAAGAAGGATTTAGCTGAAAAAAACAAAACCCAAATTTTCAGGGAAACATATTACCCTCACACAGTCAGTCCACAGTGGAATGACTGGAAATGGCAATTGGCTCATAGAATCACTACAAAAGAAGAGTTAATGAAAGTGTTTAATCTTTCAGAAAGAGAGTTAAGTGCTTTCTCTACCGAAAGAAAATGTTTTCCGTTGAGCATAACCCCTTATTATGCGAGTTTAATTGACAACGATGATGTAAACCATCCTATAAGAAGAGCTGTTATTCCGGTAGTTGATGAACATTTGGTTTCGGCGGTAGAAATGCAAGACCCTTTAAGTGAAGCAAGTTTTAGCCCTGTTCCGGGGATTGTTCACCGATATCCTGACAGAGTTTTGTTCTTAACAACTAATTTCTGCTCTGTTTATTGCCGTTATTGCACACGTTCAAGAATGGTAGGAAATCATGAACATTACAATACCCATGAACAATGGGAAAAAGCTATTGAATATATAAAATCAAACAAAAACGTAAGAGACGTTCTATTATCAGGCGGTGACCCGCTAACTATGGAAACAGACCAATTAGAATGGCTTTTGTCAAGATTAAGCAAGATAGAGCATGTGGAATTTATAAGAATCGGGACAAAAGTTCCGGTAGTTCTGCCTCAAAGAATTAATTCCGAGCTTGTTAACATGCTTAAAAAATATCATCCGCTCTGGGTAAGTATCCATTTTACCCATCCTGATGAACTGACGGAAGAAACAAGAAAAGCATGTGCAATGCTCGCTGATGTGGGAATTCCTTTAGGCAGCCAAACTGTTTTGCTGAAAGGAATTAATGATAACGTTAAAACTATGACAAAACTTTGCCACGAATTGTTAAAGGCAAGAGTGAAACCGTATTATTTATATCAATGCGACCTTGTGCAGGGTTCCACACACTTCAGAACATCCGTCCAAGCCGGTATAGACATAATTGACGGCATGCGTGGCTATACAACAGGTTATGCAGTCCCGAACTACGTTATTGACGCTCCAAACGGAGGGGGTAAGATTAGGATATTACCGGAGTCTATTGTGGGTAAATCCGGCGGTAAATTATTGCTCAAAAACTATCAGGGCGAAATATACACCTATCCGGATGCGGCAGAAGAGTAAAGTCAAAGAGGAACACATGAAAATAGGATTAACTTATGATCTTCGTCAGGATTACCTTGATATGGGATATGGCGAGGAGGAAACTGCTGAATTTGATAAAGAAAGCACCATTGAAGGAATAGAAAAAGCATTAAACGCTTTGGGGCATCAGACAGAACGCATCGGACATATTAAAAATCTTGTGAAAGCTCTTGGGGAAGGCAAAAAGTGGGACATCGTTTTTAATATAGCCGAAGGCATGTTCGGACTTGCCAGAGAAGCACAGGTTCCTGCACTTTTGGAAGCTTATGAAATTCCCTGCGTTTTTTCTGATGCTTTTACTCTCGCAATAACTCTTGATAAAGGGCTTACAAAATCAATCATCAGAAATTTTGGGGTTCCTACTGCTGATTATTTTGTATTAAAAGATTTGGATGAACTTGATAAAGTTAACCTCATTTACCCCCTTTTTGCAAAACCAATTGCAGAAGGCACAGGCAAAGGCATAAATGCCAATTCAAAAATAACAGACAAAGAGCAGCTAAAAAAAGTTTGTCAAAATTTGCTTGAAGAATTTAAACAGCCTGTTTTGATAGAAACTTTCCTGTCAGGAGATGAGTTTACAGTCGGAATAACAGGGACGGGTGATGATGCAAAAGTTGTTGCTGTTATGGAAATCCTTTTGGGCGAAAAAGCTGAGGCTGAAATATATTCCTACAGCAATAAAGATAATTACGAGGATAGAGTAAGTTATAGATTGGCTCCCCAATGTGCGGCTGAAAAATGTGAAGAAGTTGCACTTGCCGCATGGCGATGCCTAAAATGCAGAGACGGCGGAAGAGTTGACGTTCGTATGGATGCAAAAGGTGCTGTAAACTTCATTGAAGTTAACCCTCTTGCAGGATTAAATTACAGAACATCGGATTTGCCTATAATGTGCGGACTTAAAAATATTCCTTTTAACGATTTAATAAGAGATATAATGGCTTCTGCCAGGAAAAGAGTAAACAAATGAACAATAAAGCAGTAATTTTACATAACAAAATAAGCGACAATCCGACGACTGACGAATTGGATGTTTTGGATCAGGTCAAAGATGTAAACGAAGCACTTATCCAATTGGGTTATGAAACCGCAATTGTACCGTTTTCGTTTGATTTGAGTAGAGTAATTGAAGAACTCAAAAAAGAAAATCCCAAATTTGTCTTTAATCTCGTTGAAGGCATAGACAATGACGGGCAGTTAATAACAATTGCTCCGGCAATTCTTGATTACCTAAAAATTCCATATACAGGCTGCACAAAAGAATCAATGTTTTTGACCTCAAATAAAGTTTTAACAAAAAAAATAATGAAAGCGAACTCAATTCCTACAGCAGAATGGGTTACGACCGATAATGAAAAAGATAACGTCTTTCTTGATGGTGAAAGATATATAGTAAAGGCGATTTGGGAGGATGCCTCAATCGGTCTGGACAACGAAGCAGTTGTTTCGCCCATATCAGAAGAAGATTTAATTAATCTTATAAAGGCAAAAAATGAAAAATATAAAATAGAATTTTTTGCGGAAAGATATATCCACGGGCGGGATTTTACTATTTCGGTGGTAGCCGGAAAGCAAATGCCGGTTTGTGAGGTCACGTTTTTCGGATATTACGATGATGACAGGGTAAGAGTATTTGATTATAACGCAAAATGGGTGAAGGATACTCCGGAATATGACAATACTGACATTGAGTTTGAATTTGAGGGCATCGATTCGGTAATTGAAAAGATGCAAAAAATAGCCCACGATTGCTGGAACATATTCAACCTGAAAGGTTATGCCAGAGTTGATTTTAGAGTTGACGAAAAAGGAAATCCTTTTGTGCTTGAAATCAACCCAAATCCTTGTATCTCAAGAGGAATTATGTTTGATAAGATGATGCAGGAAGGTAAAGTTGACTATGTTGATGGAATAAAAGCTATCATTGATGACATGAAAGTGATATACTAAAATTAGAGAAGGGGAGCAAAATGAAAATAAATCAAATTACATACAGAAAAGAAACAAAAGAATCCGATTTGGAAGACTTTAGGGAAGTTTTGTCCTCGTCCGGATTCTTCTATGAGTACGAAATAGAAGCCGCTGAGGATTTTTTGAAGTATCAGCTTGAAGATGGTGATGAGAGCGGAGTTTACTACTATATGGCAGAAGATAACGGCAAGATGATTGGCTTTATATGTTTCGGTTTTGATTCCTGCACTGTCCATACATATATTTTATACTGGATGGCCATCCATAACGATTATAGAGGCAAAGGCATAGGCAAGGTTCTTTTGAAAAAATTTGAAGATTACGTTATTGAACACGGCGGGAAAAAAATTGTCGGCGAAACTTCCGGACGAGAACTTTATAAGCCGACAAGGGATTTTTATGTTAAAAACGGATATAAATTAGTAGCGGAAATTCCTGACTACTACTCGATTGGAGACTCAAGGGTTACTATTGTTAAAGATGTAGGGTAATATGGCTATAATTAATGTTGAAAACCTAAAAAAAGAATACAAAATAAACGTTAAAAAAGAAGGATTAATCGGTGCAATTTTAAGTCTTTTTAATCCTAAATATGAAATAAAAGAAGCTGTCAAGGGAGTTAATTTTAATATTGAAGAAGGCGAGATGGTGGGTTACATCGGGGCAAACGGAGCCGGTAAATCAACTACCATAAAGATGCTGACCGGTATTTTAACTCCAACATCGGGGAAAGTCTTTGTAAATGGGCAAGAACCGACAAAAAACAGAATTAAAAATAATATGAACATGGGTGCCGTATTTGGACAAAGAACACAACTTTGGTGGGATCTTCCGGTAATTGAATCTTACAAATTAATCAAGGAAATTTATGAAATTCCCGACAACATTTATAATGAAAACATTAAATATTTCACCGATACTTTGAATTTAAGCGAATTATTGAGAGTGCCGGTAAGGCAGTTAAGTTTAGGTCAAAAAATGCGTTGTGAAATTGCCGCCGCCTTTCTGCACAGCCCCCAAATAGTTTATCTTGATGAACCGACTATCGGACTGGATTTTATGGTAAAAGAAAAAATAAGAAAGTTCATTAAGCAATTAAATAAAGATAGAAATACTACAATAATTCTAACTACCCATGATTTGCAAGATATTGAAGAGATTTGTAATAGGATTATTATTATAGACAAGGGCTTAATAATATTTGACGGGGCACTTGATGATATAAAAGAGGAATTTAGCAAGTATCAGGTAACAAATATTTTGGTAAAAGAAGTTACCGAAGAACTCAAAAGTTTTCTTAATTCTACCGATACGAATTTTGAAGTTTTATCAATAGAAGAAGAGGAAAACAATATCGTTATAAAATTTGACCGTGATCAGGTTACCATAGCCGGCATTTTTGAGCAAATTGCAAGCCATTGCACTATTTTGGATTTGAAAATTCAAGATATTTCAATAGATACGATAGTTAAAACACTCTACGAAAGACAATGTTAAAGAGCCATTATGTTTTCAAAAAGTATTGAAATAATAAAAATAAATATGAAAGCCGTGTTGGCTTATGCCACAACAGCTTGGGGTGCTTTTTTCATGACCCTTTTACAAATCTTTGTTTTTTATTACATTTGGATGGCGATATACAAGGATGATTCGATAATTAATGGAATCAGCAAAGAGCAGATAGTAACTTATATTATTTTATCCAGAATTATATATACTCAACTGACATGGGGATTTATTCCCAAAATAGGAAGAAAAATTCAAAAAGGTGAAATAATTATGGACTTGCTGAAGCCTATCGATTTTCAATTTTTTATGTATGTGGGACGGATTGGCGATTTCATTACCTTTGCCTCAATGACAGCCATTCCGGTCTTGATAGTATGTGCCTGTACTCTCGGCATACAAATCCCTCAAAATCCGCTAATTTTTATTTACTTTTTTATTAGCCTGTTTTTGGCTATGACTATTTCTTTTTTCGTCGAATTTTGGATTGGGCTTTTGAGTTTTTATACCAATTATACATGGGGACTTCAATCCTTTCAAGAATCACTTGTCGCTTTGTTTTCAGGAGCATTGATTCCTTTAACTTTCTTCCCGCATTGGCTTTTGACAATTGCAAACCTTTTGCCTTTTAAGGAAATGAGTTACTCGCCCGTTGCTATATACCTCGGGATTATAACGGGTCCACAAATAATTGAAACGATAATTTTCCAATTATTATGGGCGGTTGCCTTGCTCTTTTTATCAAGGCTTTTTTACACGTTTGCTATTAAAAAAATCACAGTGCAGGGAGGATAAAATATGCTAAAAAAATATTTTTTCCTGTACATAGATTTTTTAAAACAGCATTTTAAAACAATGTTGGAATATAAAACGGATTTTGTGATAGGAGTTTTTTCTACACTATTATACCAATTTTACGGAATATTTTTTGTATGGGTAATTTTTGAAAACATACACCAAATCCACGGGTGGACTTTTTATCAGATAACATTTGTATACGGTCTTTTGACATTTGCACAAGGACTTGATATGTTCTTTTTTGACAACCTGTACGCATTAGGCTTTGAATATGTGAGGGAAGGCAGTTTTGATATTTTTATGATTAGACCTATTTCACCGCTTTTTCAGCTGTTAGCAACGCACGTGCAGCAGGATGGAATCGGGTTAATGCTTTTGGGAACAATTGTTATTACGAAATCTTTGTCAGAGCTAAACGTACATTTAAGTATTATGGACCACTTTTTATTAGTTATATTAATAATTAGCGGGGCTGCCATTATTTCCGCAATTAACTTAATTACAGCAACTTTTGGATTCAAAACTGTTAATTCTCATGTAATAATGACTTCCGTTTCTGCTTTGCAGGAATTTGCTCTTTACCCGATACTTATTTATCCTAAATTTATACGGGTATTCCTCACCTGGGTTATCCCTTATGCTTTTGCGAGTTTCTATCCTGCAAATTATCTTCTGCACAAAGGTTATGAACATCTATCTTTATTGACACCTTTTATTGCAGTATTTTTATGGATAGTTGCCCTCAAAGCTTGGAAAATAGGTTTGAAAAATTATTCAAGCACCGGTTCATAAAAAGAGATTCACGTGCGAAATAATTTGTGAAAAATTTCATAACCATCAAAAATAGAGATGACAAGCATTGGACCATATAATTGCATAATCCTGCTTAGCGATTTTGTTCATGTTTAAATAAAAAGCGAAGGGTTGAAACTCAGCATAATCCAGTCATATAGACTTCAACAGAGATTGTTCTTCCCTTCGCTTTAATTCAATCAGA
>Ga0172381_10001898_pt1 | contig 23881 bp, 27 predicted proteins | sample Leawel6488metaG_FD_119754 | JGI IMG/M metagenome (GOLD analysis project Ga0172381, IMG submission 119754) | Leachate microbial communities from a municipal landfill in Southern Ontario, Canada - Leachate well 64-88 metaG | ecosystem: Engineered > Solid waste > Landfill > Unclassified | place...
TAACGTTTCGGCATATCTGATGTTTGCCGTAGCGTAGCGGAGGCAAATATGGGTGGAGGCTTTTGTATAAAAGCCGTAACCAGATATGCCGTGTTATATGATGTATGCTTTTCTTTTTGTCTCTCCTTAGCGAGACCACTTTTCTGTAATTAACAAATTTTATTTTTGTCTTGGCGAAGGGGCAGAGGGGCTGGGGGTGAATGCCCCGAAGCCAAGACACCTTATTATTCTTTTTCCCAAATAACCGTTTCTGTTTTATCAAAAAATTTTTGATTTAAAACTACCGCCTGTCCTTCTGTAACTATTTGAACTGCTTGTCCACCAGGGAACATTAATGCGGGCTTATTATCAACAATAATTGGCAAAGCAGAAATATTTTGTTGTGGCAAATTAACTTCTTTAATGAACTGTTTAATATTTTTTTTACTTGTCATATTTGTGCTTTCAATTATTGTTACGGGTAAAATTCTTGGATCAGCGCCTGTTGTGGGTGTGTCCTTGTAGGGCTCTTTTAGTTTTAATTCTTTCTCATATTCTAAGTATAGTTCCCACATTTTATTTTCCAAGTCACCATTGGCAAAAGTTATATTCAGATCAATATGTTCTTTTGCTTCTTTTCGGTTAATAATATGATCATGTGCATACAGTTTTTCTACTAAATACTCCGCAATATTTTTTACTTTCTTTTCGTCGGATAAATGTAATTTTAGGAGCTTCATTGCATCATCTCTTGCTTTAAGATATGATCGATACGCTCTGCCAAGTAATAAAGGCTTAACATTTTCTGCTAATTGACTGAAAGCCTGGATTGTTTGTTTTTCTCTCCGAATACCAAATTTTTCTTTTAGAAAAGCAATATAGCTTGAAAGATCTTCGGTTGAAACATCAACTTTTTTATTATCAACAAACGCTGAAAGAGTTGGATCAATTGGTCCGAGTTCACCCATTCTACCCATGACAATTTCATTTGAACCAATTGCAATCGCAGTAGCACAGCTATGTGCTCGATAAGGAATTAGCACGTTAAAATTATTAGAGTGCTCTCGAATAAGGTTAGCAAGCGCCCAAGCGGTAACTGAATTTCCACCTCGACTATATATAAATAAATCGATTTTTGTATTCTGTGGAATATCTTTTATATGATCAAATATTTCTCGTAAATCAGTTGGGTCAATCATTGAAGTAATGCCCGGTCTATCACTTGTGATATAGGTAACTACTTTTGACGCCCTTAATTCTTCTATTTCTTTAATAATTTGTTGTCTGTTGTTCATATTATTCTTGTTTTAAAAATTCATATTCTACCTTTGAAAAATGGTAGAGGGGCTTGGAGTGAATACCCCGAAGCCAAGACACCCTTTACAATTTTGGCTCTAGGTTTATTTGTACTTTGATTTCTCCCTGATAAATAAATGGTCCAACTAATTTTTGTGGTTCTGGTTTTGAGAAATGTATATCATTATTTGCGGAATAGTAAGAATCTAATGTCCCATTTGGCACAAGTGCATAGTGCAATACATGATGAGGACTGCCGGATAATCCTTTTGGTCCCAAATGCTTTGGCGAATAAACAACAAGTAATTCCTCATCTTCGACCAAAGACGCCAATTTTGGCTCATCAAATACGCTTGTGGCGAGTAGAAAGTCATCACGATGAATAATTGGTAATTTTACACGGTTATTCAAAATTGGCGATTCCGCAAGCAAATATCCGTATGGCTGGAATTTACTCTTGGCTTTTACCTGATTATTTTCATCAATCATTGTTTCGTTTCTATCAAAGTCTAAAATTCGAAATGTATGATTTACAATATCCGCCCATAAAATTTCCTTGCCAATTTCCGGAACAATACTTTTTGGATCAACGCCTGTAGCTTCTTTATATTTCGTCTTTGCGCGTTCTTGTGCTGAGGTGATTATTTGCTCGACCGCCTTGTCATTGCCTTTCTTTTTTTCTTCTATTACCGCAGAAAATTCCTCATCGGTAAGCCCCGAATCTTTTTGAAGTTTTTTGGCAAGACCTTCGTGTTTTCCCATAGCCCAAAGAAGCGATATCACCCAAATAAACAAAATGAAGTCAATAATTTTTATCGGAGACGAAACATAAACCAGGGAAACAAGCGACAAAACCAAAAACAAAATAGCCGTAACTTTTTGCGGTTTCCATAGACGGGTTACTGCCATAATTGTAAAAACCAACGTCGCTAATGCTGATACTGCGATTAGAACTGTCGGGGCTGTATAATTCCCAGCAAGGTCTTCAGCCGAAGACGCGACAGAAAGTATCCAAGTTATTACTCCAAATATTGCTAGATGTTTTGATTTCATACTAATATTATTATTGATAATTTATTAAATCATTTTCGGAGCGATAGCGGAGAAAATACCTTATACCCCCCCCCTCTTAAAATAAATAAAAATAAAATTTGTTCATTATAGAAAAGTGTAAGGCGTTAGCCGTAAAAAGAAAAGCATATTTCATATAACGCGCGCGGATAATCCGAAGTTTCTTGAAACAAATCCCGAAGGGTTTGTGTAAAGAAATTTTGGATATCCGCTGTTATCTGATGTGTCACGACCGGAGGGAGTGACATTTTAGATAACTGGTTATTATACGAAGTGTTTTCGTATAATATCATAATAGTTGTGTTTAATGTGAAGTATGCGGATAAATTAAAACACTCTTATTATCTTTATAAATTATACTATTTTTCTTGTTTTTATACAAGGAGAATACGAGAGAATAAGTGTGAGCAACGGAACGAGAGATATTAGGGCTATAAAGGGATCCCTCGACAAGCTCGGTATGACGGCAGAGGAAAGGGCTATAAAATATAGCAGAGATGGTGGTAGTAGGTGGGTGTAATAAAAAATAGTTTTAATTCGCCACGGAGACAACCCGTCTGATTTTTTCTTTGATATTGGTTACGATCTCTTTTTCTGCTTCGACGATGTTTTTATTTGCCAAATTAAAGCTGACTCGACGGCGATTGCCGATGGGCTCAAAATTTTGTGCAATTCTTTCGGCATCAAGATTTTTTTCTGCGCTGAAAATGGCGTGGATTTTATTATTTTTTTCCACGACTTCTTCATAGATGACAAGAACGGCTTTGGCAGCTGGAGTATTTTCCATAATTTCTTCTACGAGTCCGGTCAAATCTTTTTTCTCAGCTCCGCATTTGATAAAATCATTTTGTGTTAAGGTGGTCCAAATCAATCCAGTTTCCGAGTCAATCTTTAAATTTGCGAGTGCCTCACCCCATAATTTCAGAGAAGCGATAGTTTTAGTTTGATATAAATGTTTGACGATTTTTTCTCGGTCCGCTCCCAAATTCATCAAGCGTCCGGCAAATTTCAAAGTTTTGGGGGTGACGGAATTGGTACGAAAGCCTTGGGTCTTGCTGATCATACCGGTGAGTAGACAAGTGGCGATTTCTTCATTAATACCAGCTGAGTCTGTTTGTTCTAAAAGTTTAAATAAAGTTTCTGTGGTGGAGGTGGCGGTAATTTCTACAAAATTTAGCTGACCAAAATGTTCGTTATTGCTGTTATGATCAATATTGATTATTGGTGTTTTATAAAATAGATCAGTGTTGTTGGAAAAAATTCCACCTAAGGCTTCCAAATCCGGTGTATCTAACACCACAATCAAATCATATTTATAATCAGTTTGTGCAGTTTTTATTTTATCTCTGGTAATCTCACCTTGTTTGGTGGAGAGGTGAATAGCCAATTGTTTGTTTTTGATATCATAGCTCAAGTTTTTCATCGTCACTCCGGAAATATCTACCTTGATAATAAATTGACGAGTTTCTGCCAGCTCCGGTTTGATGTCTTCATGGTGTGGTAAAAATTTTAGTTGATGGGGTAATTCAAAATTGTGCGAGACAATGTCCACCTTTTTTTGTTTTTTAATTAAATAAGTTTTCAACGCCAAAGCCGAGGCAATTGCGTCCTCGGTATGATTTTCACTGAAAACAACCAAGATATTTTGGCTGTTTTCTATGAGTTGCTTAAATTGTTGGTGATCGTCTAACATAAAGTAAAGGATTAAATATTATACTTGATTATACGGTTTTTGTCAATATTGATTTTTTGGCTAATTTAAGGTAAATATTTTAATTATTTAATCATTTTTCAAAATTATTGGCTCAGCTATTTGATTTTTTCGCCAAATGTAGTAAAATACATTCATTAAATAACTATAATATATGAAAGAATTAGAGAAAAATTATGAGGCTAAAAAATATGAGGATGATATTTATGCCCAATGGGAGAAGGACGGATTTTTTAAACCCGAGAAACAAGATAGTCCACGAGGTAAATTTTTTATAGTGTTGCCACCACCGAATGTCACAGGTGTCTTACATATGGGTCATGCGGCCATGCTTGCCATTGAGGATGTTCTCGCACGCTATCATCGGATGAAAGGTGAAAAAACTTTGTGGTTACCAGGAACTGATCATGCGGCTATTGCTACACAAACCAAAGTGGAGAAAAATTTGATAGAGGGTGGTATGAAAGATCCACGGACAGAATTAGGGAGAGAAAAGTTTTTAGCGGAAGTGGAAAAGTTTGCACAAGCCTCTCATGATACGATTGTCAATCAATCTAAAAAAATGGGTTCAAGTTTGGATTGGGGTCGTGAGGCTTATACTTTTGATGAAACACGAAATTCCGCAGTGAAAAAAGTTTTTAAGATGATGTTTGATGATGGGTTGATTGAGCGTGGCTTTAGAATTGTCAATTGGTGTCCACGGTGTCATTCTACGCTAGCTGATGATGAAGTGGAATACAAGGAACAACAAGCTAAATTATATTTTTTTAAATATGATTCGGATTTTCCTTTTGCCATATCCACTACTCGTCCGGAAACTAAACTGGGTGATACGGCCGTGGCTGTGAATCCGGAAGATGAAAGGTACAAAAAATATATTGGACAAACTATTGAAGTTAAAAATTTTGCTGGTGGGACTGATTTAAAATTAAAAATAATCGGTGATGAAGCGGTGGATATGAATTTTGGCACCGGAGCGGTCGGCGTGACTCCAGCACATAGTATGGTGGATTATGAAATGGCGATGAAAAATGATCTGCCAATAATCAAAGTGATTGATGAAGATGGAAAAATGACTAAAGTAGTCGGTGAGGTATATGCAGGTTTGACAGTTCTTGAGGCCAGAGAAAAAGTGGTAGAAAAATTACGAGAAGCAGGTTTGTTGATGAATGAAGAAGAAATGATTAACAATCTATCGATTTGTTATCGATGTAGTCACGCAATTGAACCATTACCGTCTGAACAATGGTTTGTTAAAGTGAATAAAAAATTTAAAATAAAAGGCAATGGTTTGCAGGGTTTTAAGGAAGGTGATGAAGCGACTTTGAAAGAAGTAATGTTAAACGCAGTTAAAAGCGAGCAGATTAAAATAGTTCCGGAAAGATTTGAAAAGACATATTACAATTGGATAAAAAATTTGCGCGATTGGTGTATTTCTCGTCAGATTTGGTATGGACATCGAATCCCAGTGTATTATTGTGATGCTTGTGGTGAAGTGGTGACAAGTGTGGATGAAATTACCACTTGTCCGAAATGTGGTAAAGCTGTGCGTCAAGATCCCGATACTTTAGATACTTGGTTTAGCTCCGGGCTTTGGACATTTTCTACTTTGGCTCACAAGCCCGAGGATATTAGATTGGAAAACGGCAAATTATTTATTGATTCAGATGATTTTAAAAATTTTCATCCGGTGTCAGTCATGGAAACTGGCTATGATATTTTATTTTTTTGGGTGGCAAGAATGATTTTGATGACGACCTATGCACTCGGGGAAATTCCATTTGAAAAAGTATATTTGCACGGCTTGGTGCGAGATGATCAAGGAAGAAAGATGAGTAAATCTTTGGGTAATGTGATGAATCCGCTGGATATGATTGATCAATATGGTACGGATGCGACCAGGCTTAGTTTACTACTTGGTACCGGTCCGGGTAATGATATGAAATTATCTGAGGAAAAAGTGGCGGGTTTTAAAAATTTTACCAATAAACTTTGGAATATTTCACGGTTTATGTTGATAAATATTCCCGAGCCGAAAATAGACATGTCAGTACCTACGCCTAAAACCATAGCTGACGAATGGATCTTGAATAATTTACAAACAATTATTTTAGAAAGTAATAAAAATTTGGATAATTTTAATTTTTCTTATACTGGTGAAATTTTACAAAATTTTACTTGGAATATTTTGGCGGATTGGTATTTGGAAGTTGCCAAAGTAGAAGGAGATAAATCGGAAATATTAAATTATATTTTAAATACCGTTTTGAAATTATGGCATCCATTTATGCCGTTTGTTACTGAGGTGATTTGGCAAGAAGTATATGGTACTGATAAAATTTTAATGTCAGAAACATGGCCTAATTCTGATATTAAAATTTATAAGGGAGGAAATGAATTTGGAGTTATTAAAAATATTATTACTCTTATCAGAAAGATGAGAAGTGAGGCGGGGATTGATTGGAGTAAAAAAATAGATGTAATTATTTCAACCGAAGGTAATAAATATTTTTATGAACAAAATTTAGAAATTATAAAGAGGTTGGGAACAAGTATTAATAATTTAAAAATTACAGAAAAAATGGCTAAGCCGGATGGGTGGAGTGGCTTTGTTTCTGGGACAGCGGAAATTTATCTGGATTTTTCCGGTGCGGTTGATAAAGATAAAGAAATAGAAAAAATAATCAAAGAAATTGAAGAAAAAGAAAGTTATGAAAAATCCTTGACTATTAAATTGACCAATAAAGAATTTACGGATAATGCACCTAAAGCGGTAGTGGACAAAGAGAAAGAAAAATTAAGTGAAACGCAAGTGATATTGGATAAATTACAGGCACAATTAAAAACCCTGTCTTAGCCGTCATCCTGAGCTTGTCGAAGGATCCCTTTGTCTCTTTTTAAAAAAATAATTAAATCCTATGAAAATCAATACTGATTCAAATAAAATTCAAGAAGTTTTAACACGCGGAGTAGAAAATATTTATCCAAATAAAGAATTTTTAGAAAAAAAATTGAGTGTCGGCGAACAGCTGACCATTTATACTGGTTATGATCCGACCGCTCCGAGTTTGCATATTGGTCATGGAATTACGATGATGAAACTTAGACAACTGCAAGATATGGGTCATAAAATTATTGCCCTTATTGGTGATTTTACCGCGATGATTGGCGACCCGACTGATAAATCAGCGGCACGCCAACAATTGACTCGCGAAGAAGTATTGGCGAATTGTCAAGAATATCAAAAACAAATGTCCGGAATTTTGAATTTTTCTGAAGACAATCCGGTGGAAATAAAATACAACAGTGAGTGGCTGGCAAAAATGAATCTTGGTGATGTGCTTAATTTGGCCAGTTATTTTACAGTACAACAGATGTTGGAACGCGATATGTTTCAAAAAAGAATAACTGAAGCCAAGCCCATTTACCTTCATGAATTTTTATATCCTCTGATGCAAGGCTATGATAGTGTGGTTATGGATGTGGATGGAGAAGTTGGTGGAAATGATCAGACTTTTAATATGCTGGTTGGGCGAGATTTGATGAAGGATATGAAAAATAAAGAAAAGTTTGTGATTACCCTCAAACTTTTGGCGGATAATTCTACTGGCAAGAAAATGAGTAAGAGCGAAGGTAATGCTATCTTTTTGTCGGACAGTTCAGAAGATATTTTCGGCAAGGTGATGAGCTGGCCTGATGAAATGATTTTATCAGGATTTGAATTGTGTACCAAGACACCGATGATGGAAATTACGGAGATGGATAAAAAAATGAAAGTCGGGGATAATCCGCGAGATTTTAAATTACGTTTAGCCGAAGAGGTGGCTGATAATTTTTTAGGTGAGGGTGCCGGACAAAAAGGATTGGCTCATTTTGAAAAAGTGATTCAGAGCAAAGCTTTGCCGGATGAAATTTTGGAAATCAAACCGAGTAAATATGATATCATTACTGTGCTTGTGGAAGCGAAAATTTGTGATAGTACCTCACAAGCTCGTCAGATGATAAAACAAAATGCTGTGAGTGTAAATGATGAAAAAATAGAAGATATTGATTTGAAAATTAAAGCCGATGATATAGTAAAAAAAGGCAGTCGTTTTTTTGTGAAAGTGATATAAATATGATTATTGAACAATTAAAAAATAAAACAGAGGAAAGTTTGCGAAAAAAATATGGCGATCTGACAGGTGAAGTTAGAATTGCACCGGATCCGCGCGGAGAATATGATTTTTCTATCAATACTTTATCTCTCAAAGGGGTTGTCAAAGCCGATATTGCAGAGGTGACAGATTTTTTAATTAAGGAATTTAAAAAAGCGGAAAAAAATGTGGACTGGATTTTTATGGTTGGAACAAAAATAGAAAAAGGTTATTTGAATTTTAAAGTGGATAATGAAAAGTTGGCACAATTTATTTTTGAAGAATTAAAAAATAAAAAAGAAAAGTTTGGTAATAATGAATTGAAGAAAAATCAAGAAGTGTTGGTAGAATATCCGAGCAACAACACGCATAAAGATTTACATGTGGGGCATTTGCGTAATATTTGTTTGAGTGGAACGATTATAAATTTAATTGAAGTATCCGGTGGTAAGGTGATACCGATAAATTATGTAAATGATTTTGGGGCACATGTGGCAAAATGTTTATGGGGAATAAAGAATTTAGCAAACACTAAACAAGCTGGAGAAAATAAACAACAGTGGTTGGGTGAAATCTATGCTATGGCGAATAAATATTTGGAAGAACATCCAGAGAAAAAAGTTGAAGTGGCAATAATTCAACAACAGATTGAAAATAAAGATGAAAGTATTTTTGAGCTTTATGAACAGACCAGACAGTGGAGTTTGACTGGCTTTCAAAAAATATTTAATGAGCTTGGGGTAGTCCATAAGATGGTTTTTTATGAAAAAGATGTTAAAGATATCGGGCAAAAAACCGTGGATGAATTATTGAAAAAAGGTATTGCGAAAATTGGTGAAGGTGGGGCGGTGATTGTGGATTTGAGTGAGTATAATTTGGATGTTGCTTTACTCAGAAAAAGTGACGGAGCGGGTTTGTATCTGACAAGTGATTTGGGTTTGGCACAAGCGAAAAATAAAAAATATCCAAAGGTGGATGAAAGTGTCCACATCACAGGCATTGAACAAAATTTTTATTTTCAACAACTTTTTAAAATTTTAGAATTGGCTGGGTTTAACTATAAGATGAAGCACATTGGCTATGGCTTGGTCAGTCGTCCGGAAGGTAAAATGTCTTCGCGTTCCGGAAATGTGCTTTTGTATGAAGATTTGCGTGATCAGGTAATAGAAAAGGTTATGGAGGAAACCAGATCGCGTCATCCGGATTGGGAAGAAAAAAAAATGACTGATATAGTTAGAGCGATTGCCATGTCTGCAATAAAATTTGAATTTTTAAAACATGAGGCTAATAAAAATTTAGTTTTTGATATCAATCAGGCGGTGAGTTTTGATGGTTTTACCGGACCTTATGTATTATACACAGTGGCGAGAATAAATAGCTTGCTCAAAAAAGGTAAAATTTTTGTTGGTAAAAAAATTGATTATGCGTTATTTGCCGAAGCGGAAGCAAAAAAAATATTTTTAATGATTGGGGAGTTGGATGGAGTTATTAAAAAAGCTATGGAAAATTATAATCCGTCAGTGATCGTCAAATATTCTTTTGATTTGTCCAGAGCATTTAATGATTTTTATAATAAATATGCCATTGTGGATAAACAAGAAAAATATTTATCCGCTTCACGACTAACCTTGGCAATTACAGTCAAAACGGTACTGGAAAAAGCCTTAAAAATCATAAAAATTAGTTCAGTTGAAGAAATGTAAAAAAAGTGGTATCATATTAATAATTAAAAAAATTAATTTAAAATCAATATGATTTTCAAAAAAAATGAAACCCAAGAAGAATATGTCGCCGAAGAGGATACTGTTATGGAAGACAATAGTCAATCCTCAGGCGAAGATAATATTGATACGGTAGTTGGTCCGTCTATGATTGTGGAAGGTGATTTTGCTTCTGAGGGAAATATTGTGGTCAAAGGAACCGTTACTGGCAGTGTTTGTACTAGTAAAAATCTGACAGTGGAGGAAGGTGCAAAAATTTTGGCCAATGTCAAAGCCGGCAGTGCAAATGTTTCCGGTGAGGTGCAAGGGAATATGCGTGTTAAAGATTATTTGGAATTGTCGTCCACCGCACGTATCATCGGAGATATTGAAGTTCGCACCATTGCAGTACAAGCAGGAGCTTTACTCTTTGGTAAGGTGGCGATGCCGGGGATGGAAAAAAGCGAGACTAAATCCGCCAAAAATTTAAAAGGGAGAAATAGAAAAGAAATGACTGAGGAATAGGAATGTAGGTTTTTTGAAAAATAGAGGAGTGGATAAGTTTATCGCTATGTATGTTTATTTATACGACAATTTTTTGAATAATAAAAAATATGCTTCGGTTTTAAAAGCCATGGAAATTCGTTTGACAGATTATGGGATTGCGGGTAAGATATTGCATCTAAACAATTATGTGGATGTAAAACCAATTATTGATGATGAAATCAAACGGGGTGCAAAAACAGTGGTGATTGTAGGTAATGATAAAACTTTTGGGCATATTTTGTCTCGCGGTTCTACCTGCGACTGTGTTTTCGGTTTTTTACCGATTGGTAATGAAAATACAGTGGCAGAGGTATTGGGGGTGCCGACGGGTTTGGAAGCGGTGAATGCATTGGCACGTCGACGCAAGGAAAAATTGGATGTAGGCTGGTTTAACAATCGTTATTTTGTTTCTCAGCTTCGTATTCCCCCGGCTAAAGTTAGAGTAGTATACGATGAAAAGTTTCAAGTGAGCACCACTTATAAAATGGAAGTAGTCGTGTGTAATTTCCAACCTTTTTATTGGAAGAAAAACAAAAAAGACGCAGTACAACAGGTGGTACATCCGCAAGATGGTAAGCTGGAAGCGTTTCTTCGACCATTGACTAAAAAAGGTTGGTGGGGTGCGGATTTTGAAGAACCGAGTATTTTTCCTTTTGAAGAAATGGAAATTGTGGCGGACAGCCCTTTTATTGTGGAAGCGGACGGTCGATCTACCAAAGAAGTAAAAGTCAAAATCAGATTGGCAAAAAATAAAATTACGATGATTGTAGGGAGAAATAGAAAGTTTTAGTCCGGATGGTGAAATGGTATACACGCTACCTTGAGGTGGTAGTGGCCTCACGGCTGTGCGGGTTCAAGTCCCGCTCCGGACACATAAATAATTTATATCGGTAAAATATGGGAAGAGTAATTGTTGGTCTACTGTTTGCTATTGCCGGAGCTTTGATGGTGATAAAATCAGAATGGTTTTATCAAAATTTCGGTTCCATTTCATGGGCCGAGGAACATTTAGGTTCAAGTGGTGGAAGCAGATTTATGTATAAGCTTATTGGAATAGCTTTTATTTTTATCGGTTTTACTCTGGTTACCAACATGTTCAACGCGATTCTTATGGCGACTATCGGTCGCCTTTATATCAGATAATCTTATGCCTCACTCAGGATCGGCTCTTATAGATCCGAAAAACATTTTTGATGCGATTAATCTTACCGAAGGAATGCGGGTGGCTGATTTTGGTTGCGGTCGCACCGGTCATTTTATTTTTTTAGCATCTAAAATGGTAGGTGAAACAGGAGTAGTCTATGCTATGGATATTTTAAAAGATGTTTTAGCCAGTATTGCCAGTCGTTCCCGCTCCGAGGGTTATCATAATATTCAGACGGTTTGGACAAATGTGGAAAAAGTCGGTGCTACTCCGATTCCCGAGGCCACTCTGGACGGTGGTTTTTTGGTCAATACTTTATTTATGATGGAAGACAAAAAACAAACCCTGCAAGAGGTATCACGACTTTTAAAAAAAGATGGTTGGCTCGTGGTCGTGGATTGGTTTAAAAAAATCGGACCACTTGGACCGGAAGAGGGTAAAATGCTAAAAAAAGATGAGCTACTTGACATGGCCGGGCAAAATGGACTAAAATCAATACAAGAGTTTAATTGTGGAGAACATCATTTTTGTATCATTTTCAAGAAATAAGAAAGATAACCTAAATAATTTTAAATATGAATATTGTAAATATCCTAAATACTTATTACTGGTTCAGTCAGCCATATATTGCACATGGCTTGACCGAATGGTTGTGGTTGGGAATTTTTTTGTTCGCGATTTTGCTTGGTATTTTAATTCGTTTTATTATTGTGAAGCGTTTGGAAAGTATTTTGAAAAAAACTTATCGCAGTTTTAGTAATAGTTTTTTTCTTTCCGGTCTTTTTGGTTTGCTATGGATGTTTTTTCGTCAACAACATGTGCCGTTTTTGGCTTGGCGTTTTTGGTTGTTGTTGATTGTGATTTGTTTTGTTTGGCGTAATTATTATAATATAAAGTTTTTAATCAAAAGATATCCGAAAATAAAAATTGAACAAGCGGAGAAAGCGATCAAAGACAAATATTTGCCCAAAAAATAATTATGACCAGGAGGTTGAAAGATGTGGGAGATTGGGGAGAAGAAAAAGCTGCGGAGTTTTTGTTGCGTCATGGATTTAAAATAATTGACAGGAATTTTTTTACTACTCGAGGTGAAATAGATATCGTGGCTCGCAAAGGCGACGATTTTTATTTTGTGGAAGTCAAAACAAGATTTGATAGTCAGCTCGCCAATGATTTGGCTATTAGCACGGTCAAGAGAAGTCGACTGGAATCCACGGCCAAGGCGTATTGTTATCGCCGACAAGTGCCAATCGGGGAGGTTTCTCTCATCTTTGCTGGATTGATTGTTTTTGTGGATAAAATAAAAAAGACGATTAAATTTAGATTTGTGGTGTTGAGTGGGAGGTAAGTTGTACACAACGCAGTTGACTATATAAATTTTATGATGTAGAATAATACTATTATGCAAGAAGTTTTAAATAAAATTAAAGAGCACGATAAAAAGTTTGAAATTATTGATAAACGATTTGACGAACACGATAAACGATTTGATGAAATTGACAAACGATTTGATCAGGTTGATAGCCAGATAGATTTTTTAGTAAGAAAATCATTGAATCATGAGGATCGACTTGATCGTATTGAAGAAAACATGGCAACCAAAGATGATATAGAAAAAATAACTAATACCTTAGATAAATTGGTTGTATTGCACGAGGTAAGAAATCAGGAAGTGGCTATTCTTGCTCACAGTCTATTGGTGACAAAAGATAAAGTTGAAGAACATGATAGAGATATAAGAATGATTAAGCCAATTTTAGGGATGAGTTAGATTAAAAAACTATTTAAAAATGAGAATTACGATTGTAGTTCCCATTTTTTATGGTGAAAAAAGATTAAATCTTTGACCCTAAAGCGTTTTTGTTATACAAGTTAGGTTTGGACTGATTATACAATGACTTTCGTCTTCTCCTAAAGAACTTGAACAAGATTCATCAGATCCACTATGTTCTAAGTTTATTAAGTAAGTTGCTATATCTGGTCCTGATCCTTCACAAGTCATGACAGTAACAGGATTATTTTTAAAGGATTCATTCATTCCATTTATTTGAGTACTAATTTCATTTTCTGTTTTACCCATTTCAAGAGCTTTTTGTTTTTCTTCTTTTGAGAGTGTTGCAGTTGGCCTATTGAATTGTTGGATGAGCGTACATGAACCGTTTGTATTTTTTCCATTGATTTTAAAATATGTTTTACCGTTGAGGATTATTCTAAGATCTGATGAGAAAGGAAATGGTGTTGAGTATGAGTGAGTGATTTCTCCAATTGTGCATGTCCTTGCAAGTTTAGCAAAGCAATCCAAAGAAGTACATTTGGTAATTTCCGGTTTAGTTGCGACAGGAGATGTTGAAGTTGCCTTGGTTGGATTTTGAATAATCGGATCAGCTTCTGTTTTTGCAGGCGTTGGTTTTATTGTCTCGATAACAGATGTTTTTTCTTCTTGAACATTTTCTGGTTGAGTTGTTTGGATGACAGGTTTATTAGGAACTCTTGATGTTTCTTTTTTATCAATACAACCAGTTCCAACAAATAATAATATCGTTGCCATTCCCACAAGAATATAGATTTTCTTATTCATAAATTTATTTAATTAAAATGTAGATAATTGATGAAAACTCGCTATGAGTTAAGTAATATATATTATAGTCGTAAATCTAAAAATAAGCAAGCTCGCCCGTCAGCCCGCCTGTCTGTGTTGATATTTATCACTTTGGAACGACAATTAGCCCGTGCTTATTGACAGGCTTTAATCTATTTGATAAAATATGGTCAACTTAATTAACTTTTAAAATTATCTCTATGAATTTTAAAAAAGAACGAACATATGTGATGATTAAACCAGATGGGGTGAAAAAAGGCCTGATCGGTGAAATTATCGCTCGTTTTGAACAGCGAGATTTGAAAGTGGTGGCTTTGGAAATGTTCCAACCTACTTTTGAACAAATTGACGGTCATTATCCAAAGGATGAAGCTTGGATGCGTCGTTTGGGACAAAAAACCCTTGGAACTTATGAAAAATACGGCATTGATCCAACCAAAGAGTTGGGGACAATGGATGATTTGGAAATTGGGAAAGATGTGCGAAAATGGTTGTTGGAATATATGACTTCGGCACCACTGGTGCGTATGGTGGTGGAAGGTGTACATGCGATTGATATGGTTAGAAAAATTTGTGGAGCGACTTTGCCTTGTATGGCGGATATGGGAACAATTCGTGGGGATTATTCTTCAGATTCTCCAGCAGTGGCTAATATGGAAAAACGCGCGGTTATGAATTTAATGCATGCCTCGGAAACTTCTGCTGAAGCCGAACATGAGATTAAGCATTGGTTTGGGGATAGAGATGTTATATTTGAATATAAAAGGTTTAATGATTGAGGTGCTTTACATACTTTAGATTTTAGACTATAATACCATCAGGTTTCTGTTGAGCGGTTAAACTGTTCTACGATCAACTATTGGTTAACTAACATTTGCCAAGCCCGTGGGTTTGTCGTGAAGTCTACCACCTGTTTTTACAGGGACAAGTTGATACCCTTAACAGAAGCTAATAAAAAAATCGTCCTGTTTATACCAAGACGATTTTTTTATTGATGATTTTTAGGATTTAACAGCCACTGTTTTATACATGGTGCGACGACAAGAAGAACAAGCTTTTACTTTCAACCCATCTAAGTTTATTTTTTGTAAATTTGGTTTTTGGGTTCTTGGTACCTTGACCTTTGAGTGGCTCACATGGTTGGCGCGGCTGGCTGATTTACCGCAAATATCGCATACTCGGCTCATATAGTTGATAAATTATTGATAATGTTTTATAATAAAGATTATAACATAGTCATTATTATTTGTCAACTTGCATGAATCCACAATATATTTTATTCTATTTCTTGATTATTATTCCTTCAGCCATTGTCCATGAATATGCTCATGGGTTTATGGCAGATAGGCTGGGGGATAAGACCGCGCGCTATGCCGGTCGTCTGACTCTTAATCCCAAAGCCCATATTGATCTGTGGGGGACAATTTTAATGCCTTTATTACTTCTATTTTTGAGTGGAGGAAATTTTGTGTTCGGTTATGCTAAACCCGTGCCATACAACCCATACAATCTCCGCAATCAAAAATGGGGTCCGGCGGCGATTGCTATTGCTGGACCGATGGCTAATTTTATTTTAGCTTTTGGTTTTGCGATTTTATTTCGTATATTTTTTGCTTTACCGATTGCTGAGTTGTTTGCTATTATTGTTTATGTAAATGTTTTGCTTTTGGTTTTCAATCTGGTACCAATTCCACCGTTGGACGGTTCTAAGGTCTTGTTTGCAATTTTACCAGACAGTGCTTATAAGGTTAAAAATTTTTTGGAAAGAAACGGTTTTATTTTTCTCTTAATTTTTATTTTCTTTTTGTTTGAGCTGATTACCCCGATTATTGAAAAATTATTTTATTTATTAATTGGTTAAAAAATTTATGAAAAATCATTCCTCGGCTCGGGCTCATGGCAAAGCCAATCAGGCTACCTATCGTTCACCAAGTCGTAATTTGGCAAATGCGGCTTTTAGTAAAGTACAAAAACCGGCTCCGAGAATTAATCCTGTGATATGCCGAGTAAAAAAATAATCGTTATTTCTTTGGGTGGATCACTCATCGCACCAGCCATTGGTTTTGATATCAAGTTTTTAAAGAAATTTCAAAGTTTGATTTTGGATTTTTTAAAAAAAGATTATCGATTTATTTTAGTTTGTGGTGGGGGATATACAGCCAGGAATTATCAAGTGGCGGCACGAAAAATTAAGAAATTGGAAAATGAAGATATTGATTGGATTGGTATTCACACAACTCGCCTGAACGCTCATTTTATAAAAATATTATTTAAAAAATTTGCACATATATTTATCATTAAAAATCCCACGGAAAAAATTGATTGGACGGAAAAGATTTTAATCGCCGGCGGGTGGAAACCGGGATTTTCCACAGATTATGATGCGGTGTGTTTGGCAAAGAATTTTCAGGCTGAAGCAGTAATCAACCTGAGTAATATTGATTATGTATTTGATAAAGATCCGCGAAAATTTAAAAATGCGAAAAAAATCACGGAAATTGATTGGTCGAGATTTAGAAAAATTGTGGGGAATAAATGGATTCCTGGTGCCAATTTGCCATTTGATCCGATTGCTGCCAAGCTCGCACAGGATTTGAATTTAAAGGTGTGTTTTATTAAAGGCACAAATTTGGGAGAATTGAAAAAAGTGGTGGAAGGGAAGAAATTTAAAGGAACAGTAATTGGATGATTTATCCACACTTGACAGCTTTTCTCTAATCTGATACTATAATTTCACCATAGACAGCAGGTACTCAAGTAAATCCTGCCGAGGAAATATATTATTAATAATATAAGGTCGATACCTCATTTTAGTATGTCTGTGGATAATTCACAGATTTTTTGTTTTATGGCTAAAACAAAACAACAAAAAGATGAAATTATCAAAACTTTGACTAATGGCTTGAAAAATGCCAAAGCCACGGTTTTTGCTAATTTTCAAGGTTTATCCGTGTCTGATGTGTCAGAACTGCGAGATAAATGTCGCGAACAAGATATAGATGTGTTTGTGGCTAAAAAAACCCTCATTAAGAAGGTTTGTGATGATTTGGGTGTGAATGCCGACCCCAAGGCTTTTGCGGGCGGTGTGGCCACTTTTTTCGGTAAAAACGATGAAGTAGTGGCAGCCAAGACAGTCCATGATTTCGCTAAGACACACAAAGAAGTGGTCTTATTTGGTGGGGTGTTGGATGGTATCTTTGTTTCCGCGGAAAAAGTCACAAGTTTGGCTCAATTGCCTAGTCGCGAGCAATTACTCGCCAAAATGGTGGGAACGATCAACGCACCACTTTCCGGCTTGGTCAATGTGCTGGCCGGCAATTTGCGTGGATTGGTCTGCGTATTAAACGCCTACAAAGAATCAAAAGCGTAATTTATTTAATTTTAAAATTATGTCAGAAGAAAAAAAAGATGTCGTTGTGCCTGAGAAATTTAAATCTTTGGTAGAACAAATCGAAAAATTGTCTGTTCTTGACTTAGCTGAATTGGTGGAAGTTTTGGAAGGTAAATTTGGTGTCTCCGCCTCTGCTCCGATGGCCATGGCTGCCGCTCCAGCTGCTGGTGCTCCGGTTGTTGCTGAAGAAAAAACCGAGTTCAATGTGGAGTTGACTTCATCCGGTGATAGTAAAATCAATGTTATCAAAGCGGTAAAAGAAATTACCGGTTTGGGTTTGGCTGATGCTAAAGCTTTGGTGGATGGTGTTCCAGCTATGATTAAAGAAGGTGTCAAGAAAGAAGAAGCTGAGGAAATGAAAAAGAAAATTGAAACTGCCGGTGGAGTCGCGGTTTTGAAATAAATTTTTAAAAGGAAAAGACCCAAAGGGTTACCCCTGCTATATAAAACAAAAAACTTTCAATTCAATTTGAAAGTTTTTTGTTTTGTTTCGGTCGGGATGATGGCAAGTTTCTGGTTATATTTCTATTTGTGACAGCTGATTATTATCCAATAAATAAATATAGCCGTTTTCTTCCTCCACAATCATATCGGCTGAGGGAGACATATTTTCTATTTTATATTGTCTGATTAATTTACCTTCTTTATCCACTGTCACAATTCTTTTTTCCGCAGTGTCCAAGATGTAAATATTTTGCCATTCATTGTAAGTATAGATTCTGTTTCCATTGGTTAAAACCGGATCTAAGCCAGTGATGTTGAAAGATTCCTTGGCACCTTTGGTAAATTTGTAAATTTCCCCATTACTTTTTAAAATATAGATACTACCATCAATTGTAATATCCACCGCATCGCGTAAATTTTCTGAATCATCCACTCGCCAATTGTTTCCTGGGCCAAAACCCGTTTTGGTATTTTGGTGTTTGTAGACCATGTTGTTCATGATATCTAAGGTATATAATTTTTGGCTGTAAATAATAGCACCTTTGATACTGCTGATACTGCTATTTTCATTCGGATAACTTATCTCCGAATTTTCCAGATTGTTGGTTTGTGGATTAAGCTTGACTGCGATTTGATTGGTGTTATCAACTAACAGGGCGTAATCGTTTTCCTTGGGTACAGCAGAAAATTCATAACCGATCAATTTGTTTTGTTCCGGAGTAATATCTTTATTTTCTTTGGTCATGGTGTTATAAAGACGTAAAGTGGATTCTGAATTTGAATAGCCAACAATTAGATTATTAATTTTAAATATTTTGTTGATATTGGTAAAACCGAGTTCTCCCCAATCCACGAGAATTTGCGGTTCGGTGAATAACATTTTTCTGGCTTTGGCCCCAATATTTTTAAGTTGATCGGTGATTCCATCACAATTTTCTTTGTCGTCTTCGCGACAACTGAATCCTGTGAGTATTTTTTCAGCTTCTTCCGCAGTTTTAAGTGCTTCGGCATTATTGTTGTAAATTAAAGAGCTTTCTGCCGAGTCGGCTTTATTTTTGATGAGCGTTAGCTGTTCTATGTATTGTTTGTTTTCCGTGGCCTTTTTTTTGTTGTATTGCAGATAAAAGACGCTACTTATAAATATTATTATGGCAATAATGGATATGCCACCTAATATCTTAGTTAGGAGAGGAAGATTTTTAAAATTGTTTTTACGATTATTGATGGCTGATTTCCAATTTTCTATAATTTCTTTGCGTCGCTGGCCAATATTAAACAATGCGATAAACAGTAGAATGAAATTTTTAAATAAACGAATCAAAGCTTTGGTTAGAATTAAAAACAGTTGACCAATTTTTTTTCCAGCTACAGCCATGAAAATAGTAATATTTTTTAAAATCGTGATAAAATTGACGGGATCGGGTGGTGTGGTTGGTGATCTGTGTTCACGCAAATGGATAGAAGATATTTGGGTTGTAGTTTGATTTGGTATATTTTCCATCCCTTCATTTTTTTTATTATTCATCATTCTTCCCAAACGGTTATTGAATTCGGTGGTCAGAGTTGGGGCAAGAGTATTCGCAGTTTTTCTTTCCGTATCAGACAAAGAGTATTCATTGGATTTGGCTATTACAGGCAAGGGCTTATGAATGGTGGGAGTAGTAGTCTCATTATTTTGATCCATGTGAATAATAATACCGCCAAAGGACATGCCATTTCTGATACCAGTCAGGACTTTTTCTAAATGTGCCGAGCTTTGTTCAGTGTTGCGACTGGTGACGATTTTTTGTACACGATCTTCGGAAAAATATTCCATCACTCGTTTGGTAGCGACAAAGAAAAAATCTCCGGCATTGATTTTGCCCTGGACTACTTGTTGAAAAATCTTGTTAGTATTTTCTTCATATTCCAATTCAATTAGATTTATTTTATTATATTCTTTGTTTTTATTTTTATAGAAAAAGAGAGTTTCTGGTCGGCCGTGGTAAGAAAAAATCAATTCGTTTCCCACAATAACCCCGACTAAAAAGTTTAAAGAAGCTTTTTCCGAAAAAATAAAACCGTTTTCTTGATTGATTTTTTCCAAGACAGTTTCCAAGGTATTTTTTTCCGCGAGATCTTTACTTTCATAATATTCGTTTTCAATTTCATCGATGATTCTTTGTAGATTCAATACATCTTCTTTATCGCCGTTGTTGATTTCCGAAATAGCAAAAAAATACCCTTTAGTTTTTTCCTCTTCAGGGGTGGATGGCTGAATGACATGCAGGAGAACATGAGATTTGTCTTGCTCATGTCCTTCTACGAAAAATTCATTTAGCTTTAAAATTAAGCCCATAGATTATATAGCATTTTTGACTTTTGTGTCTATATTTATTATACTATAATTATAAAGATTAGTCTAACTATCTATCCACTCCCATGGCATCACATTCGTCTCACAATATTCATATTATTAAACATCCAATTATGTTTGAACACCTTTTTGGCTCAAAAACTCGTTTTAGACTATTGCAGATATTTTTTAACTCGCCGAATAAAAATTTCTTTGTGCGGGAGTTGGTTCGTATGAGTGGTGTCCAGCTTAATTCAGTTAGGCGAGAATTGAGCAACTTGGAGAAGATTGGCTTAATCGGTCAGACTGCTGTTGGAGATAAAAAAGCGGATGCCAAATCAAAATTTTATCAAGTTAGGACTGATTGCTTATTTTATTTTGAAATAAAAGATTTATTGAATAAAATTCAAATTGTGGAAGAGCAGGAAATTATTGAAGAAATAAGGAAAAAAGCCGGAGATATAAAATTATTTTTATTGACCGGAATTTTTACACAAGATCAAGGTGTGAGTTCGGATATGTTGATTGTTGGAACAGTCAAACCAATGGTTTTGGATAAACTGATTACTAAATTTGAAAAAGTTATGGCTCGAGATATTCGTTTTACAATTATGAAAGAAAGCGAGTTTCATGAACGCAAAGAGTTGGGTGATAAATTTCTATATTCTTTATTTGAAGCTAAGCATATTTTAATCTATGACGCTTTTCGTGTTGAATAAATTTTGTATTCATTTTTTAGATTATGTATTTAATGTTAGATAATTCCGGAAACGATTTTTTGCTTATCGGCGAGGCTGTGGATAAAAAGTTTGTTTTTAAGAAATTTTCCGTTAATCGTAAAAATAGTTTAATATATTATATAGATAAATATTTAAAAGCCCAAAAAAAAGATTTGACAGATGTTTGTGGTATTGCGTTCCTAACCGGTCAGGGTGGCTTTACTGTTTCGCGTATTGCCGCAACCGTGGTCAATATTCTGGGTTTTTGTTTGAGTGTTCCGGTTGTCGGGGTTCAAGAGTTTGATGATCAGACTTTGAGTTTGCTCAAAAAAACCAAAGTTAAAATTTACGCAAGTGCTAAGTATTCAGCCCCGCCACATATTGGCGGAAAACAAAAATAATATGTTGACGGATTATCAAAAGTATAGACTTTATGAAATTTTACCCGGCTTGAGTATTTGGCTTACTTTACTTGGGGGAATTTTTTTATCCATTGTGAAACCGTTGTGGATGATTTATTTTGTTTTGGTTTTTGATACTTATTGGGTGCTTCGGGTGGTATATTTTTCTCTTTATCTATTGGTTTCTTGGCGAAGATTCAGAAAATCTTTAAAAACAGAATGGTTTGTCAAATTAAAAAAAGAATTTCCGGATTGGGAGAGAAGAAAAAATGTGATTATTATTCCCATGGCCACTGAACCTTATGAAGTTTTGGAATCTACACTGGACGCTTTTTTGACTTCCACTTATCCGGCGGAAAAAATGTATTTGGTGATTTCTGGTGAAGAAAGGAAAAAAGAAAATTGGGATGCTGTTCGGAAAAAAATTCAAGAAAATTATACGGGCAAGTTCGCGGATTTAATTTGTTATACTCACCCCAAAGATTTACCAGATGAAATTCCGGGAAAAGGTTCACATACCAATTATATAGAATTTGAGTTTCAAAAATATGTGGATGTTAAAGGTTGGGATTACAAAGATGTTATTGTTTCATATTTTGATTCAGAGACAGTGGCACATCCACAATATTTTTCTCATTTAGCCTATATGTATTGTCGCCATCCGCGACCGGAGCGTAGTTCTTTTCAACCGGTAGCGTTATATAACAATAATATTTGGGAATCGCCGTCATTTCTCCGTATTATGGCTTTTGGTACCACTTTTTGGACATTGTTTAGTTTGGCACGGATGGATGATTTAGTGACTTTTTCTTCTCACAGTATGAGTTTCAAGGCAGCAATGGATGTTGGTGGTCATGATAAAAAGATTGTCAGTGAGGATTCGCGAATTTTTTATCAATGTTGGTTGAAATACAATACGGACTATGAAGTGACCCCGCTCTACATTCCGGTTTCCATGGATACAGTTAGAGAAGATAGTTTTTGGAAAAGTTTAAAAAATTTATATTTTCAACAAAGACGATGGGCTTGGGGGGTGGAACATGTTCCATTTTTATTATGGGAGCTCAGAAAATATCCGCAAATCAGTCGTTGGAAAAAGTTTTCCGTGATTTTTCATGAATGGGAAGGAAAATGGAGTTGGGCGGTGGTGGCGATTTTTATCAGTTTGCTCGGGCGATTACCTTTGTGGATTGCCGGAGAAGATATTCGGCAGAGTGCACTTTATTTTAATTTACCCTATGTGCTTGAAGTGATGATGACCATGGCGATGTCCGGCATGTTTTTATCTGCTATTTTGAGTTTTTTGATTTTACCAGCTTTACCGAAAGGACAGGGTAAGCATAAATATTTGATTATGCTCGGTCAATGGATATTGTTGCCGGTGTCTTTAATATTTTTTTCCGCCATTCCTTGTATTGACGCGGTGACTCATTTGATGTTCGGTAAATATCTAGGTTTTAATATTTCCATAAAAAAAAGAAAAAAATAATCATATGCCTTTAAAAAGTAAAATTTTAATTATTTTAGGAGTCATCATTTCGTTATTGTTAATTGGTGCCAGTTTATTATATGCGGCTTATCGTTCCGGTAGTTTGCAAAATTTTGTTTTGGAAAAAGCAGCGGAAAAAATAAATATCGCTGCAGATGATGGGCAAATGACTTTGATTCGTGATCTACTTGGTTTTAATGGAACGAAAAATTATTTAGTATTATTTTTAAATAATACAGAAATGCGACCCGGAGGAGGATTTATCGGGGTGTATGGGGTAATAGAAATGAATTTGGCACAACCGAAGATTATTAAAATGGAAGGCACGGAAATTTTAGACAATTTAGCACCGAAAAATTTTCCTTCTATACCGCCAGCACCGATAAAAAAATATTTGAAGGTGGATCGTTGGTATTTTCGTGACAGCAACTGGTCGCCGGATTTTGCTTTATCTTCTAAAAAGAGTTTGGAATTATATACAAAAGAGCAAGGGATCAACGCAGACAAAATTGATGGCGTGGTGGGTTTTACCCCCACGGTGTTGGAGGATTTATTAAAAATTATCGGTCCGGTGACGGTAAACGGTATGGAATTTAACGCGGAAAATTTTACAGAAAAATTGGAATATGAGGTGGAGCATGGTTTTGCGGAGAAAGGAATTGATTTTTCTGATCGTAAAGATTTTGTTGGAGTATTGGCGAAAAAAATCATGACACAAGCCGGCAAAGATTTATTTTTAAATTGGCCAAAATATAAAGAATTATTTGACCGGATGATTTGGGAAAAACAAATTATGATTTATTCTCCGCAAGAAACTTTACAAAATTTGGTTAGACAGCATGGTTGGTCAGGAGAAATGTTGTTTCCAGAAAATAGTGATTTTGTATTATGGGTGGATGCGAATCTCGGGGCTTTGAAAA